>ENA-UOJP01002177-UOJP01002177.1-human-gut-metagenome-genome-assembly--contig:-C102-NODE-2177-length-17064-cov-8.578400_pt1 | contig 17064 bp, 14 predicted proteins | sample MGYA00242353_ERZ723900 | MGnify/ENA metagenome assembly ERZ723900
GGTACGCACGGTGGTGTGAGAGGACGGGAGTTAATCACTCCCTCCTACTCGATTTCGTTGCCGACTGTACGTTTCTCTGTACTTGGCTTTTGACCATTCCAATGATTATCTGTTATGCAGGCATAACAACGTAATTGGCGTCTCCCAATCCCTATATATTATAATATAGTACACCGGTGTGCTTGTCAATATTCATTTTTATTTTGGTTTTTGGTTTGATGAACTGATGTAAAATGTCAGATGAATATGGTGAGCTGTAAGAAAAATTAGAACTAATAAGATATTGACGATGGCTATGGCATATATTTAATCCCAAATCGATCTCGCATATTTTGATTTCCATCATACCGATGGAATTTTAATGTAGAGAATATATTAGGATTCCCCTGATTCATTCCGGCATGATCTCTGGCGAATCCCAAAGGAACAAAATCGGCAATTTGAAGTCCTGCACAGTTTTCATCTTTATCAATGAAGTCGATTCCCAATAATCGCTTTTCGGCCGTATTTTTATCCATATACATAGATCCCATAAGCTTCATATGGTAATATCTGTCCCGCAAACGTTCATTTTCCAAGAGCTCCCGGCTTTCATAGATAATACGACCGATTCCATTATTCGCGCACAGGAAATGACAAAAGTTCTCTAATAATAATTGCATTGTAACCAATGCTGAATCCTGCTCATTTCTGCCGGATACACAATAATATCTTTTTAAGTCGTCCTCACACAGGGAACTTCCGACGATTGTCATTTGATTATCCACGAACACTTTTTTTAATTCGCTGTATATTTTTTTACGTTCCACACGTTTATTAAATTTTGCGTATTCAGGATATTTTATGGGACCGAGCCTTCCTTTTTCGGCGTCCAGAATTAACATCTGATGTAAAATAATCTGTTCTGGTTTTTTGAAAATCCGGCCAGATAGTTCGCTTCAGTGTATTTACGCTTTTTTCCAATTTGGCATAATCATCATCTGCGATAATGATACCGGCCATACAAAAATGGTATTGTTCATTTTTGTGTGATGCAGGATTATATTTGTGTGTTTGACTCTCGTCTAAATACAAAGTATATCTGCTCTTTTTTGTAGCCATCTACATTTCTCCTTTCGTAAAGTGCGTTGGATACATTTCATACAACGGATGCTCCAACCCCGTAGGCTCATAAAATTCCGTCCCAACATACCGAAACCCCAGTTTTTTAAGTACCTTTTCCGACCCGGCATTTTCAGGATGATGACCGGCGTACAGCGTTTCCGCCTTCACGACATGAAATGCATACCTTATCACCGCCGCCCCCTCTGTGGCGTACCCCATCCCCCAGTATTGCTTCCGCAGATGAAACCCCAGCTCATAAGCACGTTCACCGCTCTTATAAGGCCGCAGCCCGCAGCACCCCATAAATCCGCCGCCATCCAGCTCGAAAACCGGCCAGTATTGCACAGAAAACCGCCTGTCATGGTCGATCTCCCGTTCCAGCCGGTCCGCAACTTCATGCTCAGTAAAGCTACCGGGGGCGCAGATCAGCCGCGTCACATCCGGGTCCCCCCACAGCTGGCGGGCGAGGGGGAGATCGGCGTCCGTCCATTTGGAGAAGCCGATTCGTTTTGTCTGTAGGAAATAGTCTCGGTTCATGGTTAGGCCTCCTGAATTTTATGTGTTCTCTACGATTTTATGGATTCCATCATGACTTCCTGCGCTAACCTACAAACTGTTTTTTCCACAGGGGAGAGGGCTCGCCCCTTTTTATAGATCATGACAACGTCCCTTGTCAGAGCTGGACTGCCGATCTGAAAGTAGATAGGATCCACAGAAAGCCGGATACGGTCTTTCCATGTTTCAGGAATTATGGTGGCCCCGAAGCCGGTGGCCGCCAGGCGATGAGCTGTCTCCAAGCCGCCTACCTCGTACAGGGATTTCGGAGTGATATGGTATTTATCAAGCATGTTCCGAGCGTGGAGTCCCATTCCATGGGCTTTCGTGAGTACGATGAAGCGATAATTTTTTAGGATACCCAGATCTTCCACACTCAGAATTTTCGATTCCAACGTTATAGAAGAAAGGCCGTCGTTTGATGGGAGAATCAAAAAAAGACGTTCCTTGTTTAAAAAGACATGGGATACAGATGGCGGGATTTTCGGGGATGTATAAAATGCTAGGTCCAGGCTGCCATTTTCAACTTTTTCAGCCAGTACACTATTGCTGTTTTCGCCGGTTACGTTTAGCTTTACCTCAGGATACAGCCGCGTCAGATATTCAACAAGAGGGGGAAGCATAAATGGGAGTCGGGGAGCGCCCATTCCCAGTGGCAGTTCCTTCAAAGACCGCTGTCGTATTTCATTTAATTTTTCTAGCATTTCTGTTTCAGCTTTCTGTACAAAACGAATGTAATTAATATAGCATTTTCCAGCTTCCGTGACAGCCAACGGACTGCAGGTCCTGTCAAAGAGTTTGAGGCCCAGTTCGTGTTCTATTGCGGAAACTACTTTGCTCAGGTAAGGCTGTGATACGAACAGCGCATCCGCGGCTTTGGAAAAACTTTTTAGCTCAGCGATTGCAAGGATATAATTGTACTTGTAATTGCTCATGGTACCTCCCAATTATATAACCGATTGGTTATATGACTATGAAATTCACATCATGGACGGGTGCATTATTCAATGTTACTATCATTATAATCAAATTTGGTGTTACGTCAAGCAATGCGCATTGGAATCAGTAATGTTATGTTAATATTTACAGCCATGACGGGAGGGTTAAACATGAAGGCATTAAAAGATACGAGGATTTTGGGTATGCCGTTTATATTCTATATTATTTTGACTGCTGCGACTGTGTTTATTTCGATGCGCGGCAGTTTACTCGACAACATGATTGGGGCAATCGCCTGTTCCATGCTGATCGGCACGGGCCTTGGCGTAATTGGCGACAAAATTCCTATCTGGAATCAATGGTTGGGAGGCGGTATTCTATTTGCAAATCTCGCAGCCTCCGCCATCACCACCTTTAAGATTCTTCCCGAATCTACCATCAAGACATTGGAGAATTTTAATAACGGAACTGGATTTTTGGAAATGTTCGTGGTGTTTCTGATTTTGGGTTCCATTTTATCGGTGGATAGGGATTTATTGATGAAGTCCTTTTTAGGCTATATCCCCACCATTTTAGGGGGCGTGGCAGGGGCGTTTTTATTGGGCGCGGGGGTAGCCTTTATCTTGGGAAAATCTCCTATTGACGCGTTGCTTTCCATCGCTCTTCCAATTATGGGAGGAGGAAATGGAGCGGGAGCATTGCCTATGAGTAAAGTCTACGGGGAGGTTACAGGGAAGGATCCGTCCGCCTGGTATGCTGCATCCTTTGCAACTCTGATGCTGGGGAATATTGTGGCAGTATTGTATGCCGCGGTGCTGAATAAACTGGGGAAAAAGTATCCCCAACTTACGGGAAACGGACAGTTGATGAAGCTGGATAACAAATATTCTGAAAAAAGGCAGATCGCGACCTGTAAAACCGAGATTTCTCATTATGCGGCTGCCATTGCTCTTGCCACGTTCTGTTATATATTTGCCGATTATTATGCAGCGCATATTTCGATTATCAACAACTGGCTGCATTTGGGCTTTAAAGTACACAAATTTGCATTTATGATTATACTAGCGGCTTTATTAAATGTTACAGACTGTGTTCCTATGGAAATTCGGGCAGCCAATAAGCAGATTCAGGGATTTTTTGTGAAGTACCTCTCATTCCCGTTGTTGTTTATGGTTGGATTGGGAACTAATTTGAATGATTATCTGCAGGTATTATCCATTGTAAACATTGTTATCATCTTGTTTGTAGTGTTAGGGGCATGTCTGGGCTCAGCGCTTGTTGGAAAGTTGTTCCACTATTATCCTATTGAGGCTATGATTACTGCCGGGCTCTGTATGGCTAATGCCGGAGGCTCGGGGGATGTTCAGGTATTGGGAACTGCGGACCGGATGGAGCTTATGCCTTATGCTCAGATTTCTTCCAGGATTGGTGGAGCGATTATACTTCTTATCGCCAGTTTTTTATTCAGCACATTTTTATCGTAATTACATGGAGGTTGTCATGAAAATTTTCGAGTTTGACCGGCCCTGCGGCCTGGTATCGTCCGAAACCATCACGGTCCGGGTCATGGTGCCGGACGGGTATGAGTCCGGTGGGAAAATGTACCCGGTACTCTACATCAACGACGGTCAGGACGTCTTTGAGGACAAGGACATTCTGTGGGGCGAGTGTAGCATGGATTATAAGCGCTACTACGGGAATTACCGCCGGTTTCTGCCGGAGTTCATCATTGTAGCGCTGGTATGCCCCAGGGAGCGCCAGGAGAGGACCCGGCTGTACTCCCCATTTTCTCACAAGGGAAAGGGAAATTCGCCGGAAGATTCGGATATAGCGGGCATCGGTAAGATGTATCTGGACTGGATCGCGGACGATTTAAAGCCCTGGGTGGATGGCGCGTTCAGGACCAGAACGGAGGCTGATTTTACCGGGATCATGGGCTACAGCACGGGGGGCCTGTTCGCCATCTACGCCGCGTTGGCCCGGCCCGACCTGTTTTCCCGGCTGGCTGCGCTCAGCAGCGCGGTGTATATATGGAAGGAGGAGCTGGAGGCATTTTTGCAGCGGGGATCCTATGGGCACCTGAAGAGAATCTACATGGACGTGGGTACAAATGAGTTCGGCCGGATCACCACAAAGGAGGAGTTCCTGGAGGGGGCGGAGCTTATGCACAGGGCGTATCTGGAGCACGGCGTACAGCCTGAGCGAATCCTGTATAATGTCTATCCAGGCGCTGTACACTCGCAGACGGATTGGAAAATGCGGTTCCCGGATGCGTTGCGGTGGATTTTTGGGGATATCTGACCGGATAAGACTGCGCTGCCGTGACGGATTGCCTGGCTGAGGCTGAGTTTCGTCCTGGCAGAGTGCCCGCCCGCGGCCCCACACCTGTCCAAACTATCATCAAAACACGCCCGGAGTTCATCCGGGCGCGTTTCACGTTCTCAATTCTGTTTTTTCTCCACCGCAATCCAAAACTCGCAGCAGTAATCCGGCGACGTCACGTCCGCCGACGGGTACACCTCAAAATCCGTCCCCCCGCAGGGCTGGTACTCGCTGGTGGGGAAGAACTCACTGTAGATCCGGTGGTACAGTTCCTGGAATGCCTGGGGCATGCTGCCGGTGCAGGTGAACACCGCGTAGGTGTGGGCCGGAATCTCCTCCACGCAGAGGCCGTCCCCGGTCACGGGCTGACCGTTGTAGGCAGCGCCGATGGCGTAGGGGAAGTCCGCGTCCACCGCGTCCTTTCCGAAGCTGGCGCCCACGATCCGGTTGCCGAACAGATTCTCCTTCGGCATGTACCGGCAGAGCGCCGGGATGGTGCCGTCCGTGCTGCATTCCTGCCAGAAAGCGGAAATCTCCACCGGGGTCAGCTCCTCCCTGGCACTCACCCGCTTCTTTTTCATCACCAGCTTAAATGCTTCTTTTGTCTCGATTCTGTAATCCATGATATTCCCTCCGCTTAAAATCAGTTTGACGGAAAGACGGGAAAATGATTTCAGAACCGCGCCGTTGTTCCTGGCCTGGGACGGCGTGATGCCGTGAAAACGGGTGAAGGCCCGGCTGAAGCTCTCGGGGGTGTCGTAGCCGTATTTCAGGGCCACGTCGATGACCTTTTCGTCCGATCCGGCCAGCTCGCTTCCGGCCAGGGTCAGCCGCCGCAGGCGGATGTATTCGCCCAGGGTGAAGCCGCAGAGCACGCTGAATACCCGCTGGAAATGAAAACTGGACGAACAGGCGCGCCTGGCGGCCTCCTCGTAGTCGATGGGCTCGGTTATGTGTTCCTCCACATAGTCCAGGGCCCGCTGTATTCCGGTAATCCAATCCATCACATTCTCCTCCTTCCGCAAGTTTCGTCATGCCGTGCGGTCCAAACCGCAGCAGGCATATCTAAACAATACCGGAAAGCGGCAGAATTCTCTTGACTTTCCGTGCGGAGCGCTGCCTGCCTATCCCTATTTCTCGTCGCAGACCTGGAAAATGTAGAATTTCAGATAGTAGGATTCCTCCGCGGCCCACAAAATCGGATGGTCCGCGGCCTGGGTGCGGTATTCCACCTGGCGCAGGCGCTTATGTGCGCCGCTTGCGGCCTCGCGGATGGTCTTGGTGAACAGCTCCGGGTCCATGAAGTGGGAGCAGGAGCAGGTGGCCAGATAGCCCCCGTCCTTCACCAGCTTTAAGCCCCGCAGGTTGATCTCCCGGTACCCCTTCACCGCCTGCTTGATGGAGCTGCGGGACTTGGTGAAGGCCGGCGGGTCCAGGATCACCACGTCGTAGCGTTCTCCATCTTTTTCCAGTTTGGGCAGAAGGTCGAACACGTCGGCGCAGAGGAAGGACACCCGGTCCGAGAGGCCGTTTAAAACCGCGTTCTCCGTTGCCTGGTCCACGGCCAGCTGGGAGGCGTCCACGCCTGTGACCTGTCCGGCCCCGGCAAGGCCGACGTTTAAGGCGAAGGAACCGGTGTGGGTGAAGCAGTCCAAAACCCGCTCAGGGGCCAGGCTGCGGCACAGGTTCTGGACTGCCAGCCGGTTGTATTTCTGGTCCAGGAAAAAGCCGGTTTTCTGGCCGTCCTCCACGTCCACCAGGTAGCGGACGCCGTTTTCCACGATCTCCACTTTGGTGTCAAATGGCTCCCCGATGAAGCCTTTAAAACGTTCCATACCCTCCTGGAGGCGCACCTTGGCGTCGCTGCGCTCGTATACGCCGCGGATGTTCACGCCGTCCTTTGCCAGAACCTGCAGGAGCTTGTCCAGGATCACCGGCTTTAAGCGGTCGATGCCCAGGGCCAGGGATTCCACCACCAGCACGTCGGAGAACTTGTCCACCACCAGTCCGGGCAGGAAATCAGCCTCGCCGAAGATCACCCGGCAGCTGGAGGTGTCCACCGTGGCCTTGCGGTAGTCCCAGGCGGCTTTTACCCGCTGTTCCAGAAATACCTCGTTGATCACGGCGTCCTTCCTGCGGGACAGGAGGCGTACGGTCAGCTTGGAGCGTGTGTTGATGAAGCCGTGTCCCAGGCAATATCCGTCGAAATCCTCCACCCGGACCAGGCCGCCGTTCTCAAATTCTCCCTGGATGGCCTCGATCTCATTATCATAAATCCACGCGCCGCCCGCTTTTAAGGACCGGCCGGCTCCCTTGCGGATGCGCACGACAGCGTTTTCTTTAAACAAATCCATTTTTTTCTCCATTCTATTTACATGTATTTTCTTGATAATAGCATAGAATGGGAAAAAATTCATCCATTTTCCAACACGTGGATTCCCTGATTGATGATCTTCTCCGCCAGGGTGGCCAGCTCCTCAGGAGATTCCGTGAGACCGGTCTGGAGCCAATACTGCACCAGGCCCACGCAGCCGGACACGATGAAGGAGTAGTAGGCTTCGAAAAATGCGGAGTTTCCGCTGCGGAACACCTCCATCCAGTCCTGTAAACATTTCTCCCGCACCAGGTGCTTCAAGCGGTTGACGAAGTTTAAGTCGCCGTTCTCTCCCAGCAGAATATATACCAGGTCGGAGTTGTCCTTGACCAGGTGGAAGATATCCACAAATACCGCGGCCAGGTTGTTGGTCAGGTCCTGGGCGTTGTGCCGGTACATCAGGCTGTTAAACTCGTCCAGCAGTTCGTTTTCCGTCTTCTCAAGCAGATCGAACACGTCCCGGTAGTGCAGGTAAAAGGTGCCGCGGTTCAAGTCCGCCATGTCGGTCAGCTCCCGCACGGTGATGTCCTGAACCTTCTTTTCTTTCAGCAGGCGCGTCAGGCACTCGCGCAGTTGCTTTTTTGTTTTCCGGACCCTGCGGTCCACTGTCTCTTCTCCCATGATAGAGCCTCCTCGCTGTTTTGGCTTTGGGTCGAAAGCCGGTCAAACTTCTCAAAAATTTAATATTCCGTTCATAGACGTTAGCTGGAAAAATGTTGATTAATAGTCATTAACTGGAAAATTAATCATTGTATATAACGCCATTAGTTAGTATAATCCATTATAGTCAATAAATAGACATCTGTCAATTACTAAAATGAAGGTTGTATAACACAACGAGAGATGGATAATAGATTTTGGAATAAAAGTCGGGGAGATGACGGAATGAGTGAGTGGAAACGGGAGACAAGGCGGGGCAAAGCCGCGCCGGGGCTGGCGGTTTTGAGCGCGGTATTGGGAGCTGCGATGCTCACCGCGGCCTTTCCGGCTGGTGCGCTGGCGGCGGAAGGCGGCTGGCAGCAGGACGGGACCGGCTGGAAATACATACAGGAGAGCGGAGCGCCCGCGGCCGGAGGCTGGAGCCGGATCGGAGAAAACTGGTACTGGTTCGACGGCCAGGGCTATATGAAAACCAGTTGGCTGACAGACGAAGGACGTACCTATTATATGGAGGAGAACGGAGCCATGGCGGTGGGGTGGCGTGAGATCGACGGAAACTGGTATTATTTCCACGAGGACGGAGCCATGAACACCGGGGACGTGACGTTGGGAGAGACAGAGTGCCGGTTTGGCGTTGACGGCGTTTTTAAGAGCGCAACCCGGGTGGAAAACACCGGCGGAGGCGCTTTCCGGGTGGGCTGTTACGACGAGATAACCCAGGCGCTGTTTGACCAACTGAACGAGGAAAAGACGGAAGAATATTTCGAAGAGTATTCGGAGCGCGAGGATGAATATGATGGAGATATGAAGCGCAGCTACGACAGGAACGCCACCTTCCAGGTGTACGAGGACTTAAACCGGGCGGCCATGCATCGCCTGGAGGCCGCGGGCGCGTCCGGTTATACGAACGGCAGCATCCCGGGGGAGGGAACGGTAAGCGATTATCTGAAATCCATCTCCTACGGCTCGGGCCGGAACGCCATGGAGCTGTACCTGCAAAACTGCGAGGATGATTCGGATGCCTACGACAAGTTCCGCTCGAAGATGATGGACCGCTATGATCAGAAGGCGGACCGGAAGTATTTGCCGGAGTATTACCGGAAGATCGGCATCGCCCACCGGGAAGAGGGCGGGAAGCATTTCTTTCTGATTATTATGCTGCGGTAAATGCCGCAGAGGTAAATGAGGAGTTTGGCCATGGGACAGAGATTGCTTGATAAGCTTAAAAAGAGAAAAGAGCCGGACAGCGGGCAGGATCAGGGCGAGAAGGAGCGCGGGTCCATCCGGCTGGCGCACTTTATCATCCGCAGGAAAGGGGTGATTGAGTCCATATTCGCGGCGGGGTGCATTTTCAGCCTGCTGGCCATGCTGTTTGTGAATGTGAACTACGACCTGACAGAATACCTTCCCGCCAGCGCCGAGTCCCGCATCGGCCTGGATAAGATGGAGGAGGAGTTCGGCTATCCCGGCACGGCCCGGATCATGTTAAAGGACGTCACCCTCTACGAGGCGAAGCAGTATAAGGACCGGCTGGAAGCTGTGGACGGCGTGGATCAGGTACTTTGGTGCGACAGCACCGTGAATATTTATTCCGGCGAGGATTTTATCAACCAGAAGGATATCGAGGATTATTATAAGGATGGCTGCGCGGTGATGGACGTGACCTTTGTGGAGGGCGATACCGCCAAGAGTACCTCCAAAGCCATCGACGAGATGAAACAGATCACCGGGGACAAGGGCTACTACGTGGGTATGGCGGTACAGAACAAATCGCTGACCGAGAACGTGGAGAGCGAGATGAGCCTGATTTTGACCGTGGCCATTATCATGATTTTCGTGGTGCTGTGCGTCACCACCACGGCCTGGACCCAGCCCATCCTGTTTCTGCTGGTTATGGGCGTGGCGATCCTGCTGAACCGGGGCACTAACATTTTCATCGGAACGGTGTCATTTTTGACCAACAACGTGGCCATGGTGCTGCAGTTGGCCACCTCAATGGACTATTCCATTTTCCTGCTGGATTCCTTTACCCGTGGAAAGGGGGAGGGGCTGGACGATGAGGAGGCCATGGTGAATGCCATCGACGAGGCCATCAATTCCATCCTGGCCAGCAGCATGACAACGGTGGTGGGTTTTTTAGCTCTGGTGTTCATGAACTTTACCATCGGCTTTGACATGGGCCTGGTGCTGGCAAAGGGAATCGTGTTCAGCCTGCTGACCGTGCTGTTCCTCATGCCGGCCATGATCCTGAAATTTGCCAAATGGAATGAACGCACCAAACACCGTCCGTTCCTTCCGGAGTTTAACAAGCTCAGCAGCTGGGTTTACCGGGTGCGCTACATCATCCCCACCATCATGCTGCTCATCACCCCGGTGGCCTATGTGGCCCAGGGAATGAACGATTTCCTCTACGGAAACAGCGCGGTGGGCGCCAGCGAGGGCACGCAGGTTTACGCGGACGACCAGATGATCGTGGAGAAATTCGGGCGCAGCAACATGATGCTGGCCTTGTTCCCCAACACCTCCCCGGTGACGGAGAAGGAGATGTCTGACCAGATCGAGGATCTGCCCTATGTGAAGAGCGTGACCTCCATGGCCAACACCCTTCCGGCGGGCATTCCGGAGGAATTTCTTCCGTATTCCATCACCAGCCAGCTGCACACGAAGAATTATTCGAGAATGCTCATTTACATAAGGACAAAGACGGAGAGCGACCAGGCATTTAAGTGCGCGGACGAGATCCAGTCCATTATCCAAACCTACTATCCCCAGGGGTCTTATCTGGTGGGCGAGACGCCGTCCACCCAGGATATCAAATCCACGATCACGGACGATTACAACCGGGTCAACAACCTGTCCATGCTGGGCGTGTTCCTGGTGGTAATGTTCAGCTTCCGGTCCTTTATCATACCGGTGATTGTGATGATCCCCATTGAGATCGCGATTTTCCTCAACATGGCGATTCCCTATCTGGAGGGGGATACCATGGTGTTTATGGGATATATCATCGTCAGCAGCATCCAGCTGGGAGCCACGGTGGACTATTCCATCCTGCTGACCAACAATTACGTGTCCTGCCGGAAGAGTATGGGGAAAAAGGACGCCTGTATCAGCGCGATCAAGTTGTCCTGCCCTTCGGTGTTTACGTCGGGCACCATTATCATTTTAGCCGGATATATTATCCACTTTATATCCACCACGGCCGCGATCGGCGACCTGGGCCACCTGATCGGAAGGGGCGCGCTGTTCAGCGTGTTCCTGGTGCTGACCGTGCTGCCGGCGCTCCTGGTGCTGTGCGACCGGATCATCACCAGCAACGAGTGGGACCGCTTGCAGAAGTTCCTGAAAAAGCGGCATGACCGGCGGGTGGAGCTGTTGAAGAAAGGACTTAAAAAAATGGCCGGATATGGAAATGCGGCCGGAAACGAACCAATGGAGGTGAATGGCGATGAAGTATAGCAGAAGAATCACGGCGGCCGTGTTGGCGGGCCTTATGCTGTGCACCAACATAGGTGGGGCAAATGAAGTTTACGGCGCGCCGGCCGGGGTGGACGTGGATGAAACCATGTACGTGAACCTGGATTATTATGGAAAAACCAGCAAGGTCAACGTGGTGAAAAGCTGTAATTTCAACGGCAATACGGAGTATACGGATTACGGAACCTATGAAAATGTGGTGAATATGTCAAGCAGCGTGGCTCCGCAGATCGGGGACGGGACGGTGACCTGGACCATGCCTGCGGACCAGACCGGGCGTTTTTACTACCAGTGCACCATGGGAAACGACCAGGTGACGCTGCCCTGGGATTTCGACGTGTCCTACAAGCTCAACGGCGTGCCCGCCAACGCGGATCAGCTGGCCGGGGCTTCGGGTCTGATCGAGATCAATGTGAAGGCAACGCCCAACGACGGCGCAAGGGAGTATTACCGCAACAATATGCTGTTGATGGTGGCGGTGCCCGTGGACCTGAGCAAATGCTACAGCGTGGACGCCGAGGGCGCGCAGACCCAGAATCTGGGAGAAACCACGGCGGTGGTGTTCACGGCTCTTCCCGGGGAGGAAGGGGATTACACGGTGCGCATCGGCACGGACAGCTTTGAGACCATCGGCGTGATCATGGCCATGGCCCCGGGCACGGTGGAGGATTTGCAGCACATCAAGGATCTGAAGGAAGCCAAGGACACCTGGCAGGACGCCGGGGATGAGCTTTACGACAGTCTGGAGCAGATGGCGAAGTCCGTGGAGTCCATGCGGGACGGTGTGAACCAGGTTCAGTCCGGCCTTCAGTCCGCTGAGAGCGCCAGACAGACCTGGAGCGGTTCCAAGGACGACATTTTGGCCGGAAACGACCAGACCTTGGCGGCGCTCACCGCCATGTCCGGACAGATGGAGACCATGGTGCCCCATCTGCAGACCGCCAAGGACTCGGCGGAGGTGGTGCACAACGGAATGAACAACATTGTGGACACCCTGGGCCAGATGCAGGATCCCCTGCGCAAGCTGCACACGCGGCTCAAACACGTGGAGAACAGCATGGACAGTCTGTCCACGGAGCTGCCGGAGATTCAGGAGTTGATGCTCCAGGTGATCGCCCTGGACGCCCAGTTCCAGGCCAACGAGCAGGTTACCCTGACCGGAATGAGCAGCATCCAGCAGGCGCTCTTGGATATCGGGGAAGATTATTACGAGGAGCCTGAGCGCGCAAACGCTTCGGGCGGCGCGGGAAACTCCGGGGCCGGGAATGCGGGACAGAGCGGAAATGGAAATGAGAGTGGAAGCCAGAATGGCGGAAGCGGAAGCCAGACGGGCGGAGGCCAGAACGGCGGAAGCGATGAGAGCGGAAGCCAGGCGGGCGGAGGCCAGAATGGCGGAAGCGATGAGAGCGGAAGCCAGGCGGGCGGGAGCCAGAATAGCGGAAGCGGAAGCCAGGCGGGCGGAGGCCAGAACGGCGGAAGCGGAAGCCAGGCGGGCGGAGGCCAGAACGGCGGAAGCGGAAGCCAGGCGGGCGGGAGCGGAGAGAGCGGCAGCCAGGTGGGCGGAGGCCAGAATGGCGGAAATGGAAGCGATGAGAGCGGAAGCCAGGCGGGCGGCAATCAGAACAGCGAAAGCGCTGGAACGAATGGTGCGGACGGGAATGGAAATACCGTGGACGGCGGTTCCGGCAGTGGAAGCGGTAATGAAAATGCGGGAGATGCCAATAAGGATAGCGCAGGAGAGAACGGCGGCACAGGCAGCAGCACCGGCAGCGATACCGCAGCGAACGGAGGAAACTCCGCAGGCAGCGATACCGCAGCCAATGAAGGAAGCGGCGCAACAGCCGACGGCGCTGCCGCGGGCAGTGATACATCGAGCGGCAGCGATACCACGGCAAGCGACACCAACTCCGGCGGTGATCCCTCCACTTCCGGCGGTACCCTCACCTCCCGGGCAGGCGCGAAAATCAGCGCCGATACCGGATTAATAGCGACCATCACTCCCCACAGCGCGCCTCTCGTGACCGCAGGGGCGGATTATCCCTTAAGTCCCACGGAGGTATTCCAGAGTCTGAACGCGAAAAAGCAGCTCCTGGAACGGCTCTCCAAGCAGAGCGGCGATCTGGTGAGCACTATGAGCGAGATGACGGAAAACACCGGCGACGCGGCGAAATACAGCCGGGAACTGATCGATAACCTGGATTTCCTCATCGAGGATATCACGGCGTTAAACGATTCTCTGGACGTCTATTACCCGGATCTCCAGGACGCTCTGACCGACGCACAGGAGCTGGTGAACCGGACCACCGAGGCCCTCAACAGCGGAATCAGCACCATGACCATTTTGCAGAACACCCTGAAAAACAGCAGCGACGATTTTGACGCGGCCGCCAGGGAAAGCCTGCGGGGCAGTATGGCGCTTTTGGACAAGAGCCTGGACATTCTGGACAGCACCACGGCCATGCGCAGGGCCGGGCGCACCATGAAGGACACGCTGGACAACGAACTGGACAAATTCGACACTGACAACCGGTTCCTGTTCATGGACCCGGAGGCAGAGAAGGTATCCTTCACTTCGGACCAGAACAAGGCGCCCAAAACCTTGCAGATCATTTTGAGGACCGACGAGATCAGTCTGGACAGCGAAGATAACAAGCCTACGGACGTGGAGACGGAGAAGGAGCATGTCAGCCCCCTGCGCAGGATGTGGAACGTGCTGGTGAAAATGTGGCAGGCCATTGTGTCCATTTTCAAGGAGCGCTGACCACCTAAGGAGGCGGAACGCAGCTGTCCGGGGCCGGGCAGCACGGCTTGCAGGACTGGAAAGCGGACCTGATTTGCGGACACGGGAAAACCCACAAACCCACAAAACGGCCTCCTTTCCGGTTGAAATCCAGGTCAAAAACCTTTATAATGAAAATCAGGCGGTAGCGTTCGCGCTCCCGCCTGATTCAGTTATCCCGCAGCTATACCTGCGGGCTTCTGACCCCGCGGACAGCCGCCGAAGGTCCATCAAGACATGGCAAGGCACAGCGTATCCGCGAGAACAACGAAGGGCGGCGTTGACCAATGGCGGAAATCATGAAGCAGGAAAAAACAAAATACAAGCTGGCGAATTCCATCAAGGAGTGCATGAAAACCGCGCCGGTGGACAAGATCACGGTAAAAAACATTGTGGAGGGCTGCGGCGTCACCCGGCAGACCTTTTACCGGAATTTCCTGGACAAGTACGACCTGATCAACTGGTACTTTGACAAGCTGGTTCTCCAGTCCTTTGAGCAGATCGGCATGGGCCACACGGTCGGAGAGAGCCTGACCCAGAAATTTGCATTTATCCTCAATGAAAAGGTGTTCTTCACCGAGGCGTTCCGCTCCGACGACCGTAACTCCTTAAAAGAGCACGACTTCGAGCTGATCCTCCAGTTTTACACGGACCTGATCGCACGCAAGACCAGCCAGCCCCTGGACGGCGAGCTGCATTTCCTGTTGGAAATGTACTGCCAGGGTTCGGTGTACATGACGGTCAAATGGGTCCTTGGGGGCATGAAGGACTCCCCGGAGCAGATGGCCCGGACCCTGGTGGAAGCCATGCCGCCCAAGCTGGCGGAGGTGTTCGGAAGGCTGGAACTTCTCTGAGCCGCGGCGGTTCGCAGGCGCCTGCTCTACCTGGCCTAAACGAATGGTAGAGCGGACTAAACTGAGGGTCGGTTGAGTCTTTACAGGGGGAATATTACAATGCAATTATCAAACAAAATTGACGGGGGTAAAAGGCGATGAAGAAAACACTCGGTGTGATAATTGCGGAACACAGAAAAGAAAAGGGCATGACGCAGCTGGAACTAGCTGAAAAAATGGGAGTGACGGACAAGGCTGTCTCTAAATGGGAACGGGACCTGTCCTGTCCGGACATTCATTCACTGCCCAATTTGGCGGCAATCCTCGGTATTTCCGTCGATGATCTTATGCAGATAAAAAAAGAAGTTCCTGTTTCCTCAAAAAAGCCAAAGGAAGTGATGGATATTCTTTTTAAGGCGGTTGCTCTGGCAATGGGGATCGCCGTAATCGTCCTATCGGTTCTGGACGCGTTACCCGTGGAAAGCGGAATCACGTTGCTGGGAATCGGAATGACCTGCATCGGTATTTCCCTGCTCAACAATAAAGAGTAAGGTACCATGGGAATGTTGGACAAAATATCTAATTAAAATTAGCAATATGCACAAAGATTAAAGGAAAGTGACAGACCGGCAAGTTTGTCACTTTCTTTTTAAATTTGGCGTTGTTATAATATTAACAATAGAAAACACAAAGGCACCGGCAAAGCCGGAAGCATTTTCAAGAAAAGGAGAAGATAACAATGGCAAACAGAATCGTACTGAATGAGACTTCCTACCACGGCGCAGGCGCTATCGCGGAGATCGCGGGAGTGGCGAAGAGCAGAGGCTTTAAGAAGGCTTTTGTCTGCTCCGATCCCGACCTGATCAAGTTCAACGTGACCGGCAAGGTGACCAGCGTATTGGAGGACGCGGGACTGGATTATGAGATCTATTCCGACATCAAGCCCAACCCCACCATCGAGAATGTGCAGACCGGCGTGGCAGCCTTCAAGGCTTCCGGCGCGGACTACATCATCGCCATCGGCGGCGGCTCCTCCATGGACACCGCTAAGGCGATCGGCATCATCATTACCAACCCCGAATTCGAGGATGTGAGAAGCTTAGAGGGCGTGGCCCCCACCAAGAATCCCTGCGTGCCGATCATCGCCGTTCCCACCACCGCCGGAACCGCCGCCGAGGTTACCATCAATTACGTGATCACCGACGTTGAGAAGAAGCGCAAATTCGTGTGCGTGGACCCCCACGATATCCCGGTAGTGGCTGTGATTGACCCGGAGATGATGGCCTCCATGCCCAAGGGGCTGACCGCTTCCACCGGTATGGACGCTCTGACCCACGCCATCGAGGGCTACACCACCAAGGGCGCCTGGGAGATGACCGACATGTTCAACTTAAAGGCCATCGAGGTGATCGCCAGAAGCCTGCGCGGCGCTGTGGACAACACCCCTGAGGGACGCGAGGGAATGGCTCTGGGCCAGTACCTGACCGGCATGGGTTTCTCCAACTGCGGACTGGGCATCGTGCACTCCATGGCCCACGCTCTGGGCGCTGTGTATGACACCCCCCACGGCGTTGCCAACGCCATTCTGCTGCCCACCGTGATGGAGTATAACGCTCCCTGCACCGGAACCAAGTACAAAGATATCGCCATTGCCATGGGCGTTGAGGGCGTGGAGAACATGAGCCAGGACGAGTACCGCAAGGCCGCTGTGGGGGCTGTGAAGAAGCTGTCCCAGGATGTGGGCATCCCCGCCGACTTAAAGGCCATCGTGAAGCCCGAGGACGTGGATTTCCTGACCCAGTCCGCCATGGACGACGCCTGCAAGCCCGGCAACCCCAAGGACCCCAGCTTTGAGGATATCAAGAATCTGTACCTGTCCCTGATGTAATCAGAATTGAATCAACCGGAAAACATGCCCTTGATATGGCACCAAGTAACAAATAATCAAAGACCATTAACATAAACATATTAAATATATTAGAACAAAACCACATCAAAGAAAAAAAAATAAGATAAAAAAC
>ENA-UOJP01002184-UOJP01002184.1-human-gut-metagenome-genome-assembly--contig:-C102-NODE-2184-length-17018-cov-6.265696_pt1 | contig 17018 bp, 17 predicted proteins | sample MGYA00242353_ERZ723900 | MGnify/ENA metagenome assembly ERZ723900
AGTGTTTTCTTTTTCACTTGGTTCACCTCATTTTGTCCATGGGAATTATTATAATAAAGCATTATATCACAGAAGTTGAAAAACAGAATAAGTTTTATGAAAAAACGGACTGTGCATAATCCTTATACATGAAATGAAAGAAATCCTTGCTGATGAAGTCGATCCAAAAGACAAAAGAAACATATTATGAACCCCTCAAACCATTATTAATGAAATAGATCAAAAGTTCTGTTCTTTCATGAGTGAAAGTCTGTATACACGTCTGCCGGTTTCTTCATAATGCTGATCCAGAAGATCACAGGTTGTCTGGAGATCGTTAATCCGGATGGCCTCCAACAGACATTGGTGTGTCCATACTGCGGCGCTTCCGTTATGAGAGGTATTTTGATCCGGTGTGTTTGGTTCTAAGCATTTGGCATCCTGAAGCGTTTCAGCATCTCCGCTTAACTGTCCAAAACGATTAGCATTTTGAACCGAGAGGAACATGGCACCATTCAGTGGACTCAGCAGCTCCCACATTTTGGTCAGTCGGTTAAGCTGGGCAGAACGAATGATCTGCAGGTGGAATGTCTCATCTGCACGAACAGCCTTCATAGTATTGCCTTCGAGAATAGCCTTTCGAAATTCTTCAATACTGGCTTCCATTATCATGAGACTATAGTCACTAAGGAGGCAGTTACTTTTTTGGATTGCCAGTTTTTCAAGGCTGCCTCGCAGAAAAAAGACTTCATAAGCGTCTTGTGGAGAAAGCAGTGCGACTGTACATCCTTTGTTAGGACAGTAATCGACTAAACCTTCGACGGCGAGCTGTCGGAGTGCTTCGCGCACAGGACCTCGGCTGAGTCCGAATTTCCGGGCAATTTCAGCCTCTACCAGTTTTTCTTGAGGCTGAAGGATTCCATTGATGATCTGCTCCCGCAGAGATTCAAGAACAATTTCTGATGTAGTAGTATTTGATGTTTTTCGTTGTTTCTGCATATTTACCTCATAAAATTTTCAGAATAAGTATCCGTTTTCGATAGGTACGCTTGGTTCATAGTAGAACATACCGCCAATTTCTCGCATGTTTCATTTTCTTACTAATTAATAGAAAAAATTATACGGATGTCTTTTGTCCGTTAGCAAAAAACTTATTATAATTATAGTAGATTGTTAACAAAAACGAAAGTGTTATTTTTTTCGTTGTTAACATTAAATCGAAATTGTTGACAATCCTATTAGCCTAGACTATACTTGTTTTATCAAGAGTGGCTCGGGAATTCTGCATTGTCAGAAAAAAGTAAATCCTAAAGAAGAACAGGAGGCAACGCAGTAATTGATGGTTGTCGGACTGTCCGGTTTCCATTCTGTTGAGTTCAAGGGAGTTAACGTTGATATTATACGCAATACTCCGCATGTAACAGACAACGGCTGGATCGGACCGGATCATCCGAATACCGCTACAGAAGAGTGGGGCAAGGAAATGCTTGAGACTACAGCAAACTATATTGTTGATTTCATGGAAGAATTCAAGAAAGTAAAATTTTCATAAAGAGGTGTCATAATGGATAAAAAAACAACGCTGGAAATGATTGCAGCAATTTCAAATGCAAACGGTACATCCGGTTTCGAAGATGAAGTGGTTGCAGCGATTCGTCCTTACGCAGAAGGACTCGGAGAAATTACAGAAGATCGCATGCGCAACCTGTATATCCGCCGTAAAGAAAATAACGGCAAACGTCCGGTTGTTCAGCTTGACGCACATAGTGATGAGGTTGGTTTTATGGTGCAGGCTATCTGCCCGAACGGAACTCTCCGCATCATTCAGATCGGAGGTTGGGTTAACCACAATATTCCGGCTCATAAAGTCTTGGTTCGCAACCGGTTCGGAGAATATATTCCGGGGCTTACTGCCAGCAAGCCTCCGCATTTCATGACAGAGCAGGAGCGTAAAGCACCTCTGGATATGAAAGATATCACGGTAGATGTTGGCGCTGTTTCTAAAGAAGAGGCGGTTGAAAAGTTCGGCATTCGTATCGGTGAACCCGTAGTGCCGGATGTGACATTTACATATTCAGAAACCACAGATCTGATGGTTGGCAAGAGCTTTGACTGCCGTCTGGGATGTGCGGCAATTCTTAAGACTATGCATACCCTGGCTGGTCAGGAGCTGAATGTGGATATTGTTGGCGCTTGTGCAGCACAGGAAGAAGTTGGTGTACGCGGTGCCACTGTGACAGCACAGGTAATTAAGCCGGATATCGCAATTGTTTTTGAAGGCTGCCCGGCAGATGATACCTGCGTTGAGTCGTATATGGTTCAGACAGCTATCAAGCGAGGACCGATGCTGCGTCACATTGATGCCCGTATGATCACCAATCCACACTACCAGAGATATGCGCTTGATTTAGCAGAAAAACTTGGCATCCCGGTCCAGGATTCAGTTCGCAGTTCCGGTTCAACCAATGGTGCGGCTATACATCTGACTGAAAAAGCAGTTCCGGTCATCGTTATCGGTGTTCCGGTTCGCTATGCGCACACACATTACGGAATTTCAGCTTATAGCGACTTTGATAACGCTGTTAAGCTGGCATGCGAAATTCTTAAAAGACTTGACGAAGAGCAGGTTATGAGTTTTTAAATACAATACATTAAAAAAATTCTGGATTTTATGCAGGAGCTGAGATAAGCAGAAACTGCATAAAATCCATTTTTTATCTTCGTTGAAAAGATTTCGGGGGAGATAACACCTATCGGTGGTCTGCCCCAAATGTGCTCAACCTTTGTCAGCCTCATTTAGCATACATCTTCAGTAAATGAATTATTTCTGGTCCAGTACGGACTGAATCTGCTTCATCAGCTGATCGTAGTTTGACTGATCGTCGATGCCACCCATGAAAGGTTCCCCAACGATATTTCCGTCTTTATCTACAAGAACGGTTGTAGGGAATGCCATGATGTTTCCAGCATATTTTCCAACTGTTGAATTAGAATCGAAAGTCAGGTTCTTGTAGGAAGCGCCTTGAGCTTTCAGGATTTCTTTTGCCTCTTTAATTCCGGCTTCATTGTTGTCTAAAGTATCCGTGTTGATACCAACAACTTCGCCACCCATTTCTTTGAGTTTCTCATTTAATTCATTCAGCTTAGAGAGCTCTCCGACACATGGCTTGCATCCGCTGAACCAGAAGTTTACAACTGTAACTTTGTTTTTAGCGAAAAGACTGTCATCTACATCGTTTCCATCCAGATCTTTTCCTTTGAAACCTTTGAATACAGCTGTGGATTCGTCTGATTTGGAGGAAGAACTGTCAGAGGAATCGGATGCAGCAATCTCTTTCTCAAGTTTGGCAATTTCTTCTTCAATTCCGCGGATTGTCTCGATGTCTTTGCACAGAGTTTCATATTCTTCTTCAGAGAAAGAGTCTTTGTTAGATTCCACTGTGTTTGCGAGGGAATCAGCATAGTTTTCGCTCATGGCATCACCGGCAGCGTTCTTGTTCATAAGACCAAAGGCTTTGTCCCATGCATCTTTGTGATCAGCAAAAAGCTGGTTTTCCTGCTGGTAAAGGTCGTTCAGTTTTTCGTTCAGCTCGTCTGCGCTGCCCGTTTCTGTTGTGGAAGAAGATTCCTGTTTTGTGTTTGTATTGTCTGTTGAGGAGGAATTTCCGCAGCCTGTAAACGCAAAAAGTACAGAAATGGCAAGGGATGCAGCAATTACCTTTTTTAATTTCATTGAGTTTGTTCTAAGTGTTTTGTTTTTCATGAGTTTAAATCTCCTTTTCAATTTTATTTTGTTCGTTTTAGTTTATTTATTGTCAGCCTTTTTTTTGTTTGAAAATCCATAATGATAGCAGATTGCATCAGTCGGACAGGCTTTCATACATTCTCCGCATCGGATACACTCCGGATGGTTTGGTGTGTCTACTACCTTGACATCCATCTTACAGACACGGCTGCATTTCTGGCAGCCAACACATTTCTCATGATCAACCTGAATCTTAAGAAAAGATACCTTGTTAAACAGTGAATAAATAGCCCCCAGCGGGCAGATCCATTTACAAAATGGACGGTAAAACAAGATGCTCAGGATGATGAAAAGCGCAAGGATTGTGAACTTAAATGTAAATAAATGTCCGAGTGCGGCACGGATTCCTGAGTTGGCAAGTGCCAGCGGAATTGCGCCTTCAAGTACGCCCTGTGGGCAAATGTATTTGCAGAAGAAAGGATCTCCCATACCAAGTGAATTGGTTACAAATGCCGGAAGTAGTATAACAAAGACGACCAGAATCACATATTTCAGATACCGCAGAGGCTTCAGTTTTGCGGTGGAAAGTTTCTTGCCCGGAATCTTATGCAGCAGATCCTGGAACCATCCAAACGGACAGAGGAATCCACAGATAAACCGTCCTAACAGAACACCTAACAGGATGAAAAATCCGGTGATGTAGTAGGTAAATTTGAATTTTGAAGAACCGACCACGGCTTGAAAAGCTCCAATCGGACAGGCACCTGTGGCGGCAGGACAAGAGTAACAGTTTAGTCCCGGGACGCACATCGTTTTTACATTTCCCTGATAAATTTTCCCTTTAAACAGATTCGGGATGTGAATGTTGGTCAGCAGTGTAGCAGCTGCCTGAATCCATCCGCGGAAGCGGGCCAGAAAGTTTTTGTTTGATTTCATTTTCTTATCCAATTCCAACACACTCCATACATAATTTTATTGCCTTACTAAGTACAACCGCTGCTTCTCCGCGGAAAATCCCGACAAGGAAAAACACCAGACCGGCTGCAAGTAAAAGAATTTGTGTTGCTTTTTCAGATTTCATTAAGATACCACTTGTTACTGTAAATAGTAACTGCTCCTTTCAATGTTATTGCTCAAAGTCGGCTTATTGACCGTTCAGTGACTACATTATATAATATGGGATGTAAATTTCCTGTTAAGAAAATGGAGAAAAGTAAATTGAGATTATTAGTTGTTGAAGATGAAAAGAAATTATGTGATATGATTGCGAAAAGTCTGCATCTGGCAGGTTATGAGGTGGACATGTGTAATGACGGAGAGCAGGCACTGGAGATGATCTATGCGGAACTGTATGACCTGATCGTGCTTGATCTTAACCTGCCCGGGGTGGATGGGATGGAGATCCTTCGGGAACTTCGCAAAGAAAATGAAGAGACAAAAGTATTGATCCTGTCTGCGAGAAGTCAGATCGCAGATAAGGTTGAAGGATTGGATTCCGGTGCAAATGATTATATGGAAAAACCATTTCACCTGCAGGAGCTGGAAGCGCGCGTGAGAAGCCTGACAAGAAGAAAATTTATACAAAAAAATATCTGTCTGGAATGCGGAAAACTTCGATTTGATACGAGAGAAAGGGTTGCATATGCAGACGATAACCCGGTTGCGTTGACAAGAAAAGAAAATGGGATTTTGGAATATCTCCTTTTAAATCAGGGAAGACCGGTCAGTCAGGAAGAACTGATCGAGCATGTCTGGGATTCTTCTGTGGATAGTTTTAGCGGTTCCATCCGAGTACATATGTCTTCTTTGAGAAAAAAACTGAAAGCAGGACTCGGATATGATCCGATCGTGAACAAAATCGGTGAGGGCTATAAGATAGGAGGAAATAGCAAAGCATGAAGAAAATATCACTCCAGTGGAAATTAACACTTCTTACAACCGTGTTGATCACCATATTATGCGGATGTCTTACCTTTTTCTTATATAAAAACGGAGTCTATTATTTCGATACGCTTCAGGAGTCTATCACGGATCAGGGCACCGAGCCGGAATCGGTGTACATTGATATTCCGGATAATGAGTGGGATGACTTTGTGGCACAGTTTTCCATGAAGGTTTATAACTCCAAATCAGATTATAGAAGCAGAAGCCTTCTGATTACTGCTATTGTAGCGCTGTTTGGCGGCGCAGCGACTTATTTTATCAGTGGACGGGCATTGAAACCACTCAGGAAATTTTCAGAGACAGTGGAAAAAGTTCAGGCACAGAATCTGAAAGATTATACGATCGAAGAGAATAAGATTGCAGAGCTGGACAGACTTCGCATATCTTACAATAAGATGCTTATACGGCTTTCAGAATCATTCGAGACGCAGCGCCGGTTTACGGGAAATGCAGCACATGAGTTACGTACTCCACTGGCTTTAATCCAGGCACAACTGGATCTATACCATACAACAGAACATCCGGAGAGTACCGCAGTGGCAGAAGAGACAATTCAGATGGTAGCGGAGCAGAATGAACGTCTTAGCAAGTTGGTCCGAACGCTTTTGGATATGAGCGAATTACAGACCGTATCGCGAAATGACAGAATTGAGCTCCATAGTCTGATCGAGGAAGTGCTGACAGATCTGGAACCGCTGGCACAGGAAAAAAAGGTTGAACTGATACAGAAGTCACAGGGAGCAGGAGCAAAGGCTGATGAAGAATTGTTTTTGACAGGGAGTGATATTCTGATTTACAGAATGCTATATAATCTTGTGGAAAATGCGATTAAATATAATCGGGAAAATGGATCCGTTACGGTATCGGCAATAAGGGAGAAGAACGAAGTTGTTCTGACGGTTTCGGATACAGGAAATGGAATTGATGAAGCATTCAGGGCGCAGATCTTCGAACCGTTCTTCCGGGTAGATAAGTCAAGAAGCCGGGAACTCGGAGGTGTGGGGCTTGGCCTTGCGATGGTGCGAGAAGTTGTGCGGGTTCATGACGGAACGATTGAAGTTTATACAAATAAGCATAGCGGAACGACATTTGAAGTGAAAATAGGTATAGGGGCAGACTTTGAAAAAGCAGTATAATCGAAAAACAATTCGCAAATCGATCATACTGATGTTTATCGCTTCCACCTGCCAGAACATGGAGAATCCGTCTTACAATTCACTTACCGTATCAAAAATAAACTAAGGATTATTATTTTTGATACGGTTTAAATTATTTCAGACAGACATCCATAAAATCCTGCACTACCGCCGTCGGCTTCCGCCCCTTCTGCCAGATCAGAAGGATCTTCGTCACCAGATCCGGTTCATCAAGCACCTGACAAGTCAGTCCTTCGCAAAGCGGCTCCATGGACTGCGGGAAGATCGCCGTGGCAAGCCCTTCCTTCACCCAGAGGGTAGCGCCCCTGGCATCATCACACAGGCAGAACACCTCCGGAACCAGATTCTGCGCGTGAAATGCATCCATAATCAGCTTTTCATAGCGCCGGTAGAGAATTAACGGTCTGTGGACTAAATCTTCAAGAATGAGCAATTTTCGCCTTTCTGAAGGCATCTCCGGATTGGAGACAGCGATCATCGGCTCCGAATGCAGGACTGCGGACTCTACATCATCCAGCCGGAGCGGCGTGCGGACAACCGAAATATCGATGATCCCTTCCTGAAGATAATCATATAACGTATACGTGATCCCGTCGTGAACCTCAAAATTCACGTCGGGATTTTTCTTTGAAAATTCTGCGATAAACGGCATGACTGTGCCGACCGTCGTCGGCGTGATCCCGATTCTCAGAACCCTTTTTTTACCCGTTTGGGACACCTCAAGCTCTGTCGATCTGGCATAATCCAGAAGGCTCGCCGCACGGTCATACAAAAGCTTACCTGCCGCCGTCAGGATCACCCCTTTATGGGTACGCTCAAACAGCTGCACGTTCAGTTCATTTTCCAACTGCCTGATCTGATAGCTGAGGGGCGGCTGTGACATATTGAGCTTTCTCGCCGCTTCATTGATGCTTCCCGTATTCGCGATTTCCCGGAAATATTCCAGCTGTCTGAGTTCCATTTTCTTTTTTCCCTCCGTTTAGTTATATGATGATACCAGGGTCAAAAGGTCAGAAAGCCGATGCAAGCTTGCTTGCAAGAGGATTTTTGACCTCTTGACCCGCCAAAAACATGAGTAAGTAGCCATTTTTCAAAGAAAAATGAGCGGATTGCGAATGTTTTTGAGGATTGCGAGAGTGCAAAGCACGTAGCAATCTGGTATCAAATAGGTCAAAATACCTTTTGCCACTCACATTGTTATACTTTTTTTATATTAAGCTGTCATAAAAACAATATTATTCATATTGATGGTAGCGCATTATAATGAGTAGGTCAAGAAAAAACTAAGAAGTAAAGAACAGGAGTGAGTGTGTTTGAAGAAACTTTGGGTTTATCTGAAAGAATACAAGATAGAAAGTATTCTTGCACCATTATTCAAACTGCTGGAAGTCGTATTTGACCTTTTGGTTCCGGTGGTTGTCGCCAAGATCATTGATATTGGTATTGCAAACAATGATCACGGCTACATCGTAAAGATGTTCCTGGTGCTGATCCTCATGGCTGCAGTCGGTCTTAGCTGCAGTTTTACCGCACAGTATTTTGCTGCAAGAGCGAGTGTCGGCTGTGCAACCAATTTAAGACAGGCCGTATTTGACCACATTCAGGGCTTTTCATTTACCGAACTTGATACGATCGGTACGGACACCCTGATCACACGGATGACCGATGATATCAACCAGGTCCAGAACGGCATCAACATGGGACTTCGTCTTCTTCTGAGAAGTCCGTTTATCGTAATCGGTTCAATGATCATGGCATTTACGATCAACTTTAAATGTGCGCTGGTATTCGTTGTGGCGATCCCTCTTTTATTTGTCGGCGTCATTTTCATTATGCTGGTCAGCATCCCGCTTTTCAAAAAAGTGCAAGCTGCCCTGGACCGCGTCACAGGACTTACCCGTGAGAATCTGACAGGTGTCCGCGTGATCCGCGCATTTTGCCGCGAAGAAGAGTCGGTAAATGAATTTGAAAAGAGCAACACCGAACTGACCAGGTTAAATGAATTTGTCGGAAGAATTTCCGCCCTGTTAAATCCATTTACCTACGTGTTGATCAACATTGCAACTGTCATCCTGATCGCAAGAGCAGGACTCCAGGTCAATCTCGGAACCATGCATCAGGGACAGGTTGTCGCGCTTTACAACTACATGGCACAGATGATCGTCGAGCTGATCAAGCTGGCTTCCCTGATCATTACACTGAACAAGGCGATGGCATGTGCAGACCGTGTAGCCGGTGTCCTGGATATCCGAACTACCATGCATTATCCGAAAAATCCTTCAACAAAGGCAGATCCTTCTGCAAATGAAGTCGAATTCGACAAGGTATCCTTCACCTATGCAGGTGCCGGTGCATCAAGCCTTTCTGATATCAGTTTCTCTGTAAAAAAAGGGCAAACAGTCGGTATCATCGGTGGTACCGGATGCGGAAAATCCACTCTGGTCAGCCTGATCTCCCGTTTCTATGATGTAACAAGCGGAACCGTTAAACTGAATGGACGCAACGTAAAAGAGCTCACCAATCAGGAAATCCACGACAAGGTCGGAATCGTACAACAGCGCTCCGTCCTTTTCAAAGGCAGCATCCGCGATAACATGAAATGGGGCAATGAAAATGCATCTGACTCCGAGATCTGGGATGCACTGAAAGTTGCACAGGCAAAAGAAGTCGTAGAAGGAAAAGACGGACAGCTTGATTTCATGCTCGAGCAAAACGGAAAGAACCTTTCCGGTGGACAGCGTCAGCGTCTTACCATTGCCCGCGCTCTTGTGAAAAAACCGGAAATCCTGATCCTCGACGACAGCTTAAGCGCACTTGATTTTGCAACTGACGCAGCACTTCGGAAAGCCCTCGCAGGACTGGAAGGAGAGACAACAACCTTCCTGGTATCCCAGAGGGTTGCAGGCATCCGCCAGGCAGACAAGATTTTAGTATTAGATAATGGAGAACTCGCCGGATCCGGTACACATGATGAACTTATGAAATCCTGCGAAGTTTATCGTGAGATCTATTTCTCACAGTTCCCGGAAGACCGTGCAAAATATGAAAGCGGGGAGATGTAGGTATGAAAAAAGATAGTGTAATGAAAAAGCTTTTTAAATATATCGGAAAATACTGGATCCTCCTGATCCTCAGCATCATCCTTGCCGGAATATCAGTGGTTCTTCAGCTTTATGTGCCGGTTCTCTTCGGTAATGCGATCGATGAGATCGTAGCAGCGCACAATGTAGACTTTACCCAGATGTGGCTCTATCTGAAGCAGATTCTTCTGTTCGTAGTGATCGCTGCAGCCGCAATCTGGATCATGAACCTTGTCAATAACCGCATGACCTATCATATTGTACAGGATATCCGATCCCAGGCAATCCGCCACATCCAGAAGCTTCCGCTTTCTTATCTGGATCAGCACAGCACCGGCGATATTGTGAGCCGTATCATTGCCGATACCGATATCCTTTCTGACGGATTACTGCTCGGATTTACCCAGTTATTTTCCGGCATTGTGACCGTTGTTGTAACCTTGATCTTCATGTTTTCCAAGAACGTGTGGATTACTTTGATGGTCATCCTTCTGACACCACTCAGCTTCCTGGTGGCAAAATTTATTTCCTCACGCTCTTTTACCATGTTTAAAAAGCAGAGTGAAACCCGTGGAAAACAGACTGCTCTGATCGAGGAAATGATCGGAAATCAGAAGGTTGTCAAGGCATTCGGATATGAGGACAAGGCTTCAAAGCGTTTTGATGAGATCAATAAAGAACTCAAAGAATACAGCCAGAAAGCCGTATTTTACAGCAGCCTTACCAATCCGTCCACCCGTTTCGTAAACAACATTATTTACGCTGCCGTAGCGCTTGCAGGTGCATTCCTGATCCCGCTTGGAGCCCTGACTGTCGGCGGTCTTTCCGTACTGCTTTCTTACGCGAACCAGTACATGAAGCCATTCAACGACATTACATCCGTAATCACGGAAATGCAGAACGCCCTTGCATGTGCGACACGTATCTTTGACCTCTTAGAAGAACCGGAAGAAGTAAACGATTCTTCTGAAGTACTTGAGAAGGTGGATGGAAATGTGGATATCGACCACGTAGATTTCAGCTATGACAAGAGTAAATCTCTGATTGAAGACTTTAACCTTCAGGTTGAACCTGGTATGCGTATTGCGATCGTAGGTCCTACCGGATGCGGAAAAACAACATTTATCAACCTCCTGATGCGCTTCTATGACGTGGATTCCGGAAAAATCTGTATCGACGGTAAACCGATCGATGAGATTTCCCGACATTCGCTCAGAAAGAGCTTCGGTATGGTGCTTCAAGATACCTGGATCAAATCCGGTACTGTCCGTGAAAATATCAGCTTCGGAAAACCGGATGCCACGGAGGAAGAAATCATCCGGGCAGCAAAAGAGGCAAAAAGCTGGGATTTCATCCGCAGACTTCCGCAGGGACTTGATACCGTCCTGCATGAGGACAGCATCAGCCAGGGACAGAAACAGCTCCTGTGTATCACAAGAGTTATGCTCTGTCTGCCGCCAATGCTGATCCTGGACGAAGCGACTTCAAGTATCGATACCCGTACCGAACTGCAGGTACAGGAAGCATTTGATAACCTGATGAAAGGTCGTACAAGCTTTGTCGTTGCACACCGCCTGTCTACGATCCGCAACGCTTCCCTGATCCTCGTCATGAAAGACGGTAAGATCATTGAGCAGGGAACCCATGAAGAACTTCTGAAAGAAGGCGGCTTCTACAGTCATCTGTATAACAGCCAGTTCCAGGCAGTGTCATAAAAGGATAACGGTGCAGGAGCGGATTCGTCAGAAACACAGATAACAGATAAGGATGGATTTATGGAAGCACCAGATGGTGAGATTCCATTTGATTAATTCAGAATAAATGGTTGGAGAGGCTGCCCTTTGCCGGGGCATCCTCTTTTCCATTTTACAGAAGAAATCAAAAATTACAGGTATTCGACCTAACGAAATCGTGATATAATGAGTGTAAGAGAGCCAACATGCTTGCATGATTGGCGAACGGCGAATTGGATCATGATAGTTGCGAAGCAACGGTCATGATATAATCAAAATATATTTGAATGAGAAATATGGAGATAGCTTATGGGCGTAAGTTATAACAGATTGTGGAAAATGCTCATAGATAAAAATATGAAGCGGATAGAGATGCAGTACCTCACTGGAATCAGTGGAAATATTCTTGCCCGGATGGGGAAAAATCAGTATGTATCAATGGAGACGATTGAGAAGATCTGCAAGAAGCTAGACTGCACTGTTGATGAGATGATGGAATTTACAGATGATGAGTAACAGGAGGTTAACTTCCCGTTTATCGGGAAGTCGCAGAGAACGAAAAAACGGTATTTGGAGGTATTCACTATGAAAAAAATCATAACCGTAACGCTTTGCATTGTGCTGGTTCTTCTCTTTGCCGGATGCGGAAAGGACGGCGATACATCAAAAGTGGAAATTGATTATGGAACATCTTCCGTTTATTCAAAAGAAGAAATAGACTCTGCCATTGAGATTATAAAAAAGCAGTTCGCTTCGTTTGAGGGCTGTGAATTGCATAGCCTTTCTTATATGCCGGATGAAGAATGCAACAATGCAAATAACATTGAATGGATGAACAATTTAAGAACGGATGATAATAAAGAAGCCTTTACGCAATGTATTGCATTTGAAAGCAGTTTCCGTTCGCCGGAAAAGGGTGGCGGTGCATGGGAAGCTAACGAAGAATACACTTGGTCATGGTGGCTTGCACGGAGTGAAGGCGGAGAATGGAATCTGATGACTTGGGGTTATTGATAAGAGTAGAAAATTCCAGTATTATTGACCAAGAAATTAAGGAGGATTCATTATGAGTGAGAAAACAGAGATTACTTTCATGCAAACAAGATTAATCCGGCTTGCTTCAGAAGAGTGGCATTTACCTGTTGAACAGATTATCCACTTGTTTAAAGAAGCCGATGTTCTTGGATATATAGAAAAATGCTATGGGATTTTTCATTGTGAAGGTGATGAAGCTGTGCTTGAAGATATTACTGAATTTTTGCAAAGAAAGGGGATAGCGATTAGTGCTTGATTTAAAAGATGGATTTGTTCTCTATCATGGAAGTTATTGTGAAGTAAAAGAGCCAGATCTTGCCAAATGTGCAAAGAGAAAAGATTTTGGTCAGGGATTTTATTTAACCACATCAAAGGAGCAGGCAGAAAGTTTTCTGAGAACCTCAATAGCCAAAGCAATCGCAACCGGAACAATTGAAGAGGGACAGAAGTTTGGATATATTTCAACTTTTGAATTCAAACTTTCAAAAAATCTTGAAACGCATATTTTTGAAAATGCAGATGTAGACTGGTTACATTGTATCGCCGCTCATCGAAAGAAAAAAATGTTCATCGAAGTTGAACGTGAAATGGCAAGGTATGATATCATTGCAGGAAAGATTGCGGATGATGCGACAAATGCAACTCTTACAGCCTACCTTGCAGGGGCGTTTGGAACAGCAGGTGATCAGGAAGCAGATGATTTTTGTATTAAACAGTTGCTGCCAAATAAATTAAAAGATCAATATTGCTTTAAAACGGAAGCAGCTATTGAGTGTCTAAAATTTGTGAAAGGTGAGAAGATATGGCTGAAGTAACAATTCCAAAAGAAAAACTGGATTATACAATCGACCTTCTTATCGCTATGGTGACAGAAGAAATCGCAGAAGAGACGGGCAAGGACAGAAAAGAGGTATTGACAGATTTTCTATGTTCAAAGACAGGAAAAGCACTGTATGATGAGAAAACAAAACTGTGGTGTAATGGTCCGGCATATATAACCGAATTGTATAGGGAAGAATTAAAGAAATCCTGATATGGAATGTGAGTTTAAATTTATACAACAATGGCGAGCAAAACTTTTATTCCATATAGAGCAACAATTAAATATTTCAAAAACGCTGAGGTCAGCATTTCCTAATCATGGAACAATGACCTCAGTTTTTTTATACCAGGAATCGGCATTCATGAATCAGCCGGTTCTCTTTTTATTTCTCCAGATACGTGTTTTTGTATTCTTCACGAATTGCTTCCGGCACGAGGCTTCCGCCTGTTGCCCATGCAATGTGTGTTGCATTTTTCATTTTCTCTTCAAGATGATTTTCCTGCAGATATTTGCGTGCAGATTCATTCTTTTCGATCTGCATCGGTCCTTCAAAAGAAGCACAAGCACTTGGCTCAAGGAAAATGTTCTCTGTTCCGAGAAGGTCTCTCATGTAATCATATAATTTTCCATCGCGGATAGTAAATTCGCCGCCAAGCAGATTCTTCATTACTCTGCCTACAAATCCAGAAGGACGTCCCACGGCAAGCCCATCTGCATGTGTAAGTCCGGTAAGCCCAATATCCTGTACGGAAATCTCCTGGTTCAGTCCGGTTGCCATTCCGACTAACATACATGGTGCCTGTGTCGGTTCTATGAAAAAGCAGTGTACATAATCTCCGAACAGCAGCTTAAGTCCAAAGCATACACCACCCGGTGCTCCGCCTACTCCGCAGGGAATATATACAAAGAGCGGATGTTCCTCGTCTACTGCAACATTCTTTTCTTCCAACTGCTTTTGCAGACGTTTTGCCGCTACTGCATAACCAAGAAAGAGTGTTTTTGAATTTTCATCATCCACAAAGTAGCTGTTCGGATCTGCATCAGATAAAGCACGTCCGTTTTTCACCGCTTCACTGTAATCTGACTCATATTCCTTTACTGTTACCCCGTGGCTTCTGAGTAAGTCTTTTTTCCACTGTTTCGCATCTGCTGACATGTGTACGATCACCTGATAGCCAACTGCTGCACTCATGATTCCGATACTCAGTCCAAGGTTTCCGGTGGAACCAACCTGAATGGTATACTTTTTGAAAAACTCTCTGCATTCTTCACTCGCCAGTTTCTCATAATTGTCTTCCAGACTCAAAATCCCATGCTCTAATGCAAGTTCTTCTGTGTGCTTCAAAATCTCATAAATACCGCCGCGTGCCTTGATCGAACCGGCGATTGCCAGATGGCTGTCCTGCTTTAATAATAAGTTTCCTTCCAGATTGCTGTCGTATTTCTCATTCAGCAAATCCTTCATCTTCGGAACCGGTGTCAGAACAGATTCAATGATTCCGTTTTTTTCCTTTGTTTCCGGGAAACATTTCATAATGAACGGTGCAAAACGCTCCAGTCTGCGCTCCGCATCTTCTACATCTTCCATACCAAGTTCGATCCGTTCCATTGCTTCCCCACAAGCTGTTTTGTCCGGATTTTTCCAGAACACCTCTTTTTCGCTACAGATCTCCTTCAAAATCGGAGTCTTTTCCTCCAGCATTTTCAAATCAACCATTGCTTTCATTCCTCTCTTTCCATGACTTGATTCATATCTATATATTACCTTATTTCTTGTATTCTGATTACCATATTTTTCTTGACCATCTTTCAATCAGAATGTATTATATCATTATAAATAATTGTATCTGTACATATTTTCAATATACTTTTAATGGGAGTGGTTTTCATAAAAACAATTCATAAAAAACATGGCTTTACACTTGTAGAACTCATTGTTGTACTATCTATTCTTACAATACTGGCAACACTGCTTATTCCGTCTTTGACAGGATATATTGAAAAAGCAAAAAAGCAGGCTGTTTTAACTGAGGCAAAAGAAGCCTGGACTGCTTCGCAGGCTGCTTTGTCCGAATGTTATGCTATGTCCCCGGAAAGCTTTGAAGAATCTTGCAAGTTTACCTCCACAATCGGCGGCGAAAAGATGACAAAGCTCGGAAGAATATCAAACGGTGCATTAAATGCTCTTCAAAGGAATCCCAAAGATCAGACCGACTTCAAAAGATATCCTTATTCAGATTTTCCATACGAAAAAAGGAAAAGTCGTTGCAATCAATTTTGGGAAAAATGGATACATGGTAACCATGATCGCAGGAAAAGAACCAACCATTGTTAAAGATGGAAATTGTCTTCCATCCTCTGAAAAATAAGCGGATAAAAGAAAAGCGACACTGCAAAACCACATGCCAAGGGAGTTCTGCAGTATCGTCTTTTTTTATTCTTCTACCTTCCACTCTCTGGTATCAAAGATGTGAAGATGCAGTGCTTCTGAAATATATCCCAACAATTCGCAGCCTGCGATACAGTTTCCTTTTTTGTCAAGAGATGGTCCGTAGATCCCGATTCCCATTTTCTTTTTCGACACGCTGAGGAGACCTCCGCCGACTCCACTCTTAGTCGGAATTCCTGTTCTTAATGCAAATTCCCCCGATCCGTCATACATTCCGCAAGTAAGCATAATGGTCTGCACCATCCGCACAGTTTGAGATGAGATCAGACGTTTTCCGGTGGAAAGCTGCACTCCGTCATTTGCCAGCAGAAGACCGAACCTTGCCAGATCTCTTGCATTTACCGACATGGAACACATCTTGGTATAAAAGGTAACACTTTCTTCTACATCGGTATCAATGATGTCCTTACTTTTTAAAAGATAGGCAATCGCCTTATTTCTTGCGCAGGTCGCCATCTCAGACTGAAATACGGCTTCGTCTATCGCGATCTCCGGATCTTCGCATACTTCCTGCATATACTTCTGCATATCTTCGATGGAATAATGGTTCACTAGCAGACTTGCAACCGTAATTGCTCCGGAATTGATCATCGGATTAAAGGGCCGGTTGCTCCGGTTATCCAGTTCTACCAGTGAGTTAAAAGCCTCCCCCGACGGCTCCACGCCCACATGATCAAACACAAACTCTGCTCCAAACGTTTCCAGCGCCAGACACAGTGCCATTACTTTGGAAATGGACTGTATCGTAAATCTGTCCTCTGTATTTCCGGTCTCAAATTGATTGCCGTCTATTGTGTAAAGGCAGATCCCCAGTTTATTCTTATCTGCCTTGGCAAGCTCCGGAATATACGATGCGACACTTCCATACCGGATCACACCTTTTCCGATACGGATGGCATTTTCCAGTATTCTCGTAACCTCTTCTGATTTCATCATATTCTCCTTTTTCGCTCAGTCGTAATCCCCCTACAACTGCTATTTCCTAAGTACTAACATACATCATTTTCCGGCTTCAATCAACTACCATTTTTTACTGAAACCCGACGCAATAAGATAGACAAAAAAGTGCCCGC
>ENA-UOJP01002189-UOJP01002189.1-human-gut-metagenome-genome-assembly--contig:-C102-NODE-2189-length-16985-cov-10.132487_pt1 | contig 16985 bp, 14 predicted proteins | sample MGYA00242353_ERZ723900 | MGnify/ENA metagenome assembly ERZ723900
CCGGCGGGCCTGTTCTTCCCTGGTCCCCAGTCGCCCCTGTCGGGCCGGTTATTCCCTGCTCCCCCGTCGCCCCAGTTGCCCCGGTCGGGCCAGTTATTCCCTGCGCCCCAGTTGCCCCGGTCGGGCCGGTTATTCCCTGCTCCCCGGTCGCCCCCGTCGGGCCAGTTATTCCCTGCTCCCCAGTCGCCCCGGCCGGGCCGGTTATTCCCTGCTCCCCAGTCGCCCCCGTCGGGCCAGTTGTTCCCTGCTCCCCAGTTGCCCCGGTCGGGCCGGTTATCCCCTGCTCCCCAGTCGCCCCAGTCGGGCCGGTTATTCCCTGCTCCCCGGTCGCCCCAGTCGGGCCGGTTATTCCCTGCTCCCCAGTCGCCCCAGTCGCTCCCGGTTCCCCCTGAGGACCGGCGCAGCCTTTTTCTCCCCGAGGCCCCTGGGGGCCGGTCTCCCCTTGAATCCCCTGTTCCCCCATCGGTCCCTGTTCCCCGGCCGGACCGCGCTCACCGGCGTCGCCGATCTCCCCCTGAGGGCCAGCGGGACCAACAGGCCCGGGATCACCTTTCGGTCCCATGGGCCCCTGATCCCCCTGAGGGCCTACCGGCCCGGGGTTGCCGCGCACGCCCTGAGGGCCGATGTCCCCCGGATCCCCCTTCGGACCCACGTCGCCGCGCACCCCCTGGAGACCACGAGGTCCCTGGGGACCGATATCGCCGCGCAGCCCGGGAAAACCCTGACATCCCGCGTTTCCTCTGGGGCCTTGAAGCCCCTGTGGTCCCCGCTCCCCCCTTGGCCCCTGGGGACCTTGCGGCCCCCGTTCTCCTCTGAGTCCCTGAGGACCTTGTGCCAATACGCTCCCCCCGCCATAGCCATCGCAGCAAGGGCACGTCCTGCCCATATTATTATAATCATAACCGTTCACCGGCATTTCCCTCCTCGTCATACACACTCTATTTAACAATAATGCACCCCAAATATCGCAACTTAGTCAGAACATTTCACTCCGTTCAGAGCCAAATTTCGTGTTTTCTAATTTCCACCTTCATCCCGTTTCCCCATCTGTTTGACAAGCTGGTTCCCCCAAACACTGGTTCCTGCCACCAAAATGCCCTGTGTAAAAGCGGTAAACAGCGACAACGCCGTAGTATTTCTGGTCGCGCACACCCAGACGCTGCACCCAGCCACGCCCATAATTCCCAAAACATACGGAATCAGCCAGTCCGGCACCTTGGGCGTACGCTTTAACGCATTTCCGATCAGCCACAGCACGGGCATCAGCACCAGCATTTCCGGCTTAATATATTGCGTAAACTCCATAACTCCACCTCCGCCTCCGGGAACTCCCCCGGATTTTATAGGGATGTACAATACCCTATTCTATGCGGCTTTCCTCCCTCCGGTTCCTCCCCCCGGACGAGACATCTGAACATGCGCCCATTAAAAAAACCCCTGATCTCAATCAAGGGTTTTTCACTGCGGCTAACAGGACTCGAACCTGCACGGTCTCCCAATGGAACCTAAATCCATCGCGTCTGCCAATTCCGCCATAGCCGCATTCACACAAATCTCATTATATCCGAGCAGCCCGCCAATGTCAAGTGCCCGAGGCGCACCTATCCCGGTCTATCCGGTCCCACCGGCCGCGCAGCGCTCCGTTCCCCGCCCGTCTCCACCTGTCCCCGATCTATCCTGCCCATTTTCCTTCCCATCTCTCCCCTCCTCCCCTGTACTCATCCCGTCAACATTATCCATTTACGGATAATACCCTAAACTCCTCTATCCCCCAAACACCCCCATTCCTCCCAACAACACCCCTCAAAAAAACGGCCTCTCCCTCAACCGGAAGACGCCGTATAATTTGTATAAATCTGTGTAGTCGCCGTATCGGAATGCCCCAGCATCGCCTGCACCGCGTGGATATCCGCGCCGCTGCGGATCAGATGTGCGGCAAAGGAATGCCGCAGGGTATGTGGGGTGATATCGGACTTGATTCCGGCCTTCTCGCCGTACTGTTTGATCAATTTCCAGAAACCCTGGCGGCTCATGGCCTGACCGTTGCAGTTGGTAAACAGCCAATCCGAATTTTTGCCCTTCAAAAGCTCCGTCCTGGCCTCCCCCATGTACTGGACCAGGGCCTGGCGGGCGTTCTTCCCAAAGGGCACCATCCGCTCCTTGCTGCGGTCCCGGCAGGTAATGTAACCCACCTGCATGTTCACATCCGTCAATTTCAGGCTGATCAGCTCCGACACGCGGATTCCGGTGGCGTAGAGCAGTTCCAGCATCGCCTTGTCCCGAAGCTCCTTGGGTGTTCTGTCTCCGGGCTGGCACAACAGCGCGTTAACCTCATTCACCGTCAGGATCACCGGCGCCTTTTTCTCCACCTTGGGGGCCTTGATAAACTCCGCCGGATCGCGGCGGATTCTCCCCTCCCGCAGTTCATAGTGGAAAAATGCCTTAATGGAAGCCAGCTCCCGCGAAATCGTGGTGGTGGCTTTCCCCTCCTTCTCCAGATACAGTATGTACGAATTCAAGCTGGTCTTGGTCACCTTTTCCGCCTCCGTGATCCCCTTGGCCTCCAGGTAAGCCGCCAGCTGCACCAGATCTCTCTGGTAGGAAATGACCGTATTCTTCGATGCCTTTTTTTCATTCTCAAGGTACTCGATAAAGTATTTTATGTCGGCCGTCATCGCTTTTATCCCCTAACCCCTAACATTCACAAACTACGCATTTACATAGTGCTGACTATCATTATATCCACATTTTTCGATAAAATCAAACACATTTTTCCCACTTTGAGGCCATTTTCCACCTGATTAACATAAAACATACTACATGTTGGAACCCCCCATTTTTTCCTCGCAATATGTTGTAAAATCCCGCGAAAATATTTTTAAAAATTCCATTAAAAAAACGCCGCTCCAATGGCTGCGGCGCCTAAAAATCCCTGTTTTTACTGGCTTTTTCCAATTTCCCCCATATATTCAGAATCCCCTCTCCCGCAGCTCCTTCACCAGACCCACATAAAACTCCACCACGTCAAAGTCCCCATAGTCCTCCCGCTTCAGATCGATAATATCCCCGTGGGAAATTCCCCTGTGCCTGCGGTTGCGCACCACGCCCCGAAATTCGCCCCATTTGGCCGACTCTACGCTGACCAGCCCGTCGTTTTCCCCCTCCAGCGGCTTGATCAGCAAGTAAGGCAGTGTGAGCAGCGGATCGCTGAGACAATCCCTCATGGCCGTGGCGTAGCTCTGGTAAAATACCCCCGGCGCATCCGGCACCTCCCGGTTGAAGCGCTCGCTGGCCTGTGTGGAAAACTGCCGTGTGGCCCGGTAGAAATCCGGGTGGGCGTCCCCAAACCGCCCGAAGCCCCAGTCGAAAACCCGGGCCACGCCCCGGTACAGCCACTCCGGCAGGCGGCAGGCCCGGTCCACAAACCGGCAGCCCCGGTGTGGCGTACACACAGTGGTCAGAGAGGCCACCCAGGGCGCAGCTCCCAGACGGCTGATGGCGTAGCGCGAATCCAAACCGCCCTTGGAGTGGGCGATCATATTCACCTTGCCGCAGCCGGTCTCCTCGGCCACCCTCTGCACCACCTTTAAAATATCCCCGGCGTTCTGCTCCACCGTGGCGAACGCCTCCTGATTCCCGTAATACACCGTTGCCCCGTAGCGCGTCAATTCCCTGGGAATCCGTCCCCAATAGTTAAAATACCGCAGGTCCCGAAAACCGACGCCGTGAACCATCACCAGCGGATACCGGGTGCGGCACAGCTCCGATTCCCTGCGCACCAGGCGCACCGACTCCTTGTAACACTCAAAGTCGTACTCCGCGTGCACCTTGCGCATGGCATAACACAGCACCAGCAGGTTCACTCCCGGGACCCACATCGCCAAAAGCATCAGCGTCCGCATCCCCAGGCGCAGACGCTTGGAGGTAAAAAACATGCGCAGAATACCGTTCCACATCAGAAGGAACAGCAGGACCACCGCGTAAATACAGTTGCCCCACAGCAACAGCCCCGGATGGCTCCCCAACTGCCCGTTCTCCCCCGCCCGCACCAAAAGCGCCTTCAGTCCGGGATAACAAAACCACATTCCCAGGGCCTGGACCGCCATGCCGTAAAGGGCCAGCCGGCACAGATGCCGCCCGCCCTCCATGATCGTCAGGCGGCGGCTGGCGAATTCCTCCCTGGGCCATGGAACAATATTCAGATAAATCCACACTGCCCAGACGCCGGACAGCAGGGCCGCCGTAACCATTGTCCGGAAAATTATCCCGCTGTCCGGCCATAACAGCTGAAAGGCCAGCCAGATGAGAAGCGGGCAGTTGACCGCCACCGGTATATAAAGCGCCCGGATCAAACGCCGCAGATAAACCGGAACCCTCTTCAGTCTCATCATTTTTCCTCTCTAACGTAACAAAAGCAGCGTTCCGGCCACCAGCAGCACCAGCCCCCAAAACGCCCTCCTGCCCAGCCGTTCCCCCAAGAACAGCCGCGAAAACAGGATGGTGACCAGAATACTCAGCTTGTCAATCGGCACCACCACGCTGGCCTGTCCATCCTGAAGCGCCCGGTAATAGCACAGCCAGGAGCCCCCGGTGGCCAGCCCGGACAACACCAAAAACAGGCCATTTTTCCCGTTGATACGCCGGACCTCCCCCTGCTTGCCCTTGACGAACACCAGAAGCCACGCCATCACCAGCACCACGCAGGTGCGGATCGCGGTCCCCAAATTGGACTCCACGCCCTGAATTCCAATTTTCCCCAGAATTGCCGTCAAGCTGGCGAACACCGCGGACAGCAGGGCGCAGGCCATCCAGCCCCGTTCTGCGCTGTCCGCTCCCCCCTCCTGCCTGTGAATCATAAGCAGCGTGCCCGCGCCGATTAGAATCATGCAGACGACCTTTAACAGAGAAAGCGCCTCCCCCAGAATGAGAAACGCCAGCAGCATGGTCAGAACCGTGCTGGACTTGTCGATGGGAGCCACCTTATTCACATTTCCCAGCTGCAGCGCCCGGAAATAGAACAGCCAGGAAGCGCCGGTGGCCAGCCCGGACAACACCAAAAACAAAAACGTTCTGCCGCTTATCTCCCCTATGGTCCCGATGGAACCGGTCAGAAACACCATCATCCAGGAAAAGACCAGCACCACCCCGGTGCGCACCGCGGTCCCCACATCCGAATCCATGTCCTGCATGCCGATTTTCGACAGAACCGCCGTAATCCCCGCAAACAGCGCCGAGCCAAACGCAAACATTACCCACATTTGCCATTTCCTCCTTTGTACCAGTCACCGGCCGGCGCCCCCCTCTTAAAACCAGAGGCCGTACAGCGCCGGGCTGGCGTAAACTTCCAAAAACGTGCCCAGGGCCCCCACTAAAAGCAGCAGCCCGAAGGGCGCCAGGCGTATTTTCTTTTCCTGCTTTCCCGCCCACATGGCCAGAACGGCCCAGGCCAGGGCGTAGCAGACCCCCTGGGGCGCCATACTGCACAGAAAGGCGGGCAGCCCCAAAAGCCCCTTCTGGCTGGTCAGCACGGACATGACTACGGCCACGGTCACGCCGCCCCAGACCGCCGCCAGGCCGAACAGCACCGCGCTGTACACCGTCAGCCCCATAAGCCAGCCCACCGCCAGCTGGGCGAACCGCAGGCGCAGAACCTGCCAGAAAAGGGCCTGTCTGACCGCCCCGTCCACGGACGAGCCCGGTCCCATCCCTCCCAGCACCTGGGCCTTCACCGTCTGACCGCCAAAAAAATGGGCTGCCGCTGTTCCCCCGACAACGCCGAGAATAAAACAGACGAGCAGCCAATCCTGATAGTTTAAACTTCGCATTTCCATTCTAAGTCGCCGCAATTTCACAGACAGCCACCGCCAGTCTCAGCTTGTTTACCACAGTCTATGCCGCCCGTCCGGCGATTATGTCAGGAAAGGGCCTCGTCCCGCTTGTCCGTGGAGCGGTACTTCCTGGCGTAGGCCATGATCGCGGCGATGGTCTTTCCGTCGGTGATGGTGCCGCTGTAGATCAGGTCCTCCAGATCCTTAAGCTCCCACGCCTCCACATTGATCACCTCGTCCTCATCCAAATGCTGCTTGGACGGAATCAGGTGATGGGCCACGAAAATGTCGATGGCCTCATCGCAGAACGCCACGGTGGTGTTCAGGCTCATCAGATACTCCAGCTTGCCCTGGCTCTCCACCCGGTACCCGGTTTCCTCCTCCAGCTCCCGGTAGGCGCACTCCACCTTCGGCTCATCCGGTTCATCCAGCTTTCCGGCCGGAATCTCCAGCGTGAAACGGTCCAGCGCATTGCGGTACTGCCGCACCATCAGAATTTTCCCGTCGTCCGTCACCGGCAGCACCGCCGCCGCCCCGTCGTGGTGAATATAGTCCCAATGTGCCTCGTGGCCGTTGGCCACCACCGTGTCCTCATAAATCTTCAGAATATTCCCCTGGTATTTCAGCTGCCGGTCCAGACGCACCACCGGCAGTTTCTCCTGCTCACTCTTGTCACCCATGATCCTCATTCCCTCTTTCTCAAAACTTTTTATAATACAGCCGTCTGGGCCTTCCGGCTGATCCCGCGCAGCCGCCCGCGGCCCTCCGGCTCATCTCACGCAGCCCTCTGCAGCCCTCCGGCTGATCCCGCGTGGCCCCTCTGCGGCTCTCCGGCTGCTCCCGCGCAGCCCCCTGGGCCCCTCCGGCTGATCCCGCGCAGCCGCCCGCGGCCCTCCGGCTCATCTCACGCAGCCGTCCTACTGAATCTCCGTACTCTTCTTATAACAAGCGTCGCAGGCCCGGATCACCGCGCTTCGGAATCCCGCCTCCTCCAGCGCGGAAACGCCCTGGATCGTGGTGCCGCCCGGGGAGCAGACCTCGTCCTTCAGCTGCTCCGGGTGTTTCCCCGTCTCCAGCACCATTTTCGCGCTCCCTAAAACCGCCTGAGCGGCCATCTGACAGGCCGCGGCCCTGGGCAGGCCGTATTTCACGGCTCCGTCAGCCAAAGCCTCTATAAACATGTACACGAAGGCAGGCGAGCTTCCGCTGACGCAGCCCACCGCGTCCATCAGGCGCTCCTCCACCAGCTGCAGCTTTCCAAAGGAGGTGAACAGGGTTTCCAGCTCCCGCTTCTCCTCCTCCGTGAACAGCCCGCCGTCATAGCTGACGCCGGTCATTCCCTCGCCCAGCAGGGCCGGGGTATTGGGCATCGCCCGCACGAACCGCAGATTACTCCCAAGCCGCTGCCGGTAGGACTTGATGGTCAGGCCGGGGGCCAGGGAAATGATCACCTGATCAGGCCTTAACACCTCCTTGATATCCGCAAACACCGCGTCAAAATACTGGGGCTTCACCGCCAGCAAAAGATACTTCACCCGGGCCGCGCAGTCCGCGTTTGAGGCCGCGTGGGGCACGCCGGTCTGTTCGGTCACTCGCTCCATCTTTTCCCTGTGGGCGGACGAAAACACCATGTCCGCGGGCTCATAAATCTTCAGCAGTCCCTTCAGAATCGCGAACCCCATATTCCCCATTCCAATAAAACCAATCTTAGCCATCCTTATGCCTCTTTTCCCGCGGCCGCAATCCTGATTCGCAGCCGCCTTCACTCAATAATTCTTTAAAATATCGCAGAAATCAAAGGTCACAAAGTAATCCTTCGGAGTCTCCGCCCTGCGGATCATCTGCACGGAGCCGTCCTCCTTCAGCAGAAGCTCCGCCGATTTCAGCTTTCCGTTGTAATTGTAGCCCATGGCGAACCCGTGGGCGCCGGTGTCGTGGATCACTAACAGGTCCCCCTTATCCACCTTCGGCAGCATCCGGTCGATGGCGAACTTGTCGTTGTTCTCGCACAGGGAACCGACCACGTCGTACATGTGGTCGCAGGGCAGGTCCTCCTTGCCCATCACCGTGACATGGTGGTAAGCGCCGTACATGGCGGGCCGCATCAGGTTCACCGCGCAGGCGTCCACGCCCACGTACTCCTTGTAGGTGTGTTTCTCATGGATCGCCCTGGTCACCAGACAGCCGTAGGGCCCCAGCATAAAGCGGCCCAGCTCCGTGCACAGCGCCACGTCGCCCATACCCGCGGGCACCAGCACGTCCTGGTAAGCGTTCCGCACGCCCTCCCCGATCACCAGGATATCGTTTGGCTCCTGGTCGGGGCGGTAGGGGATGCCGATGCCGCCGGACAGGTTGATAAAGGCGACGCACGCCCCGGTCTCCTCCTTCAGCTTCACCGCCAGCTCAAAAAGCTGTCTGGCTAACAGCGGATAATACTCGTTGGTCACCGTATTGGAGGCCAGGAACGCGTGGATGCCGAACCGCTTCGCGCCCTTGGCCTTTAAAATCTTAAACGCCTCAAAAATCTGCTCCGTGGTCATCCCGTACTTGGAGTCACCGGGGTTGTCCATAATATCGTTGCTGATCTTGAACACACCGCCGGGATTAAACCGGCAGCTGATGGTCTCCGGGATATAGCCCAGCGTGTCCTCCAAAAACTGGATATGGGTGAAATCATCCAGGTTGATAATCGCGCCCAGTTTGGCCGCGTAGGCAAACTCCTCCGGCGGCGTGTCGTTGGAGGAAAACATGATCTCCTCCCCGGAAAATCCGCAGGCCTCGGACATCATAAGCTCCGTCATGGAAGAGCAGTCCGTGCCGCAGCCGCACTCCTTTAAGAGCTGCAAAATAAACGGATTGGGCGTGGCCTTCACCGCAAAATACTCTTTAAACCCCTTATTCCATGCAAACGCCTGCTTCAGCTTCATGGCGTTCTCGCGGATTCCCTTCTCGTCGTACAGGTGAAAGGGGGTGGGGTAATCTTTTACAATTTCTTCCAGTTTCTCCAGTGTCACAAATGGCTTTTTATCCATCCTGCATATTCTCCCTTCTATGGCCATGCTTCCGCCCGGCCGCCTCTGCCGCCGGCGCGTCCGCACTCCGCCGCTCTCCGTAAACGTGCGCAGCGGGCGGACATGTAAAAAAGTCCGCCCGGACTACCACGGCGCTTTTGCACCATTGTACTCCAGGACGGACTCCTTTGTCCAGTCATTCTTGCGTATTCATGAATCCAAACATCATTCCACGTTCAGCACGCGCATGATATTGGTCTGGGTCGCGGCCTCATGCCGTCTGGCGTAGGTCACAACGCCCGCGGTGATCACCACCAGGTCGCCCAGTTCCAGCATCTTCCGGTTCTTCAGCTCCTCCATGGAATTCTCGATCAGCTCATCCGTGGAATCCGCGCGGCGGGACCAAACCGGAACCACGCCCCACTGAATCTGCATCTGGCGCACCGTGGACATGCTGGGGGACATGCCGATGATCTGGGCGCTGGGTCTCCATTTGCTCAGCATCAGGGTGGTAAAGCCGGTGATGCTGGGGGCGATGATCGCCTGGGCGCCCAGGTCGTGGGCCGTGGAAACGGAAGCGAAGCAGACTGCGTTGGAAATGTTCTGGGTGTTGGTCTTGGAAACCTTGCGGCGGCGGTACGCCTCATAGTCCAGGTGGGACTCGGAATCCTCCACGATGGTGGCCATCATCTTTAAGGCCTCCACCGGATACTTGCCCATGGCCGTCTCGCCGGAAAGCATCACGGCGTCCGTGCCGTCGTAAACCGCGTTGGCCACGTCCGTCACCTCCGCCCGGGTGGGTCTGGGGTTGCGGATCATGGAATCCAGCATCTGGGTGGCCGTGATCACGGACTTGCACTGCTCGTTGCACTTGCGGATAATCATTTTCTGAATATAGGGAACCTTCTCGGCCGGAATCTCCACGCCCATGTCGCCCCGGGCCACCATGATGCCGTCGCTGGCCTCAATGATCGCATCCAGATTCTCGATGCCCTCCGCGTTCTCGATCTTGGCGATCACCTTCATGCTGGAGCCGTGGGCTTCCAGAATCTCCTTGATCTCGCGGATGCAGTCCGCGGTGCGGACAAAGGAGGCCGCGATAAAATCAAAGCCCTGCTTGACGCCGAACACGATATCCTCTTTATCCTTGTCGGTCAGCGCTGGAAGCTTGATCTTGACGTTGGGCACGTTCACGCCCTTCTTCTCGCCCAGCTCGCCGCCGTTGGCCACCTTGCAGACGATGTCCGTTCCCTTCACTTCCACAACGTCCAGCTCGATCAGGCCGTCGTCGATCAGGATCTTGTTGCCTGCGGAAACGTCCTCGTTCAGTCCGCTGTAATTGATATGCCCGATGTGGTCGTCGCCCACCACCTCGCGGGTGGTCAGGGTGAAGGTCTGGCCGTCCTTCAGCGTAACCTTCTTACCGTCCTTTAAAAGTCCGGTGCGGATCTCCGGCCCCTTGGTGTCCAGCAGGGCGGCCACCGGGATATCCAGCTCCTTGCGCACCTCTTTTAACAGCTCCAGCCGTTCCATGTGCTCGTTGTAATCCCCGTGGGAAAAATTGAAACGGGCCACGTTCATGCCGTTTTTCGCCAGTTCCATCATAATATTCTTGTCATTGGTGTTAGGACCCATGGTGCAGATAATTTTAGTCTTTTTCATTCCTTGTCAATCCTCCATAACTGAAAAGTTTGTGCGCGCCCGGTCACTGCTGTTCCTGATCGGACTTCTTGATGTGTTTGTGGGTGTACAGATGATCCATACAATATTCATAGCTGCCCTCGCATTTGGAGCAGTAACGGAATTCCATCCCCGGACTGTCCTCGTCCGTGCGCCCGCAGACCGCGCAGACATGGCGCGTGCGGCTCTTGGGCCGGATCTGGGCGCGGAACTCCTGCTTGCGCTTGATCTCCCTGGGGCTTATGCGCCGGTAATCCCGGGTCATCACAAAGAAAATAATAAAGTTGGCCAGGGACAGCAGAATCTCCAGCCGCGTTCCCAGGTTGTGGGACGTGACAAACAGCAGCAGAAATCCGGCCCCCTCAAAGATGGCCAGCCATTTTGCCCGGATCGCAATCACAAAATAAAGGTAAAAATACTCGTTGGGAAACGTCACCGCATAGGCCAGAAAAACGGACGCGTTGAGAAACGTGGTGGTCAGATGGGGGCTGTGGCCCGTCACAAAATAAACCGCCAGCTCCGCGATAATATGTCCCAGGATCCCCATGAACACGTACACGTTGAAGCGGAACGCGCCCCACACCCGCTCCAGGGACGATCCCAGGGAATAATACATGAGCAGCAGCAGTAAAATCCAGATAAAGCTGGTGGTGGGCGGGAAAATCATAAAGGTCACCAGCCGCCAGACCTGGCCGTGCAGAATCGACGGCGCATCCAGCATCAGATAATAGTAATACAGCTCCGGGGCGAACTTTAAAATCACAAATCCCACCACATACAGCATGATAATGTAGTACATCAGATTGTGAATCGCATAACGCCCGAATTTTCGTTCCATTTTCTGAAAAAATTTCATGTTCTCATCCTTTTGTCATATTGGATCCCTGTGGTCAGAAAAGATCCTTTTTGTTGAAAATAAACGCCACGATCAGGGACAGCAGCAGGGCTAAAACCAGCACGATCCCAAACCCGTAGGGACTGTCCGCAAAGGGCATGCCGTGGGAATTCACGTTCATGCCGTAGAAGCTGGCCACCATGGTGGGAATGGACATGACGATGGTCACCGTAGCCAGGAACTTCATCACGATATTTAAGTTGTTGGAGATAACCGAGGCAAAGGCGTCCATGGTGCCGCTGAGGATGCCGCTGTAAATATTCGCCATCTCGATGGCCTGCTTGTTCTCGATGATAACGTCCTCCAAAAGGTCCGTGTCCTCGGGATACTTCTTCACCTTTTCCGTCCGAAGCAGCTTTTCCAGCACCACCTCGTTGGATCGCAGGGAGGTGGTAAAATACACCAGGGACTTTTCCAGCTCCAACAGCTCGATCAGCTCCGAGTTCTTCTGGGACTGGTGCAGCTTGCGCTCGATCACCTCGCTCTTCTTGTCGATGATCCGCAGGTACTGCAGGTACTGAGTGGCGTTTTTATACAGAATTTGTAAAATGAACCTGGTCTTCATGAATGTGTGGAAATCCCGGACCCTCCCGTCCATAAAGGACGTCAAAACCGGCGTCTCCTCCAGGCAGACCGTGATCAGAACTTCGTTGGTGGTGATAATACCCATGGGGATCGTCACAAACCAGTCTTTGCCGCTTCGCTCCTCGATGGACGGGATGTCCACCAGGATCAGGGTGTAGCTATCCTCCACCTCGATTCGGGAGCGCTCCTCCTCATCCAGAGGGGCCTTGATGTGATCCGGATCAATCTGGTACATGTCCGCAATATCCATGATCTCCGAGGCCGTCGGGTTGGTCATCGCGATCCAGCTGCCCGGCTGAAGCTCATCCTTCTCATGCATTATTCCATCTTCTGTCTTAAAAATACGAATCATGCGAACTCTCCCCCCATTATGAAATATACGTTCTCATTATAGTGACTGCACCATTGTTTGTCAAACAAAAATCCGACGTTTTTTTGCAAACCTGCACAATTTTTACCGTTCATTTACAATATTTTAACGCTGCCTCCCGATTGTATTCCTACCTATTTTATGTTAAACTTTAGGATGCATGCGCCGGAATCCCGAATTTACGTTCTTTTCCCACAAGAATGTACCCGAGGTGTCCGGCTACGAAGGAGGTTTGGTTAATTCCACCATTATGAATTCTTTACATACATCCCCCACATTGGGAATCGACATCGGTTCCACTACAGTAAAAGTGGCTCTGCTGGATGCAGAGCATAATATATTATTTTCCGATTATGAACGCCATTATGCCAATATCCAGGAAACTTTAGCGGAACTTCTGCGAAAAGCCCGGGAAAAGGCCGGCCCCATGGAGGTTGTCTCCGTGATCACGGGTTCCGGCGGACTGGCGCTCTCCCATCATTTGCAGGTACCCTTCGTCCAGGAGGTGGTGGCCGTGGCCTCCGCGCTTCAGGACTACGCGCCCCAGACCGATGTGGCCATCGAGCTGGGCGGCGAGGACGCCAAGATCATCTACTTCTCCGGCGGCATCGACCAGCGCATGAACGGAATCTGCGCGGGCGGCACGGGATCCTTTATCGACCAGATGGCTTCCCTGCTCCAGACGGACGCGGCGGGCCTGAACGATTATGCCAGACATTACAAGGCCATCTACCCCATTGCAGCCCGGTGCGGCGTATTCGCCAAATCGGACATCCAGCCGCTCATCAACGAGGGCGCCACCCGAGAGGATCTGTCGGCCTCGATTTTCCAGGCGGTGGTCAACCAGACCATCAGCGGCCTGGCCTGCGGCAAACCCATTCGGGGCAATGTTGCCTTCCTTGGCGGCCCCTTACATTTCCTCCCCGAGCTGCGGAACGCATTTATCCGCACCCTGCACCTGACCGGCAGCCAGATCATTGCTCCGGATAACTCCCATCTGTTCGCCGCCATCGGCGCGGCCTTAAATCCCCAGGAAGGACAAACGTCTTCATCCCTGCTCTCCATGATAGAGCGGCTTTCTTCCGGAATCAAAATGGATTTTGAGGTCAAGCGCATGGAACCCCTGTTCCGGGACCAGGCGGACTACGATGAATTTGACCGACGCCACGCCGGTCATCAGGTCAAAACCGGGGACCTTGCCCGCTACAGCGGGAACTGCTACCTGGGAATCGACGCCGGTTCCACCACCACCAAGGTGGCGCTGGTGGGCGAAGGCGGCGAGCTGCTCTACCGTTTTTACGACAACAACAACGGAAGCCCCCTGGCCACGGCCATCCGGGCCCTGGCGGAAATCCGCGAAATTCTGCCCCCCACCGCGCACATCGCCTGGTCCTGCTCCACCGGCTACGGCGAGGCGCTGTTAAAATCCGCGCTGATGCTGGACGAGGGCGAGGTGGAGACCATCTCCCACTACTACGCGGCGGCATTTTTCGAGCCGGACGTGGACTGCATCCTGGATATCGGCGGACAGGACATGAAATGCATCAAGATCAAGGACGGCACCGTGGACAGCGTGCAGTTAAACGAAGCCTGCTCCTCCGGCTGCGGTTCCTTTATTGAGACCTTTGCCAAGAGCCTTAACTACAGCGTGGAGGACTTCGCAAAAGAAGCCCTGTTCGCGGAGAACCCCACGGATCTGGGCACCCGCTGCACCGTGTTCATGAACTCCAACGTCAAGCAGGCCCAGAAAGAGGGCGCCACCGTGGCGGATATCTCCGCGGGCCTGGCCTACTCCGTGATCAAAAACGCATTATTTAAGGTAATCAAAATCACGCGCCCCTCGGATTTGGGCCGCCACGTGGTGGTTCAGGGCGGAACCTTTTACAACGACGCCGTGCTGCGCAGCTTCGAGAAAATCTCCGGCTGTGAGGCCGTGCGCCCCGACATCGCCGGCATCATGGGCGCCTTCGGCGCGGCGCTGATCGCCAGGGAGCGCTGGCACATGCAGCCCGCGGACAGCGGCAGGGAGACCTCCATGCTGCCGCTTGATAAAATCACCTGCCTGAAATACACCACCTCCATGACCCGGTGCAAGGGCTGCAACAACCACTGTGTGCTGACCATCAACCAGTTCGGCAGCGGCCGCCGCTTTATCTCCGGCAACCGCTGTGAGCGGGGTCTGGGAATCGAAAAGTCCAAAAAGGAGATCCCCAACCTGTTCGACTACAAGTACCACCGGATGTTCGGCTACACGCCCCTGCCCCTGGACAAAGCGCACCGCGGCGTGGTGGGAATCCCCAGAGTGCTGAACATGTACGAGAACTTCCCGTTCTGGGCGGTGTTTTTCGAGCGCCTTGGATACCACGTGACCCTGTCGCCCCAGTCCACCCGCCAGCTCTACGAGCTGGGCATCGAGTCCATCCCCAGCGAGTCCGAGTGCTACCCGGCCAAGCTGGTCCACGGGCACATCAGCTGGCTGATCAAGCAGGGCGTGAAATTCATTTTCTACCCCTGCATCCCCTACGAGCGCAACGAGACGCCGGATGCGGGCAACCACTACAACTGCCCCATGGTCACCTCCTACGCGGAAAACATCAAAAACAACGTGGAAGAACTGGCTGAGGAGCACGTGAACTTCATGAATCCCTTCATGGCTTTCACCAACGAGGAGATCCTCACCAAGGCGCTGGTGGCGGAATTCGCAAACGCATTCGACATCCCGGCAGCCGAGGTGCGTATGGCCGCACACGCCGGCTGGGAGGAGCTTTTGCAGTCCCGCCGGGACATGGAGGCAAAGGGCGAGGAGGTTCTGGACTGGCTGAAGCAGACCGGCAAGCGGGGCATCGTGCTGGCAGGCCGCCCCTACCACGTGGACCCGGAGATCCACCACGGAATTCCGGAGCTGATCACCTCCTACGGCTTTGCCGTGCTGACTGAGGATTCGGTCTCCCACCTGGGCAAGGTGGAGCGGCCTCTGGTGGTCACCGACCAGTGGATGTACCACTCCCGGCTGTATGCGGCGGCCAGCTTTGTCAAGACCCAGGAGAATCTGGACCTGATTCAGTTAAACAGCTTTGGCTGCGGCCTGGACGCCGTGACCACGGACCAGGTGTCCGATATCCTCACCCGCTCCGGCAAAATCTACACCGTGCTGAAGATCGATGAGGTCAACAACCTGGGCGCGGCCCGCATCCGCATCCGCTCCCTGATCGCCGCTCTCCGCGTGCGGGACCAGCGGAATTTTGAGCGCAAAGTCGTCTCCAGCGCTTACCACCGGGCGGTATTCACCAAGGAAATGAAGAAGGACTACACCCTTCTCTGCCCCCAGATGTCGCCCATCCATTTCGACCTGATCGAGCCGGCCATCCGCTCCTTCGGTTACAAAATCGAGGTATTACAGAACCACAACCGCTCCGCGGTGGACGTGGGGCTTCAGTACGTGAACAACGACGCCTGCTACCCCTCCCTGATCGTCATCGGACAGATCATGGACGCCCTGCTCTCCGGCCGTTACGACTTAAACCACACGGCCGTGTTCATGAGCCAGACCGGCGGCGGCTGCCGTGCGTCCAACTACATCGGCTTCATCCGCCGCGCCCTTGAGAAGGCGGGCATGCCCCAGATCCCCGTGATCTCGGTCAACGCCAACGGCATGGAGACCAACCCCGGCTTCACCATCACCCTGCCCTTGCTGACCAAGGCCATGCAGGGCGTGGTCTACGGCGACATCTTCATGCGGGTGCTCTACGCCACCCGCCCCTATGAGGCGGAACCCGGCAGCGCCAACGCGCTGCACGAGAAATGGAAGAAGCGCTGCGTGGCTTCGCTGTCCAAGCGCAGCTCGTCCATGATGGAATTCGGCCGGAATATTCGGGGAATCATCCGGGACTTCGACGCATTGCCCCTCAGAGACGTCAGAAAGCCCCGTGTGGGCATTGTAGGAGAGATCCTGGTGAAATTCTCGCCTCTGGCAAACAACCACATTGTGGAGCTTTTAGAGAGCGAGGGGGCCGAGGCCGTGATGCCGGACCTGATGGATTTCCTGCTGTACTGCTTCTACAACAGCAATTTCAAATCCAAGCACCTGGGCACCAAAAAGTCCACCACCTACCTGTGCAACGCGGGAATCGCCCTGCTGGAATACTTCCGCCGGACCGCCCGCAAGGAGCTGGAGGCCAGCAAGCACTTCACGCCCCCTGCCGCCATCGACGAGCTGGCCCGCATGGCCCAGGGTTTTGTCTCCCTGGGCAACCAGACCGGCGAGGGCTGGTTCCTCACCGGCGAGATGCTGGAGCTGATTCACAGCGGCGTGGAGAACATCATCTGCACCCAGCCCTTCGGCTGCCTGCCCAACCACATCGTAGGCAAGGGCGTAATCAAGGAACTGCGCCGCCACTACCCGCAGTCCAACATCATCGCCGTAGACTACGACCCCGGTGCCAGCGAAGTCAACCAGCTAAACCGCATCAAGCTCATGCTGGCAACTGCGCAGAAGAATTTGAAGAAGGGGACAAATTAGGAATAATTGGAATTAAAAGAATATATATAATAGGAAGAAAGCCCGCTGGGCTCCGGAGGTAATTTTGAGTCTGGCGGGCTTTGGGGTTTGTTTTTTT
>ENA-UOJP01002193-UOJP01002193.1-human-gut-metagenome-genome-assembly--contig:-C102-NODE-2193-length-16949-cov-54.740085_pt1 | contig 16949 bp, 12 predicted proteins | sample MGYA00242353_ERZ723900 | MGnify/ENA metagenome assembly ERZ723900
GCCTGCTCCGCAGCGGCAACGCTGGGAAAGCCCTGCCACTCGCCGTCAACGGGGATGGATACCGCAGGACGGTGTGCGGGAGGCTCGTCGATCTCGGCCTGTGAGATGGCATCATCAAAATCAGGCACGAATTCGCCCGTTTCCGAAAGTGCCGCGCGCCCTTCCTGCTCCAGAATCAGATCTTCTTCCTCGCTCATGGCGGGCGGTTCAGGCTTGGCGGGTTCCGCAGAGGGCGGGTCATGCTCCGGCTCGTCAAAGCGCAGAGTGCGAATCTCCACATCATAGGGGAGGTTATTTTTGTCACCGGGATACACCGCCACGGTTTTCTCGGTGTAGGTGGATGCCTGTTCCGGCTGCGGATACCGTTCCATAAGCCGTGCAAAACTCTCCCTGCTCTCCGCACGGGAGATAGGGTAGAGAAGCGTCGGGTCACGGAGAGAAATATCAAAAAGCCCGATGCGCTCAATAATGAACGGCTTGCCGTCCTCCAAATATACCGTATCGCCTACGGAATACGGGAACTGTTCTCGCTGCGGGACAGGAGCTGTTTCGGGAACGTCTGTAACTGCTTCCTCTGGCTCATGCCAGCGGTATTGCTCCACATCCTCATCCGAAACATGAATGAGGTCGCTGAAATCGAGATTTTCCAGCTCGTTGGTAATAATCTCTTGCAAAGAGCCGTACTGCCGGGTTTCCAGATGCTCATCATCCAGATAGCGCTCCAGTCGATAATTCACAAGGTCAATGTTCACCTGAATGGGGATCTCGTCATCGGTGACGGTGGTGTAAGCAACGCCAATCTTCGCTGGGTCGCTAAAATCCGCCTCTGAGCCGTATTCACTCCGGCAGAAATCGGAGATCAGTCCCTTTGCACGTTCTAAAAGCGCCTGCTCCGCCTGTCCTTGCAGCTCCAGCCGGTACGCCTCTGCCTGCCACTCGCTTGTAAATTCCTCAGTCACGCCGTACGCATCCACATAGTAGCCGTGGGCCTCGTCGTCCCACACGGCGTACAGGGTACGAAAGCCCCGGTCAAGGCTCACCACATGAAAACGGTCTGCGGGGTCGAGGGTGGGTTCTTCCTGCTCCGCGATACGCTCCGTATCCTGCATCACGCGCTGGATAAATGGATCGCTGTTCAGCTTTTCGGGGTCAACCACTTTGCCGCCCACAATGCCACGCTGGGCGAGGGCTTCCCGGATGGCAGCGGGGTCAATATCATCGAAATTGTCGCGTTCCGCCTCGGTGTAGAAGTTATCCTCGCGGATAAGCTGTGCAATGCGCCGCTGCACCTTCGGCCATGTCAATTCAACGGTTTCCGGACTTCCGGCACGGACGATAAAGAGATTGTTGCCCTCCTTGCCGCCGTACTCGTGAGCAAGCCATGCAGCAGTTTCTTTTTCACGTCCGTGCTGCTGCATATACCGCACTACGGCGTGTTTGCTCTCGATATTTCCGTTCCATATACGGAGCGCATCGTCTATATCGTCTTGCGAGAGCGGTCGCAGCAGATCGTGAAGCCGCTCATAGGTTCCCTCAAAAACCTCCTGATGCAAGTGGTTGCGGAATTCTGGAACATCCGAAAATAGCCGGATAAGCTCCATATCTTTTGAATTGAGAACGGCACGGCGCACAGCGGCATTACACTCGATTTCCGCATTTTCCCGGTCAGAGTGACCGCAGGCGTTGCGATAGGCCGTATCCTCCGAAACCGCTGCCATCACCACCGGCCTGTAATGCTCCAAACGTTCCTGCACCGTGGGCTGAACTTGCTCTGCGGCGGGGTCGCGGAACACCCTCGTGCCGTCCGCGCCGAACTCTGCTTCATAAGCATTGATGGCCTGTTCTGCCTCGTGGTCGATGGACGGAAGCGTATATGCCGTGTGTTCATGGCCGGAATCGCCAATGCGCGAAATTGTTACATCATGCTTTTCCCGCAGCTTTTCAACGTATTTCTCCAAATCCTTTGCAGGGAAGCCGCACATGGTAACACGGCCTACTCCCTCCAAATTGCGGCGCGTCAGCTCAAGGCTGAGATCATCTGCAACTGCCCGCGCATCCTCGCCATACAGCTCGAAGAAGTCCCCAACCTGATACAGCACAATTTCATCGGGGTGCGCCGCCTTTACGTCGTTATAGTCGTTATAAACCGCGTTCCGCATGGCGTCCTGCGCCATTTCCTTGTCATAGGCTGCCTGCTCATCCGGCGTAAGGTAGCGGTTCAACCGAACCAGCTCCGAGATGCGCGAAGCGACCTTGTTCCAATTCATCTGAATGTCTGCACAGCCGTTCTTTTTCAGCACAATGCCTTTGCTGCCGTGATCTTCATAGCTGCCGCTTTCTCTGGATACAGCATGGGTGCGTCCTCCGATGCCATACTCTTTTTTCAGAAAATCAGCGCTCTCTTTTGTCGTGTGCGGAGTCTGGAAAAACTCATAGATGCGGGTCTTTCCACCCTCAAAGCCGCTTCCATTTGCAAGAGAAGCCGCAATTTCATCTTCAGTGATAAACCGGCCCGTCTTCGGAACAGCCGCCATATCGGAGTGATATTCTTTGCGCGGCAATGACAGATCTTCCATACGTGTAAGAAGCGCCTGCGGACGGTGGAAATGGAAACGCAGAAGCGCACGGTTTTCGCGGTAGGCGTCCATGAATACCTTGTATTCTGACAGGAGCCTTTCCCGGAACGCCGGATTCAGCAGATCGTCCGTCAGACGTTCCGTTTCCTCTGGAAAGCTGGTGCTATGGATATTACCCAAGCAGGACAGATACCCCAGCGGCTTTGCTTCATCCGAGAAATCGTGATAAAGGTTCCAGACATCCACAGCAATACCCAGCCGCTCATAGCGCGGGGCTTCCGTGACCTCAAGATTGGTGGCAAATGCGCCGCCGTCCAGAAGTTCCTCAATACGCTCCGCCGCATCTGCCCAGCCTATCACTTGGGCAGAACGAAGATAGCGAGAGGTATCTCCGGTTGCAATATGGATACCATCGTCCCCGTACCATGCGGAAAGCCTGCCGTTATCCGTAATCAGGCCGTTGCCGCCGTAGTAAAGAGCTTTCAGAAATGCCGCGCGATCCTCTAAAGGTTTTTGCTTGGAAAATTCCGCAGCAATTTTCATCCGCGCTGCATCCGCATTACCGCCCGCGCGCAGGATGTGGTCAATATCATCCTGAGAAATGAACATAGAAAAAGCGGAGGGTGTTACACTCTCCGCTTCTGCGATGGATTGAATTTGTTCTGCCTCTGAGGGGAAGAAGGACATCTGTGCCCCAGCAGGGGCATCGAACATATTTAGCTGAACACCAGTTCCGTGAGGATCGTTTCCTCGGCCTGCGCTTTCAGCGTGTTCATCAGCCCTACCCACTTCATCGGGTCGCTGGCTTTCAGCGATTCCGTCACGCCCGCTGACTTCATCAGCTCCGGCATCATCTGTTCCAGCCGGTTGTTCGCCGCCTCGTCGATCTCCCGCAGATGGGGGTACAGCTTCTCGGACAGCAGCAGGCTGTTCCACAGCACCGGACGATGCTCCTTCAGGTAATTCTTCCGCATACTGCCGTACTTGCCCAGCGGGGCTTGCGGCTGCTCGGTCAGGCTCAGGTCGGGAATCAGATAGTCCCCGCTGCGGGTGTAGGTCAGTTCGCTCATGGCTTTCGCTCCTTTCCGCGAGTTTCTCGCGCTCGTAATTCTTGATGGTGATTTCGATCTGCCGCAGCACCAGCTCGCTGGACTGGCTGATGGCCGTTCCAAGAGCGGCGACGGTCTGAGGGGTGTTGAAATCAAAGACGTTCAGAAAATCCTCATGCTCGAAGTAATCTCCCGGCTGCATCCCGCAGCGGGACAGCAGCGCATAGGTGGTGCTGACAACGGCGGCGTTCCGAAAAGCGGCTCCGATGTTGAAATCATCATAACCTTCCAGAAAGGAACCGTCAACGATGCCGACAATATCGCGCCAGTTGTCGTGCCAGTATTCATCTACAAGCTGCGCCGCCACACGCTCCATCTGATCGGCAAGTCCGTTTTCACCGGAAACGTCGAAGCGCTGCTCCAGCGCCGCAGATACCACCTCACGATGCTCCTGCCGGTATTCCCAAAGATAAGGGCGGCGAGAGTTCTCGCCGCCGCTGGTATCGGAAACATCGAATACATATCGGAGTTTGGGTTGGTCGCTGCTGGTATCCACAAGGGCGATGCCCTTGCTGCCTCGCCGCACATAGCGGCGCATCTGCTTATTCCAAAGGTCGTATTCCGCGCAGGCCGTGGCTTCCGGGCGCTGGGCGAAAATCATGAGCTGTTCATTGTAGGGGTACTTATACAGCCTTGCGGCGGTGGTCAGAAATGCCGTCCACTTCTGGTAGCTTCCCGTGATCTGCTCCGCCGTGCGGTCTGCCATCTGCGCATAGAGCTGTACTTTACTCGGCATCCATATCCTCCTTTTCAAAATCGGGGAACAGGTCAAGCTCGTCATATTCCGCGTCGCTCATCCTGCGCAGCTTTGCGATGGCGCTGTCCGTCAGCTCCCGCAGCTCCGTTTCATCCGCAGCGAGGTAGCCGCGCATTTCCTCCAGCGCCGCAATCAAGCCCGTGCGGGTGCCGGTGTTGTAGAGGCTCATAAGCTGGCGTTCTTCAAAGGTGATGTTCATATCAAAGCTCCTTTTCCGCGCTCTTTTTGGGCGCTGTTTTGTGTGGACGTTCTTGGGCCGGTTGGCTTTTGAGCTGCTCCAGCACAGATTTCTTCTTTTCCCGGTGTGCCGCCTCTGCCAAATCCATCAAGGAGATGGACATACCGGCCTTGACCTGTGCTTCAAGGTCGGCGACGGTGGGCTGTTTGGGGCCGTTGTTGATAATGCCGTCGATCATGCCGTAATCGTCCTCCATCGACATTTCGGCGGCTCTCAGGTAATTCTCCGGTTTCTGAAAGGCGGGCAGCTCCTGAAATCCCATGCTGTCACAGTAGTGATAGGATACCTTGCCGTCCTGTTTCAGCGCAACGATGTCGCTGACGGAGAGGCTGTGTCCCACAAAATCGCCGGGGCGCTCGTCGTTGAAAATGTAGTAAAAGTTTTCAAGGATTCTGCCGATATCATCGTCCGGGTACACCTCGCGGGTATAGACAGCTTCATAGTTGGCCGGGTCAGGCGGCGCGGCCAGACTGCCGAGGTTGGCAAAACGCAGCTCCACCGGCGCATCCCGGCGCAGTTGGTAGATCGCCATAGAATCAGTGGGACTGTTCAAAAAACGCTGCTCCACATCGCGGGGTGGGATATGACCCTTGACCGCATCCCAATCCGGTCTTGTGACGCCGAACATTCCGTCGTGCTTGATGATGTCCTCGGCTTCAAAGACCATTTCCTCGGCGTTGTCGGGATAGAGCATATAAACCGTGATGTCATGCTCCAGCAGCTCCACCGCCCGATCCTTGGAAAGTGGGAGCATATCGCTATCCAGATACCCATAGCTGCGCATATCGTCCACCGTCAGCGTGGAGTCAGGCATCGGGACGGCCTGTTCCAGCTCCGGGAGCATATTATCTGCCGCATCGGTGGGAACAACGACTGTGCTGGTGATTTGTTCGCCAGCACCGAGGGGCAACTCGTTTGCCTCCTGCAAGTCTTTCAACAGCTCCAGCGGTGCAAGGCGGATCGGCGCAGCACCGCCAATATTGTGGAGTTTGCAAACCTCAAGCGCCGCTGTGGACAGTTGCTGTTCGGTGCCGTCGAGTACGCCGCCATCCAACACTTTTGCGGAACCGGCGTCATAGATGGTGTAATCAATGCCTGTGTCGCTGCGCTGAACGTGAATGTATTTGTCGTTGTCCACCATGTAGAGCTTTTCCGCCTCTGGCGCTTCCACGCTTGGCTGCTCCGCAGCGGCCAAATTCTCCCGGTCTATGCCGCGCTCCTTGCAAATCTCCGCAAAGTGCCGGTCAATGTCCGTAATCAGCTCGGAAGCCGTCTTGTTGATGGTTTCCAGACTGGCGCGAAGCTCTTTCAGCTCCTTGCCCTTTGACCATGTGGCGATATAGCCGAAGCTGTTTTCGCCCGTTTCAATGCCGTAATACTGGCAGACCGCATAGGAGATGCTTTCGGCCTCGACCTCCTCGGTGTTGCGGCTCTTTTCGCCGGGAACAAGGATCGTCTCACCATCGTCCGCAAGCTCCGTCATGTGTTCGTAGTCGTGGAGCTTGGCGTGGGCGATCTCGTGGACGGCGGCGCATACTGTCTGCACCTCACTCATACCGGCGCGGATGGTGATGCTCTGCGCCTTAATGCTGAAAAAGCCGTCCGTATCCCGCGCAACGGGCTTTATCTCCATCGGAACGGGAGAAGCACGGCGCAGCGCCTCCATGAAAACCTCATACTGCTGCACATTGCCGCTCAGATCGGCGGCAAGCTGGGGCAAGGGCTTTCCCGCAGTCTGTGACACATCAAAGACGGACACCACCTTGAACATAGGGATACGGATTTCCTTTTCCTCAATGATGGCCTTGCCGTCTGCATCCAGTATCGGCGCGTTGGTTTCGGGGTCGGTCTTGATTTCCTCGACCTTTTTCTTATAGGGAGTAGGAGCGATGATGCGGATACCTTTTTCGCCTTTCAGGACGTTCCTGCCGAACTGATCGCGCCACTTGTTGAAGCCCGCCACATGGGTGGCGTCGGGGCGCTGCATATAGATGAGCATGGTGTTGTTGACCGAGTAGCGGTGAAAGCGGCTCATAGTGGAGAGATACTGCCGGTACTTATCGCTCTCGAACAGCTCCTTGATGCCGTTTTCGATGCTGTCAACGATCTCCCGCATCCGGTCTTTGCTGGTTTGTTTTTCAGCCATGATGATCTCCTTTCAGAAAAAATAGCGCCCCTGCGCAGAAGAAAACACATCCTGCACAGGGGCGATTCTCCGCAGATAGACGTTGTTTTTGAGCTTGCGGATAGAATGACGCAGCCCCTTGTGATTCCGCATGGAAAAAGCCTTGTGGCACGGGGCTTTTACGCCCTCTATTTGCGGAGGTTCCAGTATTGTTCACGCTTTCGTTTGGCGTCCTGCTTTCGGCGCTCCTGCTTGGCGCAGGCGGGGCAATATTTGGCGCGATTGGAGGAAGAATAGACCGGCTTGCCGCAGACGGTGCAGCGCTTCCCCGGCCTTTCCCGCATCACGTCGGCCAGCAGCTCATGGTCGGCGGGAAGCACCGCATTTCGGAACCAGTTGCACAGCAGCGAGTAGGAAATACCCTGTACGCAGGCGCAAGGCTCTCCATCATCCAGAGCAAGGCAGTTGCCGTGATCGTAATTACAGCAGAGCTTCCGAATGAGCTTCTTGGCGCGGCGGAGCTGCTTGTGATCCATACGCGGCGCATCAGCCATTGTCGAACACCATCTTATAGCCCGTGCGCTGTCCATCGTCCTCCAGAAGAACGCTGGCATCATAGGTTTTCCCGGTCTTTTCGGAGTAGCAGCCTTTCAGCGGGGCGCGGCCATTTTTCAAAAGCGCAGCGGCAATGGATTTTGTCAGCGCCTTTTTCTTGGCGGCGAAGAATCGGCTGTTTTTCCAAAGGACAAATGCGCAAGAACGATTCTCACAGAAAAAAACCTTCTGCGATTCCGTTACCTCGGCCCCGCAGCGGGGACACTTGCCGACCACCTCGCGCCCGGAGGGGAACAGGACTTCCGCACCGGGGATGGGCTTGTAAGTCTGCACCAGCTCATTCAGCATGGCGGCGATCCCATCCATGAAGCTGTCCGGGGCGATTTCGCCGCGCTCGATCTCTTTCAGGCGGTGCTCCCATTCAGCGGTGAGCTGCGGAGACTGGAGCTGTTCAGGCAGAACGGTGATAAGCGCCGTGCCGGTGGAGGTGGGCAGCAGATTTGTGATCTTCTTGGACTTCCTGCGCTCCACAAAACCGGAGGACACCAGCTTTTCAATGATACCGGAACGGGTCGCCGGGGTGCCAATGCCCTTGCGCTCGGCATCATCTGGCATATCCTCCTTGCCCGCGTTCTCCATCGCCGCCAGCAGCGTATCCTCGGTGAAATGCTTGGGCGGCGTGGTTTTTCCGGTCTTGACCGATGCGGCAGATACGGAAAGCGTCTGATTCTCCGTTACCACCGGCAGCGCGGGCGCTGCCTCTGCCTGCTCCTGCTCATAGCGCTTCCAGCCGGGAGCAAGGACGGTTTTGCCCTTGGCGGTGAAGCTCTGACCGGCACAGTCCACCGTAATGACCGTTTCTGCGTAGCGATGTGGTGCATCCACCGCACGAAGCAAGCCCCTTGCTGCCAGCTTCAGCACCTCGCGTTCGCCCAGCGGCAGAGAGGCCATATCTACCTTTTCTGCGCTGATGGTGGGAACAATGGCGTGGTGATCGGTGACTTTTTTGCTGCTGCACACCTGTTTGGCGCAGATGGTCGGAGGCTTCTCCATGCCGCAGACAGCGGCAGCGGCAGCGACAAGGCCGGGGACGCTGCCCTCCATATCGTCGGTCAGGAAGCGGCTGTCGGTGCGCGGGTAGGTACAGAGCTTCTTTTCATAGAGCGCTTGGAGATAGTCGAGGGTCTGCTGAGAGGTGTAGCCGAGAACGCGGTTGGCGTCGCGCTGGAGGGAGGTCAAATCGTAGAGCGCGGGCGCTTTCTCAGACTTTTCCTTGCGCTCCACGCTTTTGACGGTTACTGCCTTGCCCTTGCAGGCGTTGGCGATGGCGTCGGCGTCCTTCCTGTCCTTCATTCGGCCTGTCGTGGCGGGAAAGCCGCAATCGAGCTGGACGGTGTAGAACGGTTCTGCCACAAATGCGGAGATCTCCGCCTCGCGCTGTACCAGCAACGCCAGCGTGGGCGACATGACGCGCCCGATGTTCAATGTGCGGCCATACGTCAGGGAGAAATACCGCGTGGCGTTGATACCAACCAGCCAATCAGCCTTGGCGCGGCACAGGGCAGATTGATGCAGGCCGTCATAGTCGCGCCCAGACCTAAGCTGCTGGAAGCCGCTGCGGATGGCATCATCCTCCATTGAAGAAATCCAAAGCCGCAGAATCGGCTTGGAGCATCCCGCAAGGCAGTAAACCGTGCGGAAGATCAGCTCACCCTCGCGCCCAGCGTCGCAGGCGTTGACCACCTCTGCCACATCCCCCCGGCGCATCAGCTCCCGCAGAATGTCAAACTGCTTCTGCTTTTCAGAGCGGACGATGAAGCGGAACGAGATAGGAATGATGGGCAGCGCTGCCAGCGTCCATTTGGCATCATCGGCATTGTAAACGGCGGCGTCGGCCAGCTCTGCCAGATGCCCGAAACACCACGACACGATGTACCCGCCGCCCTCCAGATACCCGTCATGCCGTGATTTAGCACCCAGCACGGCGGCGATGCTCTGCGCCACGGAGGGTTTTTCGGCGATCACAAGGCGCATGGTGCAGCCTCCATTCTCTTTACGTCACGGTAGCAGGGGCGAACGCAGCTCTGTCCGAAGCGCTTGCAGCCGTAGCAGAAGTGTTCCTTGGCAGCGTCGGGAGGGCTGTCCTCCCGCGCTGCTTTCGGCTTCTGCATCATCAGTCGTTCCAGCGGATTGTTGGTGAAATATCTCATGCGTTCGTATCCTCCGTAGTATCCTGTTCCGGTTCGCCCTTATACGGCTCAAACTCATATTCGTCCTCGTCCTCGCCGTAGTCATAATCGTCCAGATCGGCGCTGCCCTTGGTCTGCGGCTTGGCCTTTTTCTGCTTGAAGAAGTAGAACGCGGCACCGCCGCCCAGCGCGACGATCAGCAGAACGACAAGGATGCCGCCCACGCCGCTCTTTTTCTCCGGTTCCTCGGCGGCGGGTTCTGTCGGCTTAGCGGGGACTTCGGGCTTTGCCTCCTTGCCCACGCACTCGGTCATGTTGACCGCACAGACGGGGCAGGATGTATTGACGGCACCGGCCACGCATTTTGTGGTGCAGGAGCAAGTGGCGGGCGTTTCTTCCTCGCCGGTCAGCGCCATCAGGTCAGCCTCATCCACCTGATTCAAGAAGTGGACGGTTTCTTCGCCCTCATCGTCACGGTCAATAATCATGTAAAACACATTGCCGTTCTTGCTTTCCAGTGTAATGAACTGTTTCCCCACCTTGGTACTGGAGCCAATATCGTCGATCAGCGTCAGATTGCCGTCCGGTGTCAGCGCGTCGCTGCCGCCCGTCATGCTGCCGACAAGGAGCTGCCAGAGGTCGGCCATCTCTTTTTCATCAAACGGAAACGTAATGCCGCCGATGCTCACGGTACTGTCGGCGGCGTCGGTGACGGTCAGATAGCTGCCGTACACATAGCCCACACGGGCAGGCAGCAGGATTTTTACCCAATCGCCGTCCCTGCCAATCACATCGACCACCGTGCCGTTGGGGAGCTGCGTAAACGCAGTGTTGTCCAGTCCCGCGCCGGTGCGGACATTCAAGTTGCCGCCGTTGGTCGTGACCGTGCCGATTTGTTTTGTTTCCTGCGTGTCTGCGGCGATGCTTTCGGCGGCAGGCAGCGCATCATCAGGATATTCACCGCCGCTGGCAAAGGCGGAAACGGGGAGAATCCCGATACACAGGAGCATCAGCAGCAGACTGATAAAAATGCGTGGTGTGTTCTTAGTCATGGTTCAACGCCTCCTTTTCCGAAGTGGCCGGTGCAGGCGCGGCCTGCATACGGCGGAACAGCTCGGCAAACTGCTCCATCGTCATGCCGTTCTCGCGCACCATGCCGATGATGTCGGTGTCCTCCAACTCACGAATCTGCTTTTCCAACTCGCGGTTGCGGCCTTGCAGATCAGAGATTTTGCCTTTGTTCTTCTCCAGCTCCCCACGGAGCTTCATGATTTTCGGGTTCATATCGTTCACTCTCCTTTACGGCAAGCGCCCATAGCGGTAGAAATGGGACTGCCAATAGTTTGAATTCAATTTTGCATAAGAGATCGGATCTCCGCAGTGGATCATCATATTGTTGCCGACGTAGATACCCACATGGCTGACACCGGGGGTATCATACGTTCCGGTGAAAAACACCAGATCGCCCGGTTTGACGTTGGCAGAGGATACAGGCGTACAGATGTTGCAAAGCCCCTGCGCTCCCAGCCTTCCCACATCCCAACCGGAATGATTGATGACCCAACTGACGAAGCCCGAACAGTCAAATGAGGTAGAGGGACTGCTGCCGCCCCAAACGTAGGGGTAGCCGAGATATTTTTCCGCTTCCTTGATAATGGCGGCGAATACCTCATCGTCCAGCGCCTCCGGGGGAATGTCGTAGTCGGTATAGCTGCCCTCCACATACTTGCCGATGTAGCCCGAACCGGGGAACAGGTCGGGACGGTTGCCGAGGGTCGCCATGTAGGTGGCGTACATTCCGAGCTGTTCTTCGCTCATAATGTAGACGGGAACATGAGAGAGATTGAAGTTTTCCAGCGTGACCGTACAGATGTAGTAGTCATACGGCACCTGATAGGTGTCCGTATGGGTATTGCCGTCCGCGTCCGTCCATGTGTCGGTTTCTGTGCGGTAGCGGGTTTCCACCACCACATCCTCGGTCAAAATATACTGGCGGTCAAAGAGCATTTGGAGCGTACCCTGCACCTCATCCAGCGTCCATTCCCCTTGATGCAGCGCCGTAATTATGGAAATGAGTACATAGGGGTCATGCTCGATGGTGTCCAGATCAAAGTGGTACTCATCGTAGTCATGGGTGCTTTCGTAGGTGTCGAGGTAGCGCTGAAGCTCTGCCTCCATTTCGCAATACTGCGCTTCCGCGCCCAGCATATCGGCGTCCTGCGACGGATAGGTACTGGCCGCGATCCCGGAGCCGACGCCATCCATTATCACCGAGCAGGAGGACAGGCCGTTGAGCAGAAATGCCAGCATCAGCAGAATTGCGGCGGCAATGGCAAAGCCGCGCCGGTGTTCCCACACATATTTGCCCGCTTTCTCAGCCTTTTCAGCGGCTTTTTTCGCGGCCTTGGCGGTATTCTCTGCCGCCTTTGCCGTAGTCTGCGCCGCCTGATTGTGCTTGGCAGCGGCATACTGCTTCTTAATTGCCTGCTTCTGCTGCCATTTGGAAACGGGATTGCTGGTGGGGCTGTCGATCTCTGCTTTCTTCTGGAGCGCGTCAAGATTGGCTCGTTCCAGCTTTTTCTCCGCACGGATGGCGGCACGATAAGGCTTGAGCTGATGGGCGCGGTGGGCAGACTGTACCAGCCGCCCGCCGCTCTCCACGGTTTGCTCTACCTTGTGCGCAGCCTCCACGCCCACATTATCGTCCTCGCTCTGCCGCACCTCCCGGTGAACCTGAGAGAGAACAAAGTTGGCGGGGGCATCCTGCACGGCATGGGTCAGCTTTGAGGGCGGCTTTTTCTTATCCACTTCCTCAAAACGGAGCTGCGTTTTGACCTTGCCGGTGGCAGGATCAAAGCCGCGTTCCTTTTTGACCACGGTTTTCTTGGGAATTTTCGCCTGCGCCTTATCCGCCTTGGCCTCCGCTTTTTTCACCCGCTTGATGGGCTTTTCCAGCTTCGGCTCGGCAAGATCGGCGTCGGAAAACTGCAAACGCGGTTCTCTTTTCATGCCGACGCCACCTCTTGCGGTTTGGTGGTCATGACGCGGTACAGCTCAGTATCCTTCGGGAAGTGGTCAATAAAGGGCAGGATCGTGTTGCCGTAGAACAGCAGCCCCTCGCCCTCGCCGGAGTGGGTCACATAAGAAAGCTGATGCGGCGAAATGTTGAGCTGCTTTGCGAGAATCTGACGGTCGCCAGCGGCCTGATTGAGCATGTAGATAAAATCGCTGTTTTCAAAGATGTTCTCAACCTCACGACTGGACAACAGGTCTTTGACGTTTTGCGTGATCCCGGTGGGGATGCCGCCCCATTTGCGATAGCGCTTCCAAATCTCGACACTGTACGAAGCCGTCTGTTCCTCCTTCAAAAGAAGATGGAACTCGTCAAGATAGTAGCGGGTCGTTTTATGGGTGGCGCGGTTGATGGTCACACGGTTCCAGACCTGATCCTGCACCACCAGCATCCCGATTTTTTTGAGCTGCTTGCCCAGCTCCTTGATGTCGTAGCAGACGATGCGGCTGTTCACATCCACGTTCGTGTGATGGTTGAACACATTCAGAGAGCCGGTGACGTAGATTTCCAAAGCAGTGGCGATGTACTGCGCTTCCTTTTCATCCTGCGCACGGAGGGCGTCATACAAGTCCTCCAGCAGCGGCATATTCTCCGGTTTCGGGTCATTGAGGTAGTCCCGGTAGACGATGCGAACGCAGCGGTCGATGATGGTCTTTTCCACAGGGGCAAGCCCATCCTTGCCGCCGACGATCAGCTCGCACAGCGACAGAATGAAGTCGGATTTCAGGCTCAGCGGGTTATCATCGTCGCTGTAATCCAGATTCAAGTCCATCGGATTGATGTAGCAGGGCGAACCGTCGTAGCCCTTGCCGGTGGGCGACAGCTTAATGACCTGACCGTGCAGACGCTCCACCAGCGGTGTATATTCGCCCTCCGGGTCACAGATGATGACGTCATCCTTGGGGCAGATGAGAAACGCATTGGTGATCTCACGTTTTGCCGAAAACGACTTGCCGCTGCCGGGAGTGCCTAAAATCAGACCGTTGGGGTTTTTCAGCAGCTTGCGGTCTACCATGATAAGGTTGTTGGAAAGGGCGTTGATGCCGTAGTACAGCGCCTCCGAACCGTTCTGAAACAGCTCCTGCGTGGTGAAGGGGACGAAGATCGCTACGCTGGAGGTGGTTAAGCCCCGCTGAATCTCGATCTGATTCAGCCCCAGCGGGAGGCTGCTCATCAGTCCTTCCTCCTGCTGGAAGTCCAGCCGGGTCAGCGCACAGTTATACTTCTGCGCAATGCTGGAGGTCTGGAAGATGTTGTTGTCGAGCTGCCGGGGTGTGTCCGCCGTGTTGAGAATGAGGAAGGTCAGCAGGAACATTCGCTCATTGCGGGACTGCAAATCCTGCAACAGCTTTTTGGCCTCCGCGCCGTAGGTGGCGAGGTCGGACGGGATAATGTCCATATCGTACCCAGCGCGGACAGCTTTTTTCTGTTCCTCGATTTTGGACTTGTCGAGATCGGTGATCTTGCGCTTGACGGTCTTGATGGCATTGACCTGATCCACAGACTGCACATGGAGGTTGACGAGGACGCTGCTCTCCATATCCAGAAAGTCCGCCAGCATCCGGTCATTCAGCTCCGGTGCCAGAATCTGCACGAAGCTGACCGCGCCCAGCTTTTTGCCCATGCGGAACATCCTGCCGGTCTTGAACTCAAAGGAGCTGGGCGCGATAAAGTCCTTGGTGGACAGCCCGGAGGGAGCCAGCCAGTCCCACGAAAAGCGGAACGGTTCCTGCTCGTCCATCCGCAGAATGTCGTGCATGACGTGCAGGCGCTCAAAGCCGTTCAGCGGCGCAGCCACAACGCCCAGCCGCTTGAAGTTGTTCAGGAGGTCGGTTTCGATGCGCTCCAAACGGGGCTTGGCAGCGCGGAGGTTGTCGGCCTCAACGCCGAACGTGAGATACTTGGTCTTAATGAGGCCGTTGTTGCCGCGGGCAAGCTGATTTTGCAGCATACCGGCGTACTCGGCGCGGATGCCGTCAAACTCGTCCCCGCAGGGCGGAATGGAAATGCTCCGTGCAAAGGTTTCCTGCGAAGCCGAGAGGTTCACAAAGGAAAGCTGGAATTGCACGGAGCTGTCAAAGTAGTTCAGGAAATCGCACCACGCCTCAAAGATGGCGGTCTTGTCCTCGTTCTGTGAGAGCTGGTAGTTGATGTCCTGATACTGGATCGTTTTGGTGTAGCGCGTGTCGGTCACACGACAGATGCCGTCCGGCCACATACGCTGATACGGGATGCTGTCCTGCGCCGATTTTTCTTTCTTATCCGTTCGGTTCGCTCTTGCGATGGCGGCTTCGATCTGTTTTCGTTCGGTGCGGGTTAGCTTTTTCTTTTCGGACAATTTGATACACCTCCCGGTCTAACTGGTTTTGCCGCTCCAGAACGGCATAAAAATTGTTGCTCTTATACGGGCGCTGCTTCGGCCTCTGGAAACACACGCGGTAGATGTTGCGGATGACGACCTCCAACGGCTGACCGTTCTTTTCATACATGGCGAACAGCATGGCCGGGATCATCACCACCATCATCACCATGGCGGCGGGGCTGGTGCCGATGCTGCCCTTGAGCAAGAAGAAAAGCGGTACGCCGATGAACGCGCCGCTTCCGAAGCAAATGAGCTGTCGTTTCGTGAGGTTGAACAGCACCTTGGTTTTTACTTTGGTTAAGTCCTTTGGGACGTTGACATAGGCCATAGAAATCCCCCTTTATAAGAGCTTTTCATATCGAAGTTTCATCTGCGCCGGGTACAAAGCGGAGGCGGGCTTACGGCTGCCTGTCCAGCATTTGCCGCCTGCCAAGCCTGCGCAGTTCCAACCAGCGGCGCGGAGACTGCTGCCGCTCTCGCTATCCAGCGTATAGGTGATGATCTTGCGGTATCCCATTGCCTTTGCCGCCCGCGCGGATGCGGCATAAAGGATGCTGCAAGCGTTCTTCTCACCGGTGGTGCAAAGGCGATTGACCTCCAATGTCCAGCCATCATCCAGATACCGGCTCACAGGACGGCCTACGATTGCAACACCGACAAGCTCTCCATCCTTGGCACAGCCGATGGAAAACTTATGTCCAGCAGTTGCCTTATGGTGCCGGTGATGCGCATTGACAAATGCGTTCGCTGTTGCAAGCGCGACGGGCGTGAGTGTCAGCATAGTATCACCCCCGTTAATGTGCATTGAACACGGACTTGGCAAGGCTGCTCGTTTTGAACAGGCAGAAGCACAGCAGCACCGTGTAGCCCATGCAAGTCCAGATGGCGTAGATGATGTCATCCACAAGCGCGATGTTCTGCACCAGAACCGCGTAAATGGCAACGCAGACGATAATCAAAAACGCTTGGAAGCCCAGCGCCAGCAGAGAACGGATGTAGTTCTGTCCCATGCCGCCCCATTCCTTGCCCATCATGGTCGCCATCGGGATGGGGGCAACAGAGGTGACGAGATATATTTCAATCATTCTTCCGAATGTGATAATGAAAATGCAGATGGTCAGCGCCCACATGGTAATGCCCACGAACAGAGACTGGAACCACAGGCCGAAGAGCGGCCCCAGCTCCATCTCCATCAGCCGATCCTCGATACCCACCATGACGCTTGAAATATTGATGCTGGTGTCGCCGATAATCAGCCCGGAGGCGCTGGCAACGACGCTTTGGGCGGCATCGAACACGCCCATTACAATCGTCCATGTGTTTGTTACGATCAGGACAGCGGCAGCGGACTTGAACGCCCACTTGAAGAATATCCATGTGTCCATGTCATTGAGGTTATTTTTGTCGGTAATGAGCTGGATCAGCTCCAGCGTCATCACAAAGGCGAGAATTGCGCCTGCGATGGGGACGATCACGGTTTCCGACAGGTTTTGTATCATGCTGAAAATGCTGCCGTTCCATGCCTGCGGCGATAAGCCCACCTGACCGGAGATCTCGGCAACCTTTTGATTGGTTGCATCGAACATCCCGGACAGATTGCTCACGATACCGCCGATGAGCATTTCTTTCAGCCATTCCGTGATCTTATCCCATAAGAAATCCATAGGGTTGCCCTCCTTTCGGGAGGATGCCGCCAGAAAGCGGCACCCTCCGTGGATTTATGGGAAGCAAACGAGCTGCCTGATTAGCCGAACAGCCCGGACAGCAGCGGCACGAGGGTAATGCCGATCAGCGCCACACCGCCACCGGCCATGAGCTGCTTCATGCCCTGAGATTTGGCACCGGGGTTGTCGTTGCCATAGCCCTCCAGCAGATTGATCGCGCCCCAGATGCCGAGGCCAGCGCCCAGTGCCACAACGAGGGTCTGAAGAACACCAACAGCAGAATTAAAGAAAGCCATAAATA
>ENA-UOJP01002196-UOJP01002196.1-human-gut-metagenome-genome-assembly--contig:-C102-NODE-2196-length-16929-cov-30.334242_pt1 | contig 16929 bp, 13 predicted proteins | sample MGYA00242353_ERZ723900 | MGnify/ENA metagenome assembly ERZ723900
AAGACATGGCTGGCTGCCGTGCCTTTAACCGTAAATCTATTGTAATAGAAAGGTAATCAGACACAGGCCCACGGACATCAGGATCACCACAGCGACTTTTGAAAAGTATAGCTGTGCTTTTGTGATAGGGATGATGAGCAGTTCTTTCAGCGTGTCGTTCTTGTGTTCGTCAAAAAATAAGGTTGTGGCGAACATTCCCAGCACAATCGGCAGGAACAGGCTGGACAGGTTCTTAAACGCCAGTGTGTAGAGGTCGCCAAAGCTATCCATGTAGGGGCTGCTCCTTGCAATGCTGCAAGCCCGCTCAATCGCAAACGCCCCAAACAGCAGCGTCAGGGCCAAAATACACCAGACAATCTTATTCCGCTTCCATTTCTGGATTTCAGTTGCAATGATCGTCATGCGGTTTCCTCCTTTCATGGTTCCCATTATAAGGGACGAACCTTGCCATAACCTTGCCGAAATCTTGTTTTAACCTTGCTTTGAACGCAAGAAAGCCCTGCGCGGTCACAGGGCTTTCGGAAGTATGATGGTAAAGGTTGTACCAGCTCCGGGGACACTGGCTGCCGTGATGGTTCCTTTATGGACGCTTACCAGTTCCTTCGCAATGGAGAGGCCCAGCCCGTTCCCTTTGGCAGATCGGGAGTGGTCGCATTGATACATCCGTTCAAAGATATGGGGGATGTCAGCGGCGGAAATCCCTTTCCCGTTATCGGCCACCATGATTTTTGCCTGCTGCTCCGTTTCGGTTATGGTTAGGGACACTTGCCTTGCGTCGCTGTGCGTCAGGATATTTTGCAGCAGGTTATTGAGAATACGGGTGTAGGCGGTGGGATCAACCCTTGTCATGTATTCTGTTTCGGGTATCTCTATCTCATAGGAAAGATTGTGATTTTCCAGCAGCGGCACCCAGTCAGCCATAATGTTGCGGGAAAGCTCGTTCAGATCGCAGACTTCAAAATGAAAAATCTGCTCCCCGGCATCCAACTTCACCCATTCAAACAGGGCGGTCACAAAGTCTTTCAGGTGATGGGCTTTTTCCGTAGCCACCCGAATATATTCTTCCTGCTCGGCTCCTGTTACCATTTTGCTTTCCACAGCCTCCAAATAGCCCACCAGAGAGGCAAGAGGTGTTTTCACATCATGGGAAAGACTTGTCATAAGCCGTTTATAAGCCTGCTCGGCTTGCTTTTGCTGGATAAGCCGTGATTGGCTGCTCATAGCAATTTCGTTGATGTCATAACAGATCTGCTTCGTCAGATCGCTTTCTCGCGCCAGTACACGGCGGTTCAGGTTCCCGTTCTTTATATCCGTCAGGGCATCTTTGATAAGGGAAAGCTGGCCCCGGACGCGGTGAAGTTTTGCCAAAAGGTAGCCGATTACCAGCAGGGCAATCAATAAGGCCAGAAGCAGATAAAGGTTCATCTCCATGCTCATGCCTCCTTATTGAACCGATACCCCACACCCCGGACAGTCTGGATGTAAAACGGCTGTTCTGGATTTGGCTCGATTTTCTTCCGTAGTTTGCTGATAAAGGACATGATGTTGCTGTCGTCAAAGGCATATTCCTCCGCCCATACCTGCGTGTAAATCTGTTTTTTGGTAAACACCCGGCCTTTATTGGAAGCCAGAAACAGAAGCAGGTCAAATTCCTTGCCGGTCAGCTCTACCGGGCGATTTTGAACTGTCACCGTCCGATTGACTTTATCAATCACCATATCTTTCAACAGCATGGTGGCAGCCTCGTTTCCGGCCACGGGATTTAAGGTAGTATAGCGCCGGATCAAGGAATTGACGCGGGCCATCAGCTCGTTAATGCTAAAAGGCTTTGTCAGGTAATCGTCTGCCCCCAGCCGAAGGCCGGAAACCTTATCTTCCTCGTCGCTTTTGGCGGTCAGCATCAGAACCGGCACATTATTTTTCTCCCGGATTTTCTGTAATACCTGAAAGCCGTCCATATCCGGCATCATCACATCCAGAATAATCAGAGAACAGGTGTCTTTGTTTTCTTCCAGCAGCCGCAGGCCCTCTAAACCGCCATACGCCACCACCGCAGACAAATTTTCCTGTTCCACGCATTTTTTCATCAAGGCACAAAGTTCCTTATCATCGTCTATAATCAAAACACTATTCATGTTTCAACGACCTCCCTTGTTTGGTTCTTCCGTCTACCGGCTTTTCCGCCTCCTTGGGGATTAGCCAGACACCGGCCATTTTGATAGCGCCGGGAATACGGCCAGCAGCGCAATAATAGTTTATTTGCCTGACAGAAACTCCCCATTTTTCACCTGCTTCTTTCAGGGTCATATAGTCCATCTCTACACCTCCTGCAATCTATTCCATTATATTTCTATTGCTCGAAGAATACAAGCCTGTAACCAGGTTGTCAAAGAAAAAATCGGTATAATCGTACCGGAAAACCGGAATGATAAGGTTATTCCTGAAACCGAACCGGAACGATACAATATTATTGAGGTGAACGATAATGCCGATTGACGATTTGACCGCCTTGGGAGATGCACTCCGAGCAGCGAGAAAAGAGAAAAATCTGACGCAGGAACAGCTGGCTGATGAATCCCATGTTTCTACCAAACAGATTGCCGATATTGAGAAAGCCAGGAGAAATCCTTCCTATCTGATCTTAAAAGCATTGGCAAAGGTGGTTCATCTTTCACTGGATTCGCTTATGTACCCGGACCTCATGCCGGACGAAGCAGGACAGAATGAGATGAAGCTGCTGTATATGAACTGTCCGCCGGAGATGCGGGAAACCCTTTTGCACCATACTCGTGGATTTGCAGAGGAGCTAAAAGAACTCTCCAAGAAACTTGAAACAAAGTAGGCCAGTGAGCGAAATTTGAAGGTTTCGTCACTGGCTTATTTTATTCCTGCGGGAAAGAGGCAAGCAATGCCCCTGGATAGCCATTCGGCATCCGGCGCTGCTTGTTGAGGGTATCCCCCAAGCCCCCATGAACGCAGAATTTCATTCTGCGGCTGCGCGTTCTGCGAACGCTTTGGACCACGATCAGCTTATCGCTGCTCGTGGTTTTTTTCTCTTTCAGTATCATGTTCCGCCTCCATGTTTAAGAGCCGATCCACATTGGCCTTTGCCGCCAGCAGCTCCCGCATTTCTTTACGGGAGTGCCGGTACTCGGCATAGGTCTTTTTCTTTTCCTCCAGGAGCCGGGCGTACTCAGCTTGCAGCTCCTTAACTTTGGGGAGCTTCTTGACCCCCATATCATCAAAGGCATTTTTGGCAGCCTGATGGAGCAGGATTTCCTCCTCATGTTCCTGGCGGAATTTCTTGGAGTAACCGGCCTTCCGGTAGGCCACATAGGTATCACGGGTTTTGGCGTAGTTGATGATATGGGTCCGCAGAACAGCAATCTCTTCCATGCGCTTCTCCGCTGTCTTGATTTTGGCAGATAGCTCATTATGGTGGGCCGTGGCTGCCGCAGCCTTTTCCTCCAGCACCGCATACTCCAGCAGGTTATGCTCGGTGAGATAGTTCACCGTCTGCGCCATCTGTTTCAGATTAAAAACCTTGGCCCACCGCACATACCCGGCACCTTTTCCAGCCCGGAGCTTTGCCTGGATGTCAACCAGCAGATTGACCTTCGGCGGATCTGCTTGCTTGGCGGACTTCTGACGAGGGGTATGCTCCTTATGACCGGCGAGGACGGCCAGCAGGTCCTCCAGGGTGTAGCCTTCGCCCAAGCTGTCCAGGCGGGACACTTTGCTCCAGCCGGGGAGCTTCAAACGGTAGGCTTTCCCATGCTTGGAAACTTCACAGCCGGATTCCCGGAGCAGCTCAAACAGTTCGTCCAGATCAGCAGGCTTTTGCGCCAGAGCGTTGTCAATGGCAGTACGGAGTAATTCCCGATGGGACGGTTTTGCCTGATCGCCCAGCCACTGGTCGTAGCTTTTCCCGTGTGGCTTTGAGTTCTCGACAATAGACAGCCCGTTCTCAATGCAGATGGTGTCGCTCAATCGACGGACGGCCTTTGTGCTGCCCCAAAAGTTGCGGAACTTCCGGTCACAATTCAGATTGACAGCACTCCAAATAATGTGGTTATGGACATGGGCCTTGTCAATGTGGGTACAGACGATGAAGGCGTGTTTTTCCTTCGTAAACCGTTTGACAAACTCCACGCCCAGCCGATTGGCTTCCTCCGGGGTGATCTCCCCAGGGAAGAAGGACTGGCGGACATGGTAGGCGATCACATCGTCTGCGCCACGGACCCGTCCGGTGGCGGCGATATACTGGCGCTTGGCCAGCATGAACTCGGCGTCGGCCACACGGCTGTCGCACTCATAACCGGTTATGAGCCTGCCGTGGTCTGTCTTTTGCGGATTGGCCACATAGTCAATAATCGCGCTGATGGCACGGCTCTCGGTTCGGCCCTTGCCGATATGCAGCGGCATGATGCGCGTGGTCGCCATTGCTATCAAACCTCCTCTGAAAAAGAACAGCGGCCTGCCGAAGCAGACCGCTGTAGGTATATTGTTTTATCATTTAGTCTCAATTTTAGAGCATATCAGCAATCAAGGAAAGTTCATCGGTTGAAGTATATTGGGAACCGTTTCTTGTGGTTCGCCCACTTTCACTAAATAAGTACAAGTTCTTTTTTGCTCTAGAGCAAAGAACATAAAGAAGCTTATAGGTCTCATTTTTCCTACACAATTTTTTCATGGGATTCAAAATATAGTCCCAATGCGGTAGGTATCCGTTCAACAGACCAGTTGCAATAACTGAAGCATATTCTTCGCCTTTAACGCCGTGAAGGGTAGAAATTACCACACCATTTTTTTCACCAAAATACTTACTGATTGAATTATAATCTATGGAAAGCGCATACCGATCTACTCTTGAGCGAATTTCATCAAAAAAAGAATTTGTTAATGCTGACAAAGCTGCTTCTTTGCTTATTCTAACGTGTAGAATTGCAAAAACCTTTTCTATTGCGGAGCCTAAACAGGTTATGCCATCTGTATCTGTGCCGCGACAACAATTAACAGCGGAAAGGACATCATAGTTTTGTATATTATCAGGCACCATGATTCTGAAGTCATCTCTAACGATTGAAATAAATTCAGTAGCAATTCGCTTTCTTAACGTCACATTTTTTCCGGATGGAAGAAATAGCAATTTCGCTATCAGAAACAAAGGATTCATGGGATCATACTTTATTGGAGAAATATCTGGTGCATCAAATGGAATGTCCGGAAGTATTATACGTAGTTTTCTAGATAGATCGAACAACATACCCCATTGAGGAGCAATAACACAAATTTCCTCAGCCTTTGTTCCATTTTCAAGTTCTTCCTTTATTAAGGCTGCAATTTCAGATGCCAGATCTGTGTAATAAACGGAATCAAAAAAATGTATTTCACCAAGTTCGTCCTTATGCTTTGCAACTGAGTGAGCTTCCGTTCTAGAAACTTCAAATCTGCTATATAAATCCACCAATCTCTGAGTAGAACGATAACAGCCTCTTAGTGACATAGAATCAAAATCTGTTTCATAAAGTGTTTCTAGCTCTTGTTTGGTTTTTGCCGCTCCACCTAAAGAGCCATAAATAGCTTGATTAGCATCACCCACAAACATCAAAGTTATTGACTTATTTGCTTTATAAATTTTTGACAATATCAAGTATTGAAGTTCATTGGTATCTTGAAATTCATCCACCAAAATACTACTTATGACTGATGCTATATTTGAACTAATAAATGGGCAAGACGACAGCAATTCCTCTGAAAGAAGCAGAATTGTATCAAAATCGATTTCCTTCTTTCCCTCTAATAAGCGTTCGTATTCAGTCCTAATGTTTTCGTATTGAAAAGGATCATCAAAATTTCTAAGGCGTATGCCAAGGCGCTCCGCTATCTCATGTCCATACTTTTTCTTACAATAATCATCAATGATTTGATAGCCCTTACAAAGCCTTTTTGAATACATGGCATAAGGACGAATGATATAACGCATACAAAACTGATGGATTGTACCTGCCCAAATGCTTGATAGGTCAATATTCATGTCTTCTAAACGGTTGATAATTTCTTCAGCGGCACGATTAGTATACGTAATTGCTATTTTTATCTTTCTTGAATCTGATTTTTGGAGTACCTGGTATGCCAATCGGTGTGTGAGTGTACGAGTTTTACCACTGCCTGGGCAAGCGGTCAACAAAACATTATTTGGAGCTGTACATGCAGCCTGTTGTTCAGGGGAAAGTTCCTTAAGTATGTCATCTACACCCTCAAACATTCAGACCACCTGCCTTAGCTATAAATAAGGAGACCATATCATCTGGAAACTCACCGCAGAACATTTCTATTGTCTCTTTAATTTCTTTTGAGCTCCTTGCTTCTTTAAATGCAGTTTTCAAATCGTCATAGTCTTTATCCAAATTGTAAGTATTAAAGGAATAGCTTGCCATTTTCCATAATAATTTCTCGGACAAAATGTCTTTTGATGCAAATGCAATTGCATCGAGAATATACATTGGGATCGTGGCAGCATCATCGATCTTTTCAGCGAGCAATGTTGCGTACCAGCCCTTTTTGATATTCTTTGCCACAGTCATTACCGAGTCATATCTTTCTGCTTCTGTCCCTGATTTAACAGCTAAAACATGTTTCTCTTTTGTAGCAGCATCTTTATATGCACGCTTTATGATCGCGCAAACAAAGCGTTTGTTGTTATCTTCGCTTGCGAAATCGACTTCAAGGGTATGCGGGGCATAGAATGCACTAACATAAGGATTTGCATCAAAGAGCTGGGACAACTTTTTTCTTCGTGAGGCGCCTCTATCCATTGCAACCTGGCTTGACTTTTTTGCTCCATCAACTACTACATCCAAATCTGTCACGATGGAGCACTTTCGCTGTAACCGTGATTCGTCAAAAATACATGCAACATTTTCAAATCCAACACTTCCAATGTTAATCAGACCAATTCCCATCTCATCAAGGGACACTCCAAGGACTTTTTTGGCCAACGCTGGGATAAGTATTTCTTCACCGTCCCCTTCAACCAAAATAACCCCTTTAGAAAACAATAAAACACTCCGCTTTGCATCTAAATATCTCGATAGTATTTTCGAAAAAGATATCCCTTTATATTCTAAAACATCTGCTCCGAACTGATCCAATCCATTGGTAGGTTTCATTACAAGCGATGTCTGTTCATCAACTTTTTTCATGACATTGACCTTTTCAATATCTGATACTTCAGAAAGATGAGTTGAATGTGTGGACATCACAACTTGGGTATAGGTATGTGTAACTTGGAGATTATTGAATAAGGTTTTCTGAATATGTGTGTGAATATGAGCTTCTGGTTCTTCAATAATCATAATATTGAGAAGTTCGCGATTACGATTAACCTCGAATTCAACCAGCTTCATAGCAATATACAAAATATTAAGATGCCCTAATCCCAACAAATCTATATCCTTCTGATTGGAAGGAGAAATCGTCAAATACCTAGCAAGTGTAGCAAAATCTTCTTTTAGCCGTGACTCTAACTTGATTTCTGGCGAATAAATTGCGCCAATCATTTCAAGTAATTTTTGGTTTACTTGACTCCCAATATCAGAAACCTGAGGAATATGAGATATTTTTTGGTTTAGTTCGGAAATTTTTCTCTTTATATCATCGATATCAGTTTCTTCAATATTTCCTTCAATAGTGTCAATAATTTGGCGGATGGGGTTTTTCGGTTTTCTAAGTTCTGACTCAACATCGCGAAGAGCATCGATAAATACTGTTGATATATGCTGCCATACGTTCATGATATCGATTTTGCTACCAAGAACAGATTGGTCGTCATCCTCAGGGTTTACATACTGGCGGGCGCAAATATCTCCAACGATAGATTTATATACATTTTCGTCTGTAAAATCTGCCTGTGAACGTGATGTATAATAAAATTCGTAGTCACTTAATTTTATTTGAGAACGAACTGCCTCAAATGTACCATTTTGAGCAGCTTCAGCCAATTCTGCTCTTTTTGCTCTACAAGGGCGAATAAAAAGAGAAACTGTTCCAAAATCTTTATCTGCACAACGAATATACGATTTTAAGAAATCGGTATTCTCCTGTTCTGGAGTAAGTTCAGCACAAAATTCATTGCTTTTATCTTCACTTGAAATTTCGTCAAAAAAAGCAGATATTATAATCCAATGTCCTCTCCAATCTCCAAGAACGTACGAAAAATCTGTTTCTTTAAGACGTTTCGTATTGTAGTAGTAATTATCATCAAGAAGAATTCGAATAGCAGTCAACGCATTTGATTTGCCTGAATCATTTTCTCCAATTATGGTATTGGCTCCTTTGGCAAATTCAAAACGTGCTGTTTTGAGATTTTTGAAGTTCACAATTTGAATATATTTTAGATACATAATACCCTCCTTATATGTATGAAACTTGCTCTATGATAATAATAAAACATACGTTGCTGTTTAGAAAATATCAATCTTATCTGTTGGGTCGTATTGCCAGCACTTATAGTATAACTCATATAGCCACACCCTTCAATTTCTTTGCATAGTGCTTTAGCCTTAAACACCCAGATATTAAAAAAGAAAACTGCATGTTAAAATCCCTCTAGCAGCACAATAAATCATGCTTGCTGGAGGGATTTCCGAGCAACTTATTCATATACCGCATCTTGAATCGCAAACTTCAAATCCTGAACCTTACCCAGCAGCCAGATCGCCGCCATCGGCAGGCCATAGGGACTGATTAGAAACGCCATCACCAACAGGATAATACCGTTTTGGGGGGAGTAAGTAACCAGGACTGCCACGCCCAGCAGAGCAACCACCATGCTGATTAGTCCCAGTACCAGGCCGGAGATATAAACGATCCCCACACAAATCCAGATGGCCACAGTAAGCAGCAGGATTACAGGAGCCACTAAGATCTTCAGCAGCAGTTTTGAGATAAACAATAGCGCCCTCATTCAGATTCCTCCTCCCATCGTTCCAGTAAGTTCCGGCAAAGAACTTCCGCCTGTTTCTCATCATCTTCCGATACTTCCCGACGGCCTTTGGTCAGCCGCAATTCCTCATAACCGCGATAATCCGACAGCAGCACCTCAAACAATTCATCCGGTGTGCGGCTGAGAATCCCATCCGCACAATAGCGTGAATCGCCGTTCCATGTTACGCGGAGATACCCTTTTCTGCAAGGGAGGACTTCTGTCTCCTGGTCACTGTCCAGATACTCATGAAAAATCTCCAATACCTTCTCAAAGGTTTTCATCTATTCTCAACTCCTTTGCGGCAATCTATTTTCTACCCATATTATCCTTCCAACATTTCAAAAAGACAAGGATGCAGGCAAAAGAAAAAAAGCGGAGGAAGTCGCGGCGAAAAGAACGCCGTTCCTCCCTCCGCAGATGGGATATATACCCCTGTCACGATAGATTGGAGAGCTGGGTCAGGATTTCCTTCACGCCCTCCCATAACTGTTCCTGCCGCTGGGCTATATCCTCCAGGTCAGCGTCGTAGACCCGCCCGGTCTCATGCACCCGGCGGGTTAGCTGGTTCAGATTGTTGCTGCTCCGGCGCAGCAGGGACACCAGCTCCTTCAGCTCCGGCAGGTCCAGCTGCACCACATAACCGTCCAGGGCCATCTTCCGCAGATAGGCTTCCCGGTTCTTCGTCCCAAGTTGGGACATTTTCTGCTCGATCAGCGCCAGCTCCTCCGGGGAGACCCGGAAATTCACCTGGACCTCCCGTTTGCGCTTTGGGGCGCTCACCGTTCCGGCTCCCGTTTCTTATGGGTCGGAGCTTTCGGGGCTGCCTGTTTCGGCTCCTGCTTCAGATGCTCCCGGACGGAGGGCCGGGGCTGGCGCAGCTCTTTCGTCCGGTCCTCGCTGGCCAGGATGCTGGCATAGGTCCCAGGCATCCCTTTCATGCCGGTAAAGGTCAGACTGCGGAACGGCAAAAGGTTCATCAGCCGGTCATGGTCTTTGCTTCCGGCACGATTCAGAAACTCCGGGGAAATGCGGGCAATGTAATGGGTCTCGTGGGGGCTGTTCGGCACATCCGGTGCGCGCAGCTCCCGCAAAATTCGTTCCGCCTCTGCCTGGATGTCCGCTGCCGTCAAGGGCTGGCGGCGCAGATGTTCCTCGCGCACCAGGTCAATAAATCCATTTAAGACAGCGGGGTGGCTGTTTACGGCATAGCCGCACCGGACGGTATCAGAGTTATAGTTGGGGATGGTCTTGGCCCATTCCTTGTTGCGTGGCGAGTAGCGCGCGTCCCAGTCCTGGAGCTGGACGGTGTTGGCAAGGACCAGCATGACCCGGTTCATGCCGTAGGTCTCGATCACGCCCTTGGCGGCATCGTGACTGAGATACACCCCGTCGAAGTGTTCCCGCACCGCCGCTTCAATGGCCTCCTTGCATTGGAGATTGGCGTTGTTGGAAGCCCGGTACTGATCCAGCTCCCCATGCTCTTTCGCATAGGCAGCCGAGTGAGGATAGATGGTAGCCTTCCGCAGCTCCGCCTGGGCCTTGCAAGCGTCATCAGCCCGGTTTTCAATGCTGTCCCGGACCAAATCCATGTAGCCGGTCTCCAGTTTCTCGAAATAACGGTACACATCAGCCAGCGGCGTGGGCGAATCCAGCAGCGCCTGAGCCTGGGCGTCGGTCAGCTCCAGTTCCTCCATCGCCATCACGATGTCCTCCCGGACGGTGTATTCGTAGGCGTGGTTCAGGACCTCTGCCGGGGGCTGGCTTTTCAGCCAGTCCCGGAATTTGTCCTGCTCGGCGGCCATCTTCTCATAGAGGGCCGTATTCAGATCGTTGGGTTTCATGTTATCGCACCTCCTCATGCTGTTTTGGTTTCTTTTCGGGGCTTCGGGGCGGCACCGGGCGCTTCAAGCTGTCCAGCACCGAGGGCCGTGCGCTCTTGGCGATCACGGACTCCGGCTGGGAGCGGCCCCTGCCGTCCAGGTTCAGAAGCGTGTCCAACTCCACCAGACGGGCGGACTTTACCCGCAGATCATCCTCATATGGGAAAGGCTTGCCCACTTCCTCCTTGGCTGCGGCCTGCTGCTGGTACAGATTGTCCAGCTGGGCCTTGGCCGCCTCCAGGCGCTGCGGCATTTGAGAGAGCGCATTGTCAATGCGGGTCAGGTTACCGCATGGGTCTGTGCCGAGGGTTGCACGGTGGGTCATCTGGCCTTTCAGCAGGAGCGTATATTCCTGTTTCCATGCCGAAAACTCCACGGACATAGTGAAGCCCCGGTAACTGCCAATCTGCACAGGCTCGGAGCCTTTGACCTCCTTACAGGCATCCAGCAGGGCTGCACCGGCGTTTTCTTTGTCGGTCAGCACATCGCCCCGGATCTCCATCCCGGCAAAGCCATCCTCCGGGTGAGGATGGGCGGCCAGAGTCTCCAGGTCTGCCTCAAACCCCTGGATGAAGCCCTTGTGCTTTTCGATTTCCTCCGGGAAGTATTTCAGCAGCTGGTCCTCCAGACGATACTGCTTGCTCTGGTGGTCGGCTTTCATCAGCTTCAGCTTGGAGACCTCCACATCCAGGTCCATGCGCTCCTTGATACGGGGGTCTCCGGCGCACAGGGCCTTGATCTCGGCAAAGGACAGCGCCGTTTCATCTACATCGTCGCAGCTTCTCACCGGCGATTTGGAAGTCATAATCTGGCTGATGAATTTCTGCTTGTTCTCGACGGTTTGCCACAGGTAGGCATCGAAAGTTCCCTCGGTAACATAGCGGTACACATGGACCAGGGGATTTTGGTTGCCCTGGCGCTCGATACGGCCCTTGCGCTGGGCAAGGTCTCCCGGCCGCCACGGGCAGTCCAGGTCATGGAGCGCCACAAGCCGATCCTGCACATTGGTGCCAGCGCCCATTTTGGCGGTGCTGCCCAGCAAGACACGCACCTGGCCGGTGCGGACCTTGGCGAACAACTCTTTTTTTCTGACTTCGGTGTTGGCCTCATGGATAAAGGCGATCTGATCGGCGGGCATCCCCTGGGCGATGAGCTTTTGCCGGATGTCCTCATAGACGGTAAAGACCGGCTCCGGCTCGTCCAGCGGCACAGCCTGTTCCAGCGCATGGAGCGTGGGGTTGTCCAGCGCCTTGGCCGCCTTTTTCGCAGGGGCCGCCTGGGGCGTGGAAATGTCGCAGAACACCAGCTGGGTCAGCTTGTCTGCCTCGCCGTCCCGCCAGATCTGCATGATGTTTGCGACACATTGGTTGACCTTGGTGCCGGGTTCGTCCGGCAGCGTCTGATTGATAATGCGCTGGTCCAGACCCAGCTTGCGGCCATCGCTGGTGATCTTGAGCATATTGTCCTGGGAAGGGTCCACCGTGCCGCTGTGTACCAGGGAAGCGCGCTCGGAGAGCGCCTTCACCATTTCCTGCTGCTGCTCGGTGGGCTGGGCCACGATGTTGTGGTATTCTACCTCCGGGGTGGGCAGATGAAGCTGATCGGCGGTTTTAATGTCCGCCACCTCTTTGAACAGGTTCATCAGCTCCGGGAGATTGAAAAACTTGGAGAAGCGGGTGCGCGCCCGGTAGCCGGTGCCTTCCGGTGCCAGCTCCAGCGCCGTCACAGTCTCTCCAAAGCGGCTGGCCCAGCAATCGAAATGGGTCATGTTCAGTTCCTGCAAGCGGTCATACTGGAGATACCGCTGCATGGTGTAAAGCTCAGTCATGGAGTTGCTGACCGGGGTGCCGGTGGCAAAGATAACACCCCGGCTGCCGGTGATCTCGTCCATGTAGCGGCACTTGGCGAACATATCGCTGGACTTTTGGGCGTCGCTGGTGGAGAGACCCGCCACATTCCGCATCTTGGTGTATAAAAACAGGTTCTTGTAGTTGTGCGCTTCATCGACGAATAGGCGGTCCACACCCAGCTGCTCGAAAGTCACCACATCGTCCTTGCGGCCCTCGGCCTGGAGCTTTTCCAGTCTGGCCTCCAGGGATTTCTTGGTGCGCTCCAGCTGCTTGACGGTAAACCTTTCACCTCCGCTGTACTTCACCTCGGCAATACCCTCGGTGATCTCGTCGATTTGCTCCTGAAGGAGCCGCTCTTGGCGCTCCCGGCTGATGGGGATTTTTTCAAACTGCGAGTGGCCGATGATAACGGCGTCGTAGTCGCCGGTGGCGATCCGGGCGCAGAACTTCTTCCGGTTGTGGGTCTCAAAGTCTTTCTTGGTTGTGACCAGGATTTTGGCGGAGGGATAGAGCCGCAGGAACTCCGACGCCCATTGCTCCGTCAAGTGGTTCGGCACCACAAAGAGGGACTTTTGGCACAGTCCCAGGCGCTTGGATTCCATCGCGGCGGCCACCATCTCAAAAGTCTTGCCCGCGCCGACCTCGTGTGCCAACAGCGTATTGCCGCCATACAGCACATGAGCGATAGCACCCAGCTGGTGATCCCGCAGGGTAATGGACGGGTTCATACCTCCGAAGGTGATGTGTGACCCGTCGTATTCACGGGGCCGGGTGGAGTTCATTTCCTCATTGTACTGGCGCACCAGGGTCTGGCGGCGCTCCGGGTCTCTCCAAATCCAATCGCGGAAAGCGTCCCGGATGGCCTGCTGCTTTTGGGCGGCCAGGGTGGTCTCCTTGGCGTTCAACACTCGCCGTTCTTTGCCGTCCGCATCTTCCACGGTGTCATAGATACGGACATCCCGCAGGTTCAAACTGTCCTCCAAAATCTTGTAGGCGTTGGCACGGCTGGTTCCGTAGGTGGTGTAGGCCGCCACATCGTTTTCGGATACAGAGTTTTTGCCCGTGACCTGCCATTCAGCTGTGTAAGAGGCATAATTGACCTGGATAGCGCGCTGGAGATAGTACGGGGTGTTGAAGGTCTCATACATAAACTGCTGGATGTACTCTTTGTCGATCCAGGTAGCGCCCAGGCGCACCTCGATCTCCGAAGCGTCCAGGTCTTTGGGCTGTGCAGCGGTCAAAGCCTCCACATTGATGGAAAAGGCCGGGTCCTGCTGTGCGGCCCGCTGCGCCTGCCGCAGCTTGCGCCGTACATTACCGGAAAGATATTCGTCAGCGGTCACATAGATAGGCCGTTCTCCCTCCGGCACAGGCCCAGGCAGACGGAAGATCACGCCTTGCAGATCGGCGGCCAGCTCGTCACTGGTCTTGCCGGTGAGCTGTTCCATATACTCCATGTCCACACGGGCCTTTTCCGCGATGGATACGGCCAGAGCTTCGCTTGCGGTGTCCACGGAAGTCACCGCCTCATGGGGCTTGATGGTCCGCTTTGTGAACATATCTGCTTTGTGCTTCAGTTGGCCATTCTCGTCAATGACTTCCAGCGCGCAGAGCAGATAGTAGCTGGAATCATCAGCAAAGGCCAGCCGGTTCCCCCGGTCATTGATATGGCCGTACTTGGCGGAAAAATCGTCATAGAGCCGGTTCAGCTCCACCTGTTTCTCACGAATGTCGCTGTCCGGTGTAGCTGCGTCCATTTGCAGGTCGATCAGTTCCTGGACACAATCCCGCAGCCTCACCATGCCTTTAATGCGGGCCTCGGCGGTGGCGTTGAGATCGGGGCGCACCATGCGGCTGTTCTCCCGGAAATACACAGCTCCGTCCACCACGGTATAGGAGTAGTTCTTCACATTGGGGTCAGCGGGGATGGAGGTGTCGATGGCTTCGCCTTCGCCCAGCTCCGGCAGCTCGGCCTCCTGGTAGGTGCCGCGAATGTACTTCACAGCATCGTACAGCTGATCGGCCAGCTCCAGCCCCTCAATGGGGTTCACGGTGTAGTCCATGCCGTGAGCGGTGCTTTCCGGCTCCTGTCGGCCCAACACCATTTCCGGGTGGTCCAGGAAATAGCGATTGATGGCAAAGCCGTCCTCGGTTTGTCCGGTCTGCGTCCACTCCGGCACGATGTCCAGCGGACGGTCCCGCTTTTGCAGGAAGATGATGTCCGATACAACCTCGGTCCCGGCGTTGGCCTTAAACGCATTGTTGGGCAGGCGAATAGCCCCCAGCAGATCGGCGCGCTGGGCCAGATACCGGCGCACGGTGGAATCCTTGGAATCCATCGTATAGCGGGAAGTCACAAAGGCTACCACGCCACCGGCTCTCACTTGGTCGAGTGCTTTGGCAAAAAAGTAGTTGTGGATGTTAAAGCCCAGCTTGTCGTAGGCTTTGTCCCGGACCTGGTACTGGCCGAAAGGCACATTGCCGATAGCAAGGTCATAAAAATCCCGCCTGTCGGTAGTTTCAAACCCGGCCACAGTAATGTCAGCCATGGGATAGAGCTGCTGGGCAATCCGTCCGCTGATGGAATCCAGCTCCACACCGTACAACTTGCTTCCGGTCATACTCTCCGGCAGCATACCGAAGAAGTTACCCACACCGCAGGACGGCTCCAAGATGTTTCCGGTCTCAAATCCCATGCGGTCCACGGCCTCATAGATGGCCCGGATCACCGTGGGGCTGGTGTAGTGCGCGTTGAGGGTGGACCCTCTGGCGGCGGCGTATTCCTCCGGGGTCAGCAGCTCCTTCAGCTGGGCATATTCTTTGCTCCAGCTTTCCTTGTCGGGGTCAAAAGCATCGGCAAGGCCGCCCCAGCCCACATACCGGGAGAGGACTTGCTGCTGCTCCGGCGTTGCCTGCCCGGTGGTTTCCTCCAGGTATTTCAGCAGCTTGATTGCCTCGATATTGGCCTGGAACTTGGCCTTGGGACCACCTTCGCCCAGGTGATCGTCGGTGATACGGAAATTCTCGGCGGTTCGGCGCAGGTTCTCCTTGTATTCCCCATAGGCAGCTTCTTCGGCAGCCCTGGCGTTGGGAAAAGTCTGCCACTCGCCGTTGACCTGAATGGAAATGGGATGTTCGTCCAGCACTTCATCCAGGGTCTTTTCCGGTTCGATGGCAGGTGCTGGCGGCTCCGGCTCATTGGTCCGCAAGGTCTGAACCACCACATCATAGGGCAGATGGTTCTTGTCGCCCGGATAGACGGCCACAGTCTCGGCGTGGTAAGCCGGGGTTTCAGCAGCCGGTTCCGGGCGTTCCTGTCCAAAAGCGTCCAGCTGACGGGCGTACAGCCCGCGCAGCAAAGGCGAAACCTCGTCCCAACGGAAGAACAGCATGGCCAGACGCTTTTCCTCTGCGTCCAGCACTTCCAGCTCAATACCTTCAGGCATCGTGCGGTAGTCAGCGCTATCGCCGGTCTCCAGCTCCATCGTTTCCACAATGTTGGGATAGGCGCGGCTCAACCACAAGGCCACCTCCCGGTTGCTCTTTCCGGTGTGCAGAAGCTCGGAAAGCTCCGCCTTGTCCGCCTCACCGATCAGGCCATGCGCCAGCACATCCCGCAGGTCCTGGTCCACCGTATCCAGATTTGCAGGCAGGAACTCGGTATAGAAGTCATTGCGGTTATCCTCACGCAAAAGCTGCTCAAACCGTTCCCGGCTCTCAGCCCGGTAGATGGGATAGCTCATGCCGGTGGGCAGCAGCTGCACCGTGTCATCCCGCAGCTCCGTGATCCGGTGGGCGAGGTCATCCAAATAGACAATATCCCCCACATGGTAGGGCGGGACCGCCGGATCGTAGGAAGTCCGTTCCCGGACTGTGCCACGGACCGCAGCATATTCCTTGTCTGATACAGGAACACGCGAATTGCCGGGGGAAGGCTGTTCCTGCTGGTCTGCTTGGGCGGTCTCTCTGGATATGGCCTCCACATCCCGCATGACCTGCTGAACAAAGGGGTCGTTGTCCAGCTTTTCCGGGTCCACCACATGGCCGTCCACAATGCCGCGCTGGGCCAGGGCTTCCCGGATGGCGATGGGGTCCACATCGTCCAGATTTTCCTGTTCGACCTGGGTGTAGAAGCGATCCTCCTTGATGAGCTGGGCGATCCGGCGCTGTACCTTGGGCCAGGGCAGCACCGTTCCTTCGGGGCTTTCCG
>ENA-UOJP01002203-UOJP01002203.1-human-gut-metagenome-genome-assembly--contig:-C102-NODE-2203-length-16890-cov-7.697832_pt1 | contig 16890 bp, 16 predicted proteins | sample MGYA00242353_ERZ723900 | MGnify/ENA metagenome assembly ERZ723900
GGCTCTCAAAGCCCGGAGCAAAGCGGAGGCGGAGGGGCCGGCATCAGGCCGGCGCCGGAGCTCGGAGCGGTGCCCGTCTTTTCCGGTTTCTGGGGCCTTAGTCCCTCAAACCGCGGAGCCCGGAGCCTCCGTCCCCGCCCCCCTACCGCTCACGTCGCGATCACCTCAAACCCGCGCACGCGTCCCTTTCACTCCATCCTACTTAAACAATTTCCCCACTCTCTCCTCCATTCCCGCCACAGCCTGCTCCGGGCTATAATTATCCTCTAAAATACACTTCTGAATCTCATTCGCAAAAATTTCTTTCGCTTCCTGATACTGCGGAATAAACGGAATCCTGTAAGTGCTATACTCCACCTGATCCACAATGATCTGAAGGTTGGGATCCTCTTCTACCATCTTCTTATATTCCTCAGACTCCATGCAGCTATTTCTGGTGGGCAGATAACCGGTTCCGTTCGCCCATTTGACCGCATTCTCCGTATTCGTCATAAACTTCAGGAACTCCCAGCCTGCTGCCTCTTCCTCGTCTGTATGCCCCTTAAACATCAGCAGGTTGGAACCGCCCGCCGGATAGGACAAGGTGGTATCCTTGGGAATCGCGCCCACGCCCACTTCAAACTCACAGGTTTTCTCCAGACCCTTTAACTGTGCGCTGCTCTGCATGATCATAGCCGCCGTGCCCCCTGCGAATGCATTTCTGCATGCCTCGGAGGAGTTGTAATCCTGGCCGGACGGCACGTGCATGGTTCCCTCGGCGATCATTTCCTGCCACAGGTGCAGGGGCTTGGCTCCGCTCTCTCCGGCAAATCCGATGCCGTCGCCCGCCTCGTTAAAGATCAGGCCGCCCGCATTCATTACCAGCGCCATGTAATACCACTGGTCAAGGGGGCAGGAATAACCGTAGGTTCCGTCTGCTGTCAGCACTTTAGCGTCTGCTCTCAAATCATCCCAGGTCACCGGCGGCTGATTCTCGTCCAGCCCGGCGTCCTTAAAGCGGTCTTTGTTGTAGTACAGCACCGGCACGCTTCTGGAGTGGGGTAACGCCACCAGCTCGCCGTTGTAGTAGGAGCAGTCCAGCAGACCGGGCATAAAGTCACCAATGTCATACCCTTCCGCATCCACAAATTTCTGTAAATCCACCAGCTGCTCCGCGTCCGCAAAGATTCCCAGCATACCGATCTCCATCTGAGCCAGAACGGGAGCTTCTCCGGCTGCCAGGGCTGCCTGCATCTTGGTTCCGGCGTCTGTGTAGGAACCCTGGTGCACGGCCTTTACGAAAATCTTGTCCTGGGACTCGTTAAACGAGTTAGTGATCTCCTGGATCAGCTCGCCGTTGGACGATCCCATGCAGTGCCAGAACTCAATGTTGATCTTGTCGCCGGAAGGCGCCGCTTCCTCCTTCGCCCCCGCTTCGGAACCAGCCTGCGCGGAGCTGTTTGCAGCCGCTGTGTCCTTTGTCTCCGTGGTTCCCGAACCGCCGCAGCCCGCCAGGGAGCCCGCCGCAATCGCTGCTGCCAATACAATACTTAGTTTTTTCCTCATCTCTTCTTTTTCCTCCTTTATTTTCCCCTGAGCGTTTGCACAGGTAGAATTTTCCTCTATCAAGAATCCTGCTTCAGGATTTCTCTCATCGCCTTCCCCTGGGCCCAGGGCATCTCCACGCCCAGTATAGCCGCGTAGGTGGGGGCCTCGTCGATCAGTTCTCCCCGCTCGATCACCACGCCCTCCCGGATGTCCGGGCCGGCTGCGAAGAATATGGGCTGAGGCCCTTTCTCCGGCAGATGCCCGTGGGCGGATACGGACAGCTTGTAATCGGAATTATCCGTGGGACAGATCAGTTCGCCTTTACAGTTATTTCCAAATGAAGTTCCCAGACGGCCCTCGATGACATAGTCGAAGGGGCCTGCCAAATGGTGTTCCGCCATCTGGTCTTTGTTTAAAATCTGCTCACAACCGTAGGCTTCGTTTTCGACCCAGGTCTTCAGAAGGGCTTCCACTTTGGCCCGCGTCTCCTGGTCCTCAGGGTCTTTTAGCACCACATGGGCCGACAGCCCTGCGGAGTGGATGTAACACTTGTAATCCTTCACCATACCCGCCTCGTCCAACTGGATCAGTCCCTCCCGGACCAGCAGAATATTGGGATTAAATACCTGCTTGACCGGCAGGTGGCCGTGGTCGCCCATGACGCAGAAATTGGTCTGGTCCAGGGTGCCCTGCTCTCTCAGAATCTCCATCAGCTCGCCGATCTTCCGGTCGCACTCCATCAGGGCGTGCTTGGCCTCCGGCGCGAAACCGCCGAAATTGTGGCGGGCGTGATCCAGATAGGAGAGGTGGAGCATCACCACGTCCGGCTGATGATCCCGAAGAATCTCTTTTAAACAGGCCACTCCGAAATCATCCAGCTCCGGCTGGTATTTCCAGCGCAGCATATGGCCGTATTTGTCGAAGAGCTTTTCCATCCCCGGGGAGCAGACGGTGAGGAACCTTGGCCTGGAGTCGCCCTTTGGATCGTCGGACCAGATCTCAGGCACCAGGTAATCGATACTGGGGTCTCCCCCGGTCACCGGCCAGTTGATGACCGAGCAGGTGTAGCCGCCCGCTTTGGCCGCGTCGAAAATGGTGTCGGTCCCCAGCTCCCGCCGGTACCAGTGCCAGGCCGGATGGGCCACGCCCACCTCCACCTTCTCGTTGTGGTAAATTCCGTGCTTCTCCTGGTGGCAGCCCGTCATCATGGTCGAGTGGGCCACGTAGGTCATAGCCGGGTAGGTGGACTTCATTTTCTGTACCACGCTGCCGCGCTTGTAGATCCCGTACAGATTCGGACAGTCCTTCAGCCATTCTACATCATCGAAAAACAAGGAATCAACCGATAATACAAACAATTTCTTTTTCATCATTTTCCCCTTTTTTGCAATTTTATTCGATTTTGCGGGCCGCCGGGCCGGAATGCCGGATTTTAGCTTTCCTCCTGAGCGGCGGCGTTTTCTCTCCCGTTTTCCTTATTTGATACCGGAGTAAACAAAGGAATTGCGGATTTTTTTGCTTGCAAACATATATACCAGCAGAATGGGCAGCACCAGGACCACGTTTCCGGCCATGATAATATGCCACATCTGAAGGGTTTCAGAGGATTTGAGCGCTGCGATTCCCACGGGCAGCGTCCGGAAGGTCTCGCTGGAGGTCATAATCAACGGCCAGAAGTAGCTGTTCCAGGTAGAGATGAAGGACAGCAGCCCGATGGTGATTAAAGCCGGTTTGGCCATGGGCATCATCACCTTGAACATGATCTTCATGTTGCTGGCGTCGTCCAGCCTGGCCGCTTCGATTACCTCCTGTGGAATCTGCATGAAATACTGGCGCAGCATAAAGATTCCGAACGGATTGGAAATAAATGGTAAAATAAGTGGTACAAAGGTTTTTAACAGCTTCATTTTGCTGAACATGAAGTACACTGGCAGGAAGGTAATCTGCTGGGGAATCATCAGTCCCAGAAGCACGATCCCAAAAAACAGGTTTTTGCCGAAATACTCGTGGCGGGCGAAGCTGTAAGCCGCGGGCACAATGATCAGGTACTGGAGCACCAGCACAAAGATGCTGACAATCACGGAGTTCCTGAAGTACAGCGCGATGGGTACGATCTCAAACACATGGGCGTAGTTTTCCCAGTGAACGCTGTTGGGAAACAGCGTGGGCGGAAACTGCAGCGCCTCGGTGTAGTCCTTTAAGGACGTGCTGACCATCCAGTAAAAAGGAAATGCGATGATCACAATGATAAACAATTTTAAACAGACGTTCAACCCCCGTCCGACTTTTCTCAACACAATCGATGAATTGCTCTCCTGCATGACGTTTTCCCTCCCTACTGGTAATGTACTTTTTTCTTTCCTGCGCCGAACTGGACATAGGTCATGATGCAGACCAGAACCAGCAGCACCACGCCCGCCGCACAGGCCATTCCCGGCTTTCCGTAGCGGAACGCAAAGGAATAAATGTAGTAAACCAGCGTATTGGTGGAATCCACCGGACCGCCCTGGGTCATAACGTTTACGGAGTCAAAGATCTTGAAGGATGCGATGGACGCCACAACGGAGGTGAACAGGATGGTCGGCGAAATCATAGGCAGAGTGATCTTGAAAAATGTCCGGATCTTGGGCGTGTCGTCCAGCTCCGCGGCCTCGTAGATGCTGGTGGGAACGGTCTGAAGCGCCGCCATGATTAACAGCACGTAATATCCCACGCTCTTCCACACCATCACCAGCACCAGGGAAAACATGGCCGTAGACGGGCTTGAGAGGAACGGGAACTTAGACCCGCCCAGCTTTGTGATCACCATGTTCAAAAAGCCGGTGTCCGGATCCATCAGCCAGAGAAACACGATGGAGACCGAAACCATGGAAATGACATGGGGCGTAAAGATAAATCCCTCCACCGCGCTGTTTAACTTCTTGTGCTTGGAACCGTTGAGCCACACGGCGATGATCACTGCCAGCACCATGGTCAGCACCACGAAGAGCACGGTGTAGACCACCGTATTCATCAGAACCTTGTGGAAGGTCTCGGAGATGAACAGCTCCTTGTAGTTGTCCAGGCCCACAAAGGTCTTTTTGGTGGAAATCAGGCTGCCGGAAAACATGGAGTAGTACAGCAGGTAAAATACCGGATACACGGTAAAAATAAACAGCAAAACCATGGCAGGCATGGCCGTCACAAAACCCAGGAGCCGGTCGCGCTTCTCGCTGGCGCTTATTTTCTTCTTGTTCACGGCCTACACCCCCTGCTCTGTGAATTTTTCCCGGATCATCTGTCTGTGGTTTTCTTCCATCGGAATCCGCTTCCCTTCCTGGTCAAAGAGGTACATTGCGGAAAACGGCACCGACAGGCTCAGCACCTTGTCGTCCTCCGCTTCGTGCTCTGACTTGGCGGTAAGGCGTCCGTAACGGCTGTCCAGGGAGTAAATCGTCTCCGCGCCCAGCATTTCTTTGGTTACGATGTCCGCGCGGATTAGAATGTGCTCCTCGGGAATCTCCTGGAGGTACATTTTCTCAGGCCGGAAGCCCAGCTTCATACCCTGGGGCAGAATATTGTCCACCACGTTCATCTGCGGAGTGCCGATGAACTGGGCGGCGTAAATGCAGTTGGGATTGTTGTACAATTCCCTGGGATTGGACTGCTGGACAATGTAGCCGTCCTTCATCAGCACGATGTCGTCCGCCATGGACATGGCTTCCACCTGGTCGTGGGTCACGTAGACGAAGGTGGTTCCCAGCTTCTTGTGCAGGCTGATCAGCTCCACGCGCATCTGGCCTCTCAGTTTGGCGTCCAGGTTGGAGAGCGGTTCGTCCATCAGGAATACCTTGGGCTGCTTGACCATGGCTCTGGCCAGGGCCACTCTCTGGCGCTGGCCGCCGGAAAGAGTGGAGGGCTTCCGGTCCAGGTACTCGGTGAGTCCCACGATCTCACAGATCTCAGACACCCGCTTTTTGCGCTCCTCTTTGGGAACCTTTTTATTTTCCAGGCCGAACTCGATGTTCTCCCGCACCGTCATGGTGGGATACAGAGCGTAGTTCTGGAACACCATAGCGATGTCCCGCTTGCCGGGTGTCAGGTCGTTGATCTTGTGATCGTCGATGTAAATGTCCCCGGAGGTGGGCTCGTCCAGCCCGGTGATCATCCGCAGGGTGGTGGATTTGCCGCAGCCCGACGGCCCCACCAAAACGGTGAAAGAACCGTCCGCAATGTCCAGATTCAGATTTTCAATCACAACGTCGCTGCCGAACTTCTTTTTCACATTTCTTAACTGTATAGCCCCCATATCTTCGCACTCCCTTTTTATTGATTGACGGTGAAAGGGCCGCGTTACAGACCGTTCATCCGCTTTCGTGTTTTGTTTCTGGGTTAACTATACCATTGTTTCCGCCCGGCCTGTTTTGCTCATTTTCCAAGAAATGTTGCTCTTTTTGATTCCGTCCGCCAAACGCTCCCCGCCCCAAAGCTCCACCCCTCCATAAAACGCCAAAAGCGCGGCATCCCCCGACAGAGGACACCGCGCCTTTTTCCATACCATATTCCATTAATCCACCGCGTCCATTTTCTCCTTCAGCGCCTGATACAGCTTCGTCAGATCGATGGGTTTGGCAATGTGTGCGTCCATTCCCGCGTTTCGGGCCGCCAGGACGTCCTCGGCAAATACGTTCGCCGTCATTGCGATGATCGGGATACTTTTGGCCTGTGGATGGCCGCAGGTCCGGATCCTTCCGGCCGCCTCGTATCCGTTCATGACCGGCATCTGTATGTCCATCAGCACGGCATCGTAATAGCCCTCCGCCGAGGCCGAGAAGGCTTCAAACGCCTGCTTTCCGTCGTCCCTTGTCTCGACTTTCGCGCCGTACGCGGTCAGAAGTTCCACCGCGATCTCCTGGTTGATCGCATTGTCCTCGGCCAGAAGAAATCTTCTGCCGGCAAACGAGTTCTCGTCCAGGGTGACTTCCTCGGAAACCGGAACGGGCGGCAGCTCGCCCTCCTGCAGGGGCAGATCCAGGTCCACCGTAAACGCAGAGCCGCGGCCCGGAGCGCTCTTTAAGGTGATTTGGCCTCCCATTGCGGAGATCAGGTTTTTGGTGATCGCCAGCCCCAGGCCGGTGCCCTCAATTCGGTGGACCAACCTGTCGGACACCCGCTCAAAGGGGGTGAAAATGATCTTCTGGGCTTCCGGCGTGATTCCGATTCCATTGTCCGCGACCGTAAACCGGAAGGTGGGAGATTTTCCGCGCTGCTCCCGCTCCTGTGCGGTGAAGGAAATGGACCCGCCTTCCTGTGTGAATTTCACCGCGTTTGACAGCAGATTCATGAAAATCTGATTCAGGCGCAGCGTGTCGCCCATCAGCCTGGAATGGCTGATCTTCACGGTAAAGGTCAGGGTCTGCCCCTTGGATTCACATTGAGGCCGCAGGATCGCCTCAAGCCCCTGAAGCAGTTCCCCGAGGTCAAAGGGTTCGCAGACCAACGCCAGCTTACCGCTCTCAATTTTACTCATATCCAGCACGTCGTTGATGAGGCTGAGCAGATGCCGGGAGGAGAAATCGATCTTATTGAGACAGTCCAGCACCCGGTCCGGGTCGCCCAGACAGCGCTTGGCAATGGCGGTCATGCCCACGATGCCGTTCATCGGCGTGCGCATGTCATGGGACATGCTGGAGAAAAAGCTGCTCTTCGCCGCGTTGGCCTGCTCCGCCGCCACAACCGCGGCCGCGATCTTCTCCCGGTCGTTGTGCTCCTGAGTCACATCCGTGACCGCGTAGATGCATTTCTTCTCATCTCCCAAAATGAAGGGGCAGACCAATATTTTCAGCCACATATCGCGGTGAAGGCGTTCGTTGTAGGTGTGTACCTCCCGCGTGCAGCCCTCCGGCGGCCAGGGCTCCTCCAGGATCGCCTGGAGTCTGCTCCGAAAGGCGCTGTCTTTCGCCTGCTGCGGTTCCTGTTCTAAAAACTCTTCCGCAGGGATACCCAGTATTCTGCCGCTGTTTTCAAACACATAATCCGGCACGGCGCTCCTGGCGTTGAGTATAAAGATCACTGTATCCGTATTTTCCGATATAGCCTGATAAATGTCTAACAGGAAACGGTCATTTTCCTGCTGCCTGCGCTGCATGGACCAATAGAAATAGGAACCTGCCGTCAACGCCGCGACCACAACACCGATAATCACCGTTGCCATCGCCATGGCCGTGGAAACGATCTGGGCTCCGTCCTTCTCCACCTCGCGCAGCGGCACAACCGTGACAAGCTGCCAGCCCCGTTTCTCATACACGGGTTCAAAGCAAAAGAGCTGCTCCTGGCCGTCGATCTGAAAAACCACGGACCCGGTGGACCCGGAATTGAGCGCCTCGATAAACTCCCCGACCCGGTCCGAAGGGTTGTCCGCGTAAATCAGCAGATGTCCGATATCTTCGTAGACCTGTTCGTAATTGTATCGGACCGGCGGTATGACAATTTTGCCGTCCCGCCCCAGAATATAGCTGTACCCTTCCCCCAGATATGTGGTCTCTCCGCAGGCCTTCTGCATGGACGCGGCTGGGATGCTGGCGTAGAGAATCCTGCCGCCGGTAAGCGCGGTTCCAAACAGCACCCTGCGGCCGCCGTTCTCATCAATCAGGGGATCCGACATTTCAAAGCCGTCCACCGCCACCTTTGCGGCAAACTCCTTCGGGATCCCTTTTAACAGATGCGCGTTCTCCGGCCCGTACAGCGCCTGTCCCCCGCGGCCTATCACGGTCAGGCCGCTGACTGTGTGATCGTTCTCAAATCGCTCCAGCAGGGCGGTGGCCGAGGAAACGTCCATCGAGGCATCCAGGGAGGCGGCCAGGCCGCGCAGATCCCGCTCCGTATCGTTTAAAATCGCCGTGAGCATCTGGCTTTTGCTGTTGGTAATTTCCCGGATCACCTGGACCGTGGTGCTGCGCACATTGGAGCGGATGCTCCGGATCGCCTCTGCGCCCATCAGAAACGCGCCGATGCAGGAGGCAGCAATCACAATCAAAAGCGCCGTGTTCCGGTATCGATGTCTTTTTAGATTTGCCTGCTTCAACACGACTACCTCCCTTTCAATCACTGCGCTCCGGCGACCGCCTCAAGCTGTATGCGGTCGTAGCTTGCCGCCGCTTCCTCCGGCGTCGCCCCGCCGATCATTTCCAGACACAAAGTCCGTGTTGTGCCCCAATAGTCAAAGCAGAGCGACATGTCCTCGATGGGAATCTGTCCCGGCGAGCAGGCGTCGTCATAAAGCGCCTGCAGCCTGGGATCCAGGTCGAATTCCTCATGTTCGAAAACCGGCAGAATGCTGCTTGCGCCGTTGTTCAGCTCATTTTTCTTATGGGTAGTCAGATACTCCAATACCTCCAGGGACTCCGGCACATGGGCACCCCTGGCGTTGACGCAGATGCGGGTGCCAATGGACGGCAGGCTTATGGTGCCGTCCGGCAGGGCCGGGATGCCCTGCTGGATGAAATCCATATCCGGGACCTCCCGCTCAATATCTTCTTCCTTTCCGGCGGGAAATACCACAAAGGCGACTTTGCCGTCCCTGAATCCTTCCCAATCGGTGGTGTTGGCCCGGATGGCGTCCACCCCCTCCACGGTCAGATTGTCCCCGTAATACCCTTTGTCCACCAGCTCCTTAAAGAACCGGAAGCCCTCCAGCATGTAATCGCTGATTTTGATGCTGCCGTCGTTGAGCCCCGCGATGATCTCGTCCGTATTCTCGGCCTGGTAAATGGGGTAGAGCCCCCGGGCCATGGCAAATACCGTCATGGCGTACCACCGGTTGATGCCGATGGGCGTAATTCCGTTTTCCTTGAGGACCTGGCAGCAGTATAAAAATTCCTCCGCGTCCTCAGGCGGCTCCAGGCCGTATTCCCGCAAAAGCCCTTCATTGACATAAAGGCCGTAAGCCGTCATTTTGGTGGGAAGGCAGTAAGCCGTCCCTTTCACAATGGCCTGCTTCCTGGCCGACTCATTCAGCTCCTGAAACACGGGCTGGTCCGAGAGATCATAAAAAAAGCCCTTCGCATTGAGCGCCTTGACCGTGTCCGCGTTGACGATAAACAAATCCACATCTTTTCCGTTATCCAACCGGTTTTCCAGCGCCTCATTGTAGCCGTCCGCCGTGGACAGCCCGCTGACCCGTATTTCAACGTCGCCGCTCTGGGCGTTGTAGTCGGCGATCAGGTCCCGGTAAAGGCTGGAACTGGACGTTTCCGACGATTCAATGGAGGTAAACAGGTTGATCACAATCTTATCCGGTTCTGTGGGAGCCAGCTGCAGTTCATTGGGGGAATCAACGCGCCCGCAGCCGGATAAAAGCAGTCCCGCCAAAGCAGCCGCAAGCAGAGCGTTTCTATAATTTTTTGTCATCCTTTGTCCCTCTCTTAAAGCCCGCGGCGTCTCTGATCTGTACCACCGCGCCGGACAGTTTCGCGCGTACGGACCAGCCGTCCCGGACTTTTTTCATCAGACGTTATGTTCATATACCAAATAACATAATTATAGCAAAGAATGGGGTGAATAGCAACAAATGGGGGAAAATGTAACGCTTTCCTCGTTCTGATCTCCCCACAAAAAAACGGCGATACGTTCCCCCTTAACGGAGCGTACCGCCATTCATCGTGGTTTCATTTCCTTGGCAAGGAAACCTCCACCCTATTCATTAACCGCATTTTCCATCCGGTTCATCCGCGTCCAGGTGATCATACCATAACAGGCGTTCAACAGGTAGACGGACCACATGGTCGTCATAATCCAATCCCCTGCCAGGACCCACATGATCACGGTCACCACGTCCACAATGATCCACAGCAGCCATTGTTCCCGGTACCGGAGTACCATCAGGGCGTTGGCGATCACGGAAAAGGTCGTGCTGGCGCTGTCCAGCCAGGTGGCGTTTCCTCCCAGCCTGGACAGGAAAATGTGGTAGAGCCAGATACAGACCGCTGACGCGGCCACCAGAACCGCTGTGAGGCTTGGCTTCATTTTCTTACATTTTACAATGCCCGTGGTCTGGCTGTAATGCTTGTTCCAGAAATACATTCCCACAAACTGGGTTGGCAGGTAATACAGGGCGTTCAGCATCACTTCCCCGTAATAGCGGCTGTACCAGGCCACCACAATATAGGCGGTTATGTTCACGAATCCCCAGTAGTATTGGGATTTTTTCCCAGCGGCACAGAGCACCACACAGAAGATGCCGCAGACGGCCGCCGCCGAACTGATCAAAAGATACCACCAGGAGCTTTCCCGGTCAATGGCTGCAAAATAGATAGTAAAGCCAGTCACCGCCAGAACCTCGAACCATTGGAAGGGGGTGAGGCTGGACTTGATTTTTTTAAGCATGATCTGCCTCTCTTTCATTTACGTTTCCCAGCATACGATCCACCAACTCCACCGCCCGGTCAAACCGCTGCTTATAATCCCCGCGTATCACCTCATATTCAAAGCCAAGGCTGTGGTAAATCTCCTGAATCTGCTCGCTGTACTTCTGACGGTCCGCGGCGATCACCGGGCTTCTTCCCCCGTCCTGGACAAATTCCACATCCGGCTCCAGAAACAGGATCAGATCATAGCGGTTCAGCCCTGCGATGGCCTGGGCCAGGGCGGCATTTTTCTCCTTTTCCCTTCCTTCCAGAAATCCGATGTAAAACAGGGTGGTCAGGCAGTCCGTGTCCTCAAAGAGCACCCGGTTGCTGCGCTCAACTGCCTCCAACTCCCTCGTCTTGTGCTGCAGCAGGATGTCGGTAAAATCCTCCGGGATCATCAAAAGATCCGTGCCGGAGCGCTCCGAGATGTCCCGGCCCACCTCCTCCAGATAGTTTGTATTGTAGTAATTGGCCAGGTTGACGGTGAGTGTGGATTTTCCGGTGCTCTCCCCGCCGATGATCAGCACTTTTTTCACATAATAGGGCTTCACAACATTGGGGAGCCAGTCCCAGTGCCCGTAAATATCCGCCCGCAGTTCGGTGGACGACATGCCGTTTCTGGGCAGAATGATCAGCTGGGCCTGGGGGTAACAGCGGGACCAGAAGCTGTCCTCCCCGTAGTCGCTGCCGCAGAAAACGGCGTCGATGGGCTGACCGGCAAATGCCTTCACTTTGTCCGCGTCCCGCTGCCAGTATTCTTCGGTGTAGGCTTCCTTGCTTCCGGCGTCGTCCTCCAAAATGAAAAGCTTCACATGGGCCAGATGGCTGGTCAGCCGGTAAATCCACCGGTAGCGCACCCGGACGTCGATCTCCGACCTGCGGCTCCCGCTGCTGATCACAAGAATCAGCGTCCGGCAGCGGCTTGCCGCCTCCAGGATACAGCGGACATGGCCCAGGTGAGGCGGGTTGAAGCTGCCGCCGTAGAGGCCGCAGGTGAAGGGGTGGTTGTCGGATGTTATGAAATGATTGTGCATAGTTTGACTTTTTCCTCTTTGATTTAATAAAATTTATATTTGAGGGTTATCTCCTCACCGGTATCCAGATCCGTTATCTTCCGGTACAGCGTGATATCCCCGTCGCTGCTTATTTTGATGGGCTGCATATTTTCATAGCTAATGGCCGATTCAGCGGCAGTTGTTCTCGCCCCGGAAATACCATGAACGGATGCCGCCGTTTCAATAATAGAACCGAACGCTTTAACTTGTCCTGTATGAGGTTCCAATATTACCGCGCCGTCCACAGAGGACAATTCCAAAAATGTATTTCTCCCTGCAATTTGCCCCCTGTTTAACAATGATATCCGTTCGATTGCCGCAGCTAAATGTTTCCGAATCCCCATGGCTTCCGAGTGTCCCAATATGCTTTCCCGGTTTACGATGTGCTTCTCGTAATCATCATCCAGCACAAGCACGATTAATGCGCCATGCCTTCTGTAGCTTATATCCCAGCATATATCAAATAGATTGCAGGCCACATTGTACGCAGCTTTCAAAACATCCCGGAATAAGTTCTTTACCATATTGCCCTGATAAACCGTGATATCGCCTTTCCGAATGGAAATAATCATTTGATCATGATTGAATGGCTCCTCATTGTAAACGATCACATCGCCCGTACGCGTTAGCGCAATGCCCACCTGTCCTGCTTTCATCACGCTGGTAAACGGCCGCAAAAAGTTAGGGACAGAAGAATAATCGGGTTTATCGCTGATTTCATTCCAGCTGACTTCTTTATAATCAGCAATCCGGAACTCCTTGTCGGCTATAAAATAGACGTAGTTCGACCCGCCCATCACATCAATCAATTTCATTTCACTGGCCTCAGAAAAATCTAAATAGCCCGTGGCTTCCGGATCAATAATTATATTTTTGACAATAGGAAGATTCTCATAGGTACGATTCTGCATTTTACCAATATGATCTAAAATTTTACCCCATTCCCTTTGGCTGATGGAGGTCTTGATCTCCAGCCATTTTGTAGCGATCTCTCTCTCCACACATTTTCGTTCCAATTCCCCACTGTTTAGGTCCAACTCGCAGAAACAACGGGAATTTTCCTCAATAAATTCGAAAAGGTCCCTGATTGGCCCACCCTTTCTGCCTGTATTATACGTGATATAATAAAATTTCCGGCCGTTTATTATCAAATCTAAAAGCGTTCCCCAATTCGGGCGGATCGGGTGGTCCAGCAAATATAACTGCGGAACCATCTGTTCAATTATCTTAGCCAACTCAATTTCTTTCATTGAATCACCTTCCTCTTATTATCTCACCCCTTCAAATCGTCTCCTGATATCGCAATAGACGGATAATGGGGCAGAACTGTAAGGTCCACATCCAGCGGGACGCTGTACACCATATAGTAATGGCTGGGATTTTCAGCAGCCATCTCCCTTATTTTGCTCTCCGCCAGTTTTTTGTCCAATGTGGCGTATGCCACCGACACCACCCCCACCTTTTCATTGCCTGAATTTTGAATACTTCCACGCAAAATCAGCTTTAACGGAGCCTCGCCGTTTAACCCCTGCTCAATGTAGTCCTCGTAGTTCATTTGTTCTTCCCTCCCCGGCTTCGGTTCATTCACTGGCGCTCCCTCATAAACACCATCACATCATTTGCCCATGTGCAGAATTTCCACCCCTGGGAGCCCAGCTCGTTCCACTCCGCTTCCATGTCCGCCACTTTTTTGTCATAATCAAATCCCACTTTAAGTTTGGACTTGACAAATTTGTATTCATACTGCTTCATTCCTCATGCCTCCGTTTCCTCTGCCTGTATCAGCCGTGCTGCTCTTATATGATCCTAATTATATGGGAGATTATGTTGAAATTCAACGCAAAATTCGCTTCCAAACGCCAATGTTAACTTCAGTTGACAGTTTTCCCGGCCTTCCTGGTAGAAATTATGGTTGGAAATTGTTATACTTCTTCTGAAATCAGTTATGAGGAGGACACGAATGACGGCATTCAGCGAGCGGCTTATCAAATTGAGAAAACAAAAGGGCTTATCCCAGGAACAACTGGGGGCAGCCGTGGGCGTCACACGGCAGACGGTATCAAAATGGGAGCTGGGCGACACGACACCGGAGCTTGGAAAACTGGTACAGCTCAGCGACTATTTCCAGATTTCGGTAGATGAGCTGGTGGGGCATGCGGCGGAGAACTACGGCGATAGTGCCGTGGAAATGAACGGTGTGCCCGCTGTCTGGCATTACGAATATAAGAGTAAAAGAACCTTGTTCGGAGTCCCTCTGGTTCATATCAATATCGGACCTGGCCCCCGCCGGGCCAGAGGTATCATTGCCGTAGGAAACTTGTCCCGGGGGGCGATCGCTATCGGCGGGCTGTCCGTGGGTATTCTTTCTTTTGGCGCCTGTTCCCTGGGTATGTTCTCCCTGGGCGGCCTCTCACTGGGACTTTTAGTGTCCGCTGGCGGACTGTCAGTGGGCGCGCTGGCCTTTGGCGGGCTGGCAATCGGGCTGTTCGCCGTGGGAGGCTGCGCCTTTGGCGTCTATTCCATCGGCGGCTGTGCCATTGCCTCGAAGATCGCAGCCGGCGGTTACGCCCACGGCCCTATCGCCATCGGGGACCGGGCGACGGGGGACATCGTGTTTCGATTTGAGCAGGGCTTTCGCTCCGGGGATGTGAGACGGGCGATCACGGAAATGTTTCCGGGTACGTGGGGGATTATAGCCGATATCTTCAGCACGTTTTAATTTTGAGACGGCAAAATCCGCAGCGCAACCGGATTGGCGGTTATGCTGCGGATTTTCAACGTTTATGTTTTAGATGGATGGGGCTGATTATCATTGTAAACAAAATGCGGTATCGGACGTCCGTCAATGGACGACCGCCACATTCCATCCTGCTTTGCGCCCATTTTCTCGTAGAATCCAATGGCCTGGGGGCTGGTTACAAAATGGAATTCCGGGATACTCCGGCGTCTGCACCAATCCGTCAGATGATTCCACATCTGCTTTCCATAGCCTTTTCCCAGACACTGCTCAGAAATGTAGAAATATTCCAACTCCCAACCGCCGCCGTCCCGCTTTAGGCCCCAGAATGCAATGGCATTTTCGTGATCCCAGGATACATAGACTGGATTTTCACGGATAAATTGCTCGGTGATGTTGAACGCGCGGTCAAAGGTGTCCATAAATGCTTCGCCGTAGCCCCAATGGGCCTCTGATTGATGGGCGAGGGAGCGGAGGTAGGCGGTGTCGTTTGGGATGGCTTGTTGGAATTGTAGCGTATTTTTAGTTGCTTCCATATATTTCCTCGTTGTATTCGTCTCGTTTCTATTCTGGCAGAAAACTGATTATACTGTCCCATATCCAACAGCACTTAAGAAATCCGGTTCAAATATATGTCGATTGCTGTAGACATCAAAGTCCCACGCTTCGATAACACTGCCCCGTCTGTTCTTTTACGATTGGATTAACTCTCAAATTTAATCCGACTGTTTTTTCTATATTTTATTTAAGGAATTAGGACGCACACATGATACAATGTACATTTATGACCACTTCGATAATACGTTGACTTTATTAATGTTGAATTAGTAAAGGAAATTTCTTCCATAGCGCACTCTTCCACCTCGCTTAATGGATATGGGTACGTCTGAGCTTCTATATGAGCCATATACCTCTTAAGAAACGCTGGAAAGTCCACCACTGTAACATAAGCTAATAAAATATTAAACCTGTTACCTGCTGGGTCATAATTAAAAATTTTTTCAATATGCTTATCGATATATCTTTTATTGACACACGTCAAATTAAGCGCCTCTATCACTGTCACCGGCAGTTCATTCTCACAGATCAGAAGATCCAGCTCACCGGATTCTTTCCCATTTTGCGATAACCCCTGTCTCGTTTGATCTCTTGCATCAATTCCTCCGGTGATTAGCATATCTCGTATATAATCATTTCTACTATTTTCCTCGGAACCATAATAAGCTGAATTTCCCTGCATTCTCACGCAAGCTCTAAGCAATTCCTTTAAAATTTTTTCATGTTCTGCCGGAATAGCATTACTTTTTTTCTGCTCCATTTTACCGTTATATTCATCAAATACATCATCCCAAATCTTTTCTTTTTGGTCAACTAAGTTTTTCCCAAGCTCACCATCTTCATCCCCTAATTTTTCCAATTTTATAATAACTTTTTTAATAATTTGGTACAAATTTTCATCTGCTTTTAATGGCATGATCTTATATCGACTCGTTTGTAAATTCCATACAAAAATTGCCGGAAGCTGTTCTTCTGATATACCATATTCCTTTGCGAATTCGGTAATTGCCAATGAATGTTATTGCTTCCAGTCTACTTTATCAAAATTGTCATATAAGTTCCACAAGTCTCCATAGTTATCTCTGATATCCTCTCCATTTAACATCTCTGCAAACGGACACATTCTCCCAACATAACTTTCTCTGCCCGGAGTATGAAAGAAAGAATTACTGTTTGATATCAAATTAGTAGAAAATACAAACAGTATCTTATCATTCGTCAAGTTATCAATAGATGTCCAATCCTGTTCCAATTTCTCATACATTTCTTTGGCATCAGCATGTCTTGCAATCAGCGAAATGATCCATACATAATTTTTATTCTTTGCCCGTTTACTAATTTCCCTATAAAACTGACATAAACTTATATCTGTTACCAGCATTTTGTACTCCCCATTTACAGCAAAATAATCCTAATGTATTATTCATCGTTTCTCCAACAAGTACCCGTCCATATACAAAATGCCGGAAAGCCCTCTATCTAAATGGCTTTCCGGCTCCCTGTCCATTACTCGAACTCGGCGTACCTTTTGTTGTCTCTAACTATATATGTTGTCAGAAACCTTGCTACATATCAAATAAATCAGAATGGCTTCCTGTGTCAACTAAAGTCAAAGTTAGAATATCAT
>ENA-UOJP01002205-UOJP01002205.1-human-gut-metagenome-genome-assembly--contig:-C102-NODE-2205-length-16884-cov-154.951750_pt1 | contig 16884 bp, 20 predicted proteins | sample MGYA00242353_ERZ723900 | MGnify/ENA metagenome assembly ERZ723900
CTAAGTTACCAATTCTCGTCTGATGGCTACATACGGCGGTCAGTTTACGCTTACTAATGGTTCATGCTACCGGGCTAATGAAACACGGCAGTTTGCCCGGATGTTGGGGCTTGAACCGAAGAACACGGCGGTGCGGAGTCCGGAGAGTAACGGCATAGCAGAGAGCTTCGTGAAAACGATAAAGCGTGACTACATCAGTGTCATGCCCAAACCAGACGGGTTAACGGCAGCAAAGAACCTTGCAGAGGCGTTCGAGCATTATAACGAATGGCATCCGCATAGTGCACTGGGTTATCGCTCGCCACGGGAATATCTGCGGCAGCGGGCTTGTAATGGGTTAAGTGATAACAGATGTCTGGAAATATAGGGGCAAATCCACATAGTGCAATCTCCCCTTACTTATCCGGAGGCAATTGCAATATCTCTGTGAACTTACACACAGGTGTAATCAATAAGGGCGTACGGAGATTGCCCGTTATTGCTGCAGGATCGGCAGACTGGTTCCCGTCCTTGCGCATATAACTGTACAACCACAGAGAAAAGCATCAATGCACGCTTTATGTTGCGTCAGGGCAGCGAACGACTCCTTTTGTTGACGACACATATCACCTTCTGTACTGCCAATTATGGCATTCAGCGTCTCCCCGAGTTTTAAGCTCCTGCTCTTACGAACCAGCGACAAGCAATAAATAACTATGGCAATGAATCTAATAACAGCATAAATATGAGACTCATCGATACTCATCGTGATTAGTATAATCGGGGCAGAATTATATTCACTGTCTGATTTATTATTGAGTTAAATATAATTAAAGTGTTCTCAAAAGTCTGGCTGGATTACCGGCATACACGCCTTTTACCAGCACGGGCTTTGTAACCACACTACCAGCACCAATCACTGCTCCACTGCAAATTTCTGTGCTTAAAATGGTCGCTCCGCTACCCACTGTTACAGTGTTACCTAATACGATGCGTATCCAGCTTTCTGCAGAGGCATCGGGACCACCACACTTAAAAAGATCATTAGCAAAAGTTACGCCATGACCGATGAAACAGCCATCACCTAAAATGACGTTCTCACAGATGAAACTGTGGGACTGAATTCGGCTCCGGTTGCCAATGATACATCCCTTCTGTATTTCCACAAAGGGACCGATAAAAACATCATCCCCCAGTTCACATTCATAGAGGTTTACTGGCATGACGACTTTCACATTTTCACCAAATTTCACATCACGAATGCGGCTGTCAATAACGTTCATATCCGTTGTATCCTCCCTCAGGATGATTCTTATCAGAACATTTCACCTGTCAGAATATTCCCGGTAATGTGATACAAGAGCCAGTCTCACCGGGTACCATGTGTTATTGCTCGTATCCTTTTGCCCGTTACGAGTGTACAACCGGTTTTATATTTTGCAATCCAGGCCTGTTACACCAGAGCATCCTCTCACTGCCCCCTCACTGGTCAATCCGGGATTCAAAGTCATCCTCCAGCACTAAACCCCATACCAGTCCTGAACCTTCCCTCGCCAGCAGCCAGACTCCTACTGTTCACCACAATCCTCTTCCGTGAATGGCCGTAAGTGCGCAGCACCAAAATAAATCGGTACTTCCGATGACAGACAGTGAAAGCGTCAGAGAAATATGAACATGAGAATGGAAGCAGATACATGACTTCAGGACGACTTTTTCAGAAAACGAGCTAAGGGCGTCAGCCAACGACCTTACCGTGGTATACGCTCAGGCGCCGGATGCCGTTTTACCCGGTTCACCTGCCATCCAGCAAACGCCCCGGCCCACGACTGCAACCATAATTACGTTGCCCGGAACCGTCATGCTGCTTCGTCTCATATTTCACGAGATAACTGGCTCTGTTCCGGGCTTTCTGCATCGCTTCCACATCACCACGCTTGATCCAGAGAACAGCGGCTTCACCAGACTTTTTGTCTGAAGCCTTCCAGGTATCAGAACATCCACCCGACAAAGGCGTATCATCGGAAGAAGGGCGAGCATCAGATGATGCCGGTTTACGGAAAGGCGTCCGCCTGGAAAAATGAACCAGTCCATTACCCTGCCAGGGCTCAAGATGCAGAGCGCTACACCATGCCAGTTGGATCAGCGTCGCCAGCGAAGAAGGAACGGTGAAATCCCCTGGCGAGCACCAGGTATCTTTGTTGAGCAGTAATATCACGTGATAATGTTTCCTGCCTTTTTCCTTGCCAAACTCCCGACACCAGAAATAATGCAGGGTGGTTGCACGCACACGCTTGTTGGTACGTCGTTTTTTCCGCTGGTAAGCCTGAATTTTGGCTTTCAGGGATTCGAAAAAACGAGAAATCACCGCTGAATCCGGATCGGGATCCATGATGGTGACAGGCATATGCTCAGGGAAACGTAAATCCACCCGGATTAACGAGACGGCACGGTGTTGCACCAGGGCACTGTTGAGAATACTTTCAAAACGGGATAACCAGTAATCATTGTGTATTGGTTGATTCATGATGAGAGATCTCCGTTGATTTGGATTGACTTCACATCATTAATCGCCGCGGTAAAACTTTACGGCATCCCACCAATGAGCAACGCCAATAGCTCCTGATTAAAACGGAATGAATCGTCCCGTAACGAAAAGATAATCCTGCACACGACAGCAAAACGTAAAACAACAGCATGAATGAGCTAAATGTCTAAAGAAAAACTGCCTTTTCACATTATTTTTCAGCGAGTAATCATACCAGCATCCCTAACATACGAAATCGCATCGTGATCGATCGCTGATTCGCCGAACAACTGATCGAATACACCGGAATCTGCACTAACATCCTGATGGGTAACGGAAGACTAAAAAACCAGTGTTCTATTGATTGCACGGAATGCCTGTGCGCTGGCCTGACCAGTAAGCACAATTCTACGAGTAGTAAGATATCTACTCCAAAACCATGCGCAGTAGCCACCATATGTTGCCAGGGTGAAAAATAAGCTCAGAGCTATAGGGGAGTAATTCCCGTTAATGTCATCGCCGTACCTCAATCAGCTCACAAACTGGCTGAAACGTTAAGCTGAGGCCTTTATTCTTCAGATGTATTTTCCGGTTTACCTGTAAATTATCTTCTGATATTTATCACATTAGTAATTGTGCTGATTATCTACATACTTCAAGGTCTGAAATATGAAGCTAACAGAAGAAAGTCTGAATCTAGTCATTGACATCCTGAATGATTTGATCTGTGAAGGAAAAATGCTGAACGATGTGGAGCGCAGATCTCTGCTCAATGCAGTTATGGCAATTACAGCGGTAAAAGAACGTTCTGTCGTATCTGTATCATCCCGAAAAGAGCAAAGTAAGAAGGAGAAGAAGGAAAGAGAGATCGATCCTCGTTTCCCAAATGCTGGTGTGGCATGGAATGAGGCAGACGAGAGTTTATTGCGAGATGTTCTGGAGGATGTACCGGACGATGAAATTGGTAAACACCTTTTCTGGCTGGCAGAGAAACTAGGGCGAACCCCGTACAGTGTAGCCTGTAAAGTCAGACAAATTAAGAAATTACCTGCAGAATGGAAGGATCAATTTCGTAAAATCTCTGACAGGATCCGTAGTTCTGGAATGTCAGTCAGTGAATATCTACAACGCCAGGGACTGTTAAGCCCAGAGTCAGGGGAAGAAAACAATCCTGTCAGTCATAACAACAATGTAGCTTAATCCTGAAGAAGATGAACAGTTTATACTCTTTAAACTGTTCCCTTAATTTTAGAAAAACAGTTTGTGTAAGTGCATGCTCCAACATTCTGAAGGCGTTATTTCTTACAATACATCATAATCATTGGCAGATCCTCATCTGAATCAAAACACCACAACCAATCATCACACTTTTTCTGAAAAGAGCCTTATGATGAAGATAATCACCTTACGCTGAGAAAAAACACCAGGGCCAGTTAATCACCTTATCAATCTCGCCGTTACAAAATCATCCATAAGCCATTTAACAGTGTTATCGCAAACTCACAGTAAATCGCATCAGGTTACCTCAATCGGATTTGAGTTAATTCACTGGGCTTTACGTAAAGATACTTTTCTCAAGCTAACGTCGAAACTCGAAATCTAAGGAAAGGTTAAACGTAACATCAGTAAAATCGAATAGCAGATTGATTGCTTAAACAGAAAGGTTTTACAGCAGCATTAAACTGATTTAGTTAACGTAAAGATTTACTAAACTGGATGTGTATCAGATCAAACAATGTGTACAGCAATGCTTAATGAAAATACTTGTAGAATTGTTTATGAGAAAGCGTGTATAACACTTACTGAAATGCTTAGTTAAATACGTGTATATAGTATCATACCGACATTCTCAACATCTTCAGACTTCCATACATACTGGGTGTTAATTTTTCACTTTTACAGCCAGCATGGAGTTTTCTGTCCTAAAAACAGAGCAGATTTACTCTGGAGTTATTTTCCTGTTCACGTATTCAGTACAGCAGAAATCCCGTGATAACGAGACAGTAAACCATCGTAATCAGCGTCTGTAACTCCATCGCTTTACCCCAGAAAAGTTAAGCCATATAATGTGAGGGATATAAGTCGTCGTATCCGGTAAGTACAGATAACCACAACATAAGCTCATTCAGTAAATTTTATCTCTGAACAAACGACTATGGCATGCTCATTTATACTATTCATAAGAAAGTGTGATTATCTGTAAGCATTAACCATCAAATCATATAACCATACTAAACTGGCGGATCATCAGCACCATTAGCAGGTAACTTATTGAAATTTTATTATGTGTTTTTTGTTGATAATTAATATGCAATATGAATTTGCTATTTTAGAATCATGAACACCATTTAAAATTACCATCATTAATATCATATAAAAATATATTTTTACTAAAACATGAATTGTATATATTTATTAGCTCAGGAAAATTATCAGGGTTCACCTTCAAATTAACCTGAATGTTATGCTTAATTTCACCCAGTAGTTCTTCATGTGTGGATTTTATTATCCCATTATTATAATCGATAAATGCACACATGTTTTTTATGAATTCAAAACCTTTTCCTGTATACAGTTTAATGAATGCCACCAGAGCAAACATTTCAAGATGTAGCCATAATGCTACGTTAGTTTTTTGCAAAGTATAAAAAATTGAATTCGCCACTTTTTTACTTATTGCTCTTTTATACTGTGATCGAGCAAGATTCAGTAGCGGAAGCTCTCGTTCAATAAATGAATGTGAAAAGACTGGATAAATTGATGTCGGAAACCTTTCAGGCCTTATGATATTTTCTATTTCCACCATAAATCTATCCATAGAAAGAAAGTCACTTTCTTTTTTTATTCTGGTATAGAGACCGCCTTTATTCCTTTCTGAGGTTTGTTTTCGTGCTATCCCCCCTAACAATTTCTCTAATTGTTTATTTATCTTCGTATAATTAAATACAACCATTCTTCTTATCATCCTCGGAAGGATAATAATATCAGTGCTTGAATCACTTGAACGGCAATTATTATTTATCCATGCAACTTCAAGTTGCAGTATCGGAACATTAACTTTTCTGGGGTGAATATCACTCTGATATCGTTTTTTGTATGCGTTTTCATTAAGATATTCTCTGCTGTAGAGAAACTTATAGCAATATAATCTGATAATATCTTTTATGTAAAATTTAAATAGTTCACCTGTAACAGATATATGTTTTCTGCTCAGTAACTCCTGTGTATTAAGCCATTCCCGTGACCGAAGCACACCCTTGTGAAAACTTTTTCTTACTTGCTTTGAGGCACGGCATTGATGTAATATTTTTGCGTCCTCAATAATTCTCCTTCCCGTTTTATTTTTTGCAGCATCTCTTACTCCATAAAATATCTCCCGGCCCAGACTTTTGTCATATTTACTGATTATACGACAAATATTCCTGACCCGACGATTCTCTTTATTTCGCTTCCATAGCTTATAATGATCATCGCATAACCTTAAGGCATTTGCCTCATCAAATTCTGAAACAGGATTACTGCATTTTTTATTCCGACAAATACCTTTGTTTTTAGCCATACTCTTCTTCCCGTCAATGGAAAAATTTTCACACCCATATTACCTGAATGATAAACCGGATTAGTGTGATCCGGTTCAGTGAAATCAACAGGATACCGGTATGCCATTCAGCAATTCTTCCCTCTCCGCGCAAGTGAAATCATATCTGACGTTTCTTCCTGAAGAAATACGCCAGAAAATCCTTGAACATCTCCACGGTGTTATTCATTACGAGCCCGTGATTGGCATTATGGGTAAATCCGGCACCGGCAAGAGCAGCCTGTGTAATGCCATTTTTCAGTCCCGTATCTGCGCCACGCATCCCCTGAACGGCTGCACCCGCCAGGCTCATCGTCTTACCCTGCAGCTCGGTGAACGCAGAATGACGCTGGTCGATCTGCCCGGCATTGGTGAAACACCGCAGCATGATCAGGAATACCGAGCGCTTTATCGTCAGTTACTGCCGGAACTGGATCTGATTATCTGGATCCTGCGGAGTGATGAACGTGCGTATGCTGCCGATATTGCCATGCATCAGTTTTTACTGAATGAGGGCGCAGATCCCTCGCGCTTTCTGTTTGTTCTCAGCCATGCCGATCGCATGTTTCCTGCTGAAGAATGGAATGCCACAGAAAAATGCCCGTCCCGTCACCAGGAACTCTCACTGGCGACAGTAACAGCCCGGGTGGCCACCCTGTTCCCTTCATCATTTCCGGTACTCCCTGTAGCCGCACCTGCAGGCTGGAACCTTCCAGCGCTGGTGTCACTGATGATCCACGCGCTGCCACCACAGGCAACCAGCGCAGTTTATTCACATATCAGGGGGGAAAACCGCTCTGAACAGTCCCGGAAACACGCACAACAGACTTTTGGTGATGCCATCGGGAAAAGTTTTGACGACGCCGTTGCCCGGTTCAGTTTTCCGGCCTGGATGTTACAGCTTCTGCGTAAAGCCCGGGACCGCATTATCCACCTGCTGATCACACTGTGGGAGCGTCTGTTCTGACACACTCACGCCGACAGGATGTGTCGCTGGATTAACGAGCATTCTTCTTTTTATGAAATCATGCTTAAAAATCAGATAATTAAAAGAATATTTTTTCTGCTGCATTTTATTCCTGATTATCCGGATGCGACACATCCTTTCAACATCATGATGCATAATAACATCATGAAATAAAAGATGTTTTCTTACGGAGTGCACATCTATGTCTGATAATCGTTCCCGGCATGATCGCCTGGCGGTTCGCTTATCACTCATTATCAGCCGACTGATGGCCGGAGAATCTCTGTCACTAAAAACACTGTCAGATGAATTTGGCGTTACAGAACGTACTTTACAGCGCGATTTTCATCAGCGTCTGGTTCACCTGGATTTAGAGTACAGAAATGGCAGGTACAGCCTCAGACGACAGAGCAGCCCGGGTGCGATCCCTGAAATGCTTTCTTTTATACAGAATACCGGGATCGCACGGATACTTCCGCTCCGGAACGGACGACTGATAACCTGTCTTACCGACAACCAGGAGCCCTCTCCCTGCCTTATCTGGCTACCGGCGCCGGATATCACTGCAACGTTCCCCGAGTGTTTCTCGCAACTCATCCTGGCAATAAGACAGTGTATCCACATCTCTCTGATGACTGAGCGATGGTATCCGTCACTGGAACCCTGCCGGCTCATTTATTACAGCGGAAGCTGGTATCTGATCGCGTTACAGAAGGGAAAACTGCGGGTCTTTCCCCTGGCAGACATCAAATCGGTCAGCCTGACATCAGAACGGTTTGAACGGAGAGACCACATCCACAGTCTGGTCGCTGAAGAGCGTTTTATCTCCGCTCTGCCACATTTCCCTTTCATCCATAAACTTATCAACACCTTTAACCTGTGATCGCCGGCCTGCCAAAGCCGTCCCGACAGGTATGGAGACAATATGTTGAACAGAAAACTAAATATACGGCTACGTCATTCCCTGAACAGTCACTGCATACCTTCCATCATTATCAATAACACCGTATGTTCATTTCAGAGGTCAGTCATGAATACCAGAGCTCTTTTTCCCCTGCTGTTCACTGTGGCATCATTCTCCGCCTCCGCCGGCAACTGGGCTGTCAAAAACGGCTGGTGTCAGACCATGACGGAAGATGGTCAGGCGCTGGTAATGCTGAAAAATGGCACGATTGGTATTACCGGCCTGATGCAGGGATGCCCGAATGGTGTACAGACGCTCCTGGGCAGCCGTATCAGTATTAACGGTAACCTGATCCCCACATCACAAATGTGTAATCAGCAGACGGGATTCAGGGCTGTTGAGGTGGAAATCGGACAGGCGCCGGAAATGGTCAAAAAAGCCGTTCACTCCATAGCAGAGCGTGATGTGTCCGTTTTACAGGCATTTGGTGTACGAATGGAATTCACCCGCGGTGATATGCTGAAGGTCTGTCCGAAATTTGTCACATCACTTGCCGGTTTTTCCCCGAAACAGACGACCACTATTAATAAAGATTCCGTCCTGCAGGCTGCCCGACAGGCATACGCCCGGAAATACGACGAGGAAACAACAGAAACCGCTGATTTTGGCTCTTACGAAGTAAAAGGCAATAAGGTTGAGTTTGAAGTATTCAATCCTGAAGACCGTGCGTACGACAAAGTGACCGTCACGGTTGGTGCTGACGGTAATGCCACCGGCGCCAGCGTTGAATTTATCGGAAAATAGCCGGTATGTCGGACTGCCACCCTGTTTTATTGCCCGAAGGCCCTTTCTCACGCGAACAGGCGGTTGCCGTCACAACAGCTTACCGCAATGTGCTTATTGAAGATGACCAGGGAACGCATTTCCGGCTGGTTATCCGCAATGCCGAAGGGCAGCTACGCTGGCGGTGCTGGAATTTTGAACCTGATGCCGGAAAACAGCTAAATTCGTATCTCGCCAGTGAGGGAATTCTCAGGCAATAAACGTCTTCATTTCATCCATCAGGCCGCGTCTTCTCCGGGAGACGTGGCTTTTTCATTTATTACACCAGTAAATCTTAACCACCGATAAGGAGCAAATTATGCGACTAGCCAGTCGTTTTGGTTATGCGAACCAGATACGCCGTGACCGTCCGCTGACACACGAAGAACTGATGCACTATGTGCCGGGGATTTTCGGGGAAGATAAACACACGTCCCGAAGCCAGAACTATACGTACATCCCCACCATCACCGTACTGGAAAGCCTGCAGCGGGAAGGCTTTCAGCCATTCTTCGCCTGCCAGACCCGTGTGCGCGACCCGGGCCGCCGGGGATACACAAAACACATGCTGCGTCTGCGGCGGGCCGGAGAGATAAACGGAGAACATGTCCCTGAAATTATTCTGCTCAACTCTCATGACGGTACCTCCAGCTACCAGATGCTGCCGGGTTACTTCAGGTTCGTCTGCCAGAACGGATGCGTCTGTGGTCAGTCTCTGGGGGAAGTGCGTGTTCCGCACCGGGGAAATGTGGTGGACAGAGTCATTGAAGGGGCTTACGAGGTGGCGGGGGTTTTTGACCGGATTGAGGAAAAGCGTGATGCCATGCAGTCGCTGATTCTGCCGGCACCAGCACGCCAGGCGCTGGCACAGGCGGCACTGACTTACCGTTATGGTGACGAACATCAGCCCGTCACCACCGCCGACATTCTGACGCCACGACGCCGGGAGGATTACGGTAAGGACCTGTGGAGTGCTTATCAGACCATTCAGGAGAATATGCTGAAAGGGGGGATTTCCGGTCGCAGTGTAAAAGGAAAACGTATCCATACCCGGGCCATTCACAGCATTGATACCGACATTAAGCTCAATCGCGCATTGTGGGTGATGGCAGAAACGATGCTGGAGAGCCTGCGCTGATGCAGCCTGTCCCTGAAGGCGTGATTCAGGTACCAGAATCACCCGACGCCCCGGAGGCGCTGCCGGGGTGTCGTTCCATTTCTGATGATGACCTGTGCGCCAGGTGTACCCGTCTGCTTTACCGTCCCGGAGAACTCAGTCTGTGCAGACTGAGTACAGACAATGGCATCTGGCCATCCGTCTGTGACCGGAACGGTTACGCGTACGGCTGCCCGGAATTTCAGCCGAATATCATTCATCCCTGATATTGCCGGGTCTCACGGTCAGTGATGAACGTGATGTTGTCAGCCCCCGGCCTTTATTTCCTCTCATTTATACACATTGTAAGGATTTCACTCATGAAAATCGTTTCTCAGAACACAACTGCTCTTTCTTCAGCCACAGCACCAGGGAATAACCAGCCCCAACTGGTTGCTACTCCCGTCCCTGATGAACAACGTATCAGCTTCTGGCCGCAGCACTTTGGCCTCATTCCACAGTGGGTGACCCTGGAGCCCCGTGTCTTCGGCTGGATGGACCGTCTGTGTGAAGACTACTGCGGTGGTATCTGGAATCTGTACACCCTGAATAACGGCGGCGCATTTATGGCGCCCGAACCGGATGAAGATGATGGAGAAACCTGGGTGCTGTTCAATGCCATGAATGGTAACCGCGCTGAAATGGGCCCGGAAGCTGCTGGTATTGCCGCCTGTCTGATGACGTACAGCCATCACGCCTGTCGTACAGAGAATTATGCCATGACGGTTCATTATTACCGTCTACGGGATTACGCCCTGCAGCATCCGGAATGCAGCGCCATTATGCGCATCATCGACTGAATGGAGAGAAGTACAATGCAACAGCTTTCCTTTCTGCCCGGAGAGATGACGCCCGGCGAGCGCAGCCTCATTCAACGGGCCCTGAAAACCCTGGACCGCCATCTTCATGAACCCGGCGTGGCCTTCACCTCCACCCGTGCGGCACGAGAATGGCTGATTCTGAACATGGCGGGACTGGAGCGTGAAGAGTTCCGGGTGCTGTATCTGAACAACCAGAATCAGCTGATTGCCGGTGAAACCCTCTTCACCGGCACCATCAACCGCACGGAAGTCCATCCCCGTGAAGTGATTAAACGCGCCCTGTATCACAATGCCGCTGCTGTGGTGCTGACACACAATCACCCGTCCGGTGAAGTCACACCCAGCAAGGCAGACCGCCTTATCACGGAACGTCTGGTACAGGCACTGGGCCTGGTGGATATCCGGGTGCCGGACCATCTGATAGTCGGTGGCAGCCAGGTTTTCTCCTTTGCCGAACATGGTCTGCTTTAACCCGTCACAACCACATCACACCTGTTTTCACTTTTATCTTCTGTCTTCAGAGGTATCCCACTATGAAAATCATCACCCGTGGTGAAGCCATGCGTATTCACCAACAGCATCCTGCATCCCGTCTTTTTCCGTTCTGCACCGGCAAATACCGCTGGCACGGCAGCACTGAAGCGTATACCGGTCGTGAAGTGCAGGATATTCCCGGTGTACTGGCCGTGTTTGCAGAACGCCGTAAGGACAGTTTTGGCCCGTATGTCCGGCTGATGAGCGTCACCCTGAACTGAGCCAGGAAGGGAATTCTGATGAACAGAATTATCACCACCACCGTGTATACACTGAATGAGCTATCCTCCACCGCACAGGAAAAAGCCCGCGACGGGTACCGTCAGCATCATGCTGACAGCAACTGGTATGAAAACGTGTATGAAGACTTCAGGGAGGTCTGTGGCATTTTCGGAATTGACCTCCGCCAGCGCGTTTTCCGGCTCAGCAACGGCAGGTTTATGGAGGAGCCGAGCATCTGGTTCAGCGGATTCTGCAGCCAGGGGGACGGAGCCTGTTTTGAAGGACGCTGGCACTGGCAGCCAGCGACAGTCAGAAGAATCCGGAAGTATGCCCCACAGGAGCATGAACTTCATCGTATCGCGGATGCCCTGCAGGCGGTGCAAAAGCGTAACTTCTGGCAACTGCAGGCTGAAATCCACCACAGGGGACGCTACTGCCATCCGTACAGCATGGATATCACCGTCACCCAGAACAGTCCGACTGGTCAGACTATGACAACCGATGCGGAAGCCGCTGTCAGCGAAGCCCTGCGCGGCCTGGCCTTCTGGTTGTACCGTCAACTGGAAAACGAGTACGACTGGCTGACCTCAGACGCCGCTGTGGATGAGGCCCTACTCATCAACGAATACACCTTCACCGAAGCCGGTCTGCGCGCCGGCTGACCCGTCATCGTTAAACTATCATTCACCGATTTTCTGTGAGGATTTTATCGTGTCAGACACACTCTCCGGGACAACGCATCCCGATGACAATCATGACCGTCCCTGGTGGGGACTACCCTGCACCGTGACGCCCTGTTTCGGCGCCCGTCTGGTGCAGGAGGGCAATCAGTTGCATTACCTTGCCGACCGCGCCGGTATCAGAGGCCGGTTCAGCGACGCGGATGCGTACCATCTGGACCAGGCCTTTCCGCTGCTGATGAAACAACTGGAGCTCATGCTCACCAGCGGTGAACTGAATCCCCGCCATCAGCATACCGTGACACTGTATGCGAAGGGGCTGACCTGTGAAGCCGACACCCTCGGCTCCTGTGGTTACGTTTATCTGGCTGTTTATCCGACACCCGAAATGAAAAATTAACTCTCCGGAATAACCTTCTGCTCCGGCCTGGTGTTTTCACCACGCCACTTTTCCATTTTTCATCTCTGCATATCAGGAAAATCTTCAGTATGAAAACATTACCCGACACGCATGTACGGGAGGCATCGCGCTGCCCGCCTCCCGTCACCATCTGGCAGACACTGCTGTCCCGGTTGCTGGACCAGCACTATGGCCTCACACTGAATGACACACCGTTCGCCGATGAACGTGTGATTGAGCAGCATATTGAAGCTGGCATTTCACTGTGTGATACGGTGAACTTTCTCGTTGAAAAATACGCACTGATACGTACCGACCAGCCGGGATTCAGCGCCTGTACCCGCTCTCAGTTAATAAACAGTATTGATATTCTCCGGGCTCGCAGGGCAACCGGCCTGATGACCCGCGATAACTACAGAACGGTAAATAACATTACCCAGGGGAAACATCCGGAGGCGAAACAATGAAACTGGCCCTGACGCTGGAAGCCGACAGCATTAACGTGCAGGCACTGAACATGGGACGCATTGTCGTTGACGTCGATGGTGTTAATCTCGCTGAACTGATTAACGTGGTCTGTGATAATGGCCACTCCCTTCGTGTTGTTGATGCATCTGACCGGGCCTCAACAGACTGCATGCCACCATTTGCTGTCCTGACCGGTATACACTGCAGTACCGCACATATCACGGAAACGGACAACGCCTGGCTGTACTCGCTGTCACACCAGACCAGTGACTTCGGTGAATCAGAATGGATTCATTTTACCGGCAGCGGCTATCTGTTACGTACTGATGCGTGGCCGTATCCGGTTCTGCGGCTTAAGCGCCTGGGGCTGTCAAAAACGTTCCGCCGTCTGGTTGTCACACTTACCCGACGTTATGGTGTCAGTCTCATTCATCTGGATGCCAGCGCTGAATGCCTGCCGGGTTTACCCACTTTCAACTGGTAACCAGGAGCAACATGAAATCATTAACCACGGAAACCGCACTGGATATTCTGATTGCGTGGCTGCAGGACAATATCGACTGCGAATCCGGAATTATCTTTGACAACAATGAGGATAAAACGGATTCGGCAGCACTGTTGTCCTGTATTGAACAGGCGAGGGAGGATATCCATACCCTGCGCCAACTGCCGCTTCTGCACCAGAACCGGTGAATCTCACTCACCAGACTTCATTCCACTGACGCCAGCCTGAATACGGCTGGCGTTTTCGTTTATAAACCAAAAGGAAAAACGATGATGTCAGATATCACAATCTCCCGCCCGGAACTGGTCAACGGGCATACGGACGTTATCTGCTCAACCAGTATCCGCCACATTCTGGCTGTACGAAAGAGTGCGCTGCTGCAAATCGACACACTTATCCGGCAACTGGCAGAAATCTCAGTACTGACAGAAAGTATTGGAGGTAAAACCGCCCTGGACTGGGCGATGAAACAGGATTTTCGCTGCGGCTGCTGGCTGATGGAGAAACCGGAAACCGCAATGAAAGCCATCACACGCAATCTCGATCGCGAAATCTGGCGTGACCTGATGCAACGTTCCGGGATGCAGAGTCTGATGGATGCGCAGACCCGGGACACATGGTACAGGTCACTGGAATATGATAATTTTCCGGAAATCAGTGAAGCGAACATTCTGAGCACATTTGAACAACTGCACCAGAATAAGGATGAAGTGTTTGAGCGGGGAGTGCTCAACGTCTTCAAAGGGCTGAGCTGGGATTACAAAACCAACTCACCCTGTAAATTTGGCAGTAAAATTATCGTCAACAATCTGGTGAGGTGGGACCAGTGGGGATTTCATCTTATCAGTGGAATGCAGGCAGATCGCCTGGCTGACCTGGAAAGAATGTTGCATCTGCTCAGCGGTAAACCGATCCCCGACAACCGGGGGAATATCACCATTAATCTGGATGACCACATACAATCCGTTCAGGGTAAAGGACGCTATGAAGATGAGATGTTCATCATTAAATACTTTAAGAAGGGATCTGCACACATCACTTTCAAAAGGCTGGAGCTGATTGACAGAATTAACGATATAATAGCCAGGCACTTTCCTTCTGTGCTCTCAGCCTGATCCCGAGTGTGATTCCCTTTCGATATCAAAAGGGACTGCGGGTATAATTGAGGGTACATTTTTAATCAAACCAAACAAATTATATTAATATCAATATGATAAAAGAAATCTTCGATTCCGAGTCCGGCACCAAATTCATATAAACGGACCTCCACGGAGGTCCGTTTTTCGTTTCAGGACGCCACGATTTAAGCGTCCTGCCGCCAAATCAATTCTACCGAACTCAACCAGATTCTCCCCACATCACCAGCAATTTGCGGGCATATCCCAATTCGGGAAAATTTGTTTCTGAGCTATAGCGCTGACTGACGTGAAATGTCGTGCGGCCCCGTGATGCTGTTGAACGTCAAATGACGTCATCAGGAGCGTAACGCATCCATAAAGCACAACATCGGGCAAAACGCCAACTGATGAGATTTTCTGAATGAGAACAAAGAGAAATGTATCAGTCCGTTTGCTCATGCAAAGACTAACAATCCATTAAAATAGTAAGCGCTCCGGACAATTTTCCATGGATTATTTTCTGAACATTTTTCTTTGGCAAAGATGATGAATTTTGATGGTAAGGAATATTACTTCTGGTTCTCAGTAAAATCCTTTCTTAATACCATGTAATCAAGAAGTTTATGGCTGGTAAAAATAACGTCTTGCATTCACCAATAATATGTAAATAAACCCATCTATAGATGGTAAAAATAGGTTGTGGCAATTATCATTGCATCATTCCCTTTTCGAATGAGTTTCTATTATGCAACAACCTGTAGTTCGCGTTGGCGAATGGCTTGTTACTCCGTCCATAAACCAAATTAGCCGCAATGGGCGTCAACTTACCCTTGAGCCGAGATTAATCGATCTTCTGGTTTTCTTTGCTCAACACAGTGGCGAAGTACTTAGCAGGGATGAACTTATCGATAATGTCTGGAAGAGAAGTATTGTCACCAATCACGTTGTGACGCAGAGTATCTCAGAACTACGTAAGTCATTAAAAGATAATGATGAAGATAGTCCTGTCTATATCGCTACTGTACCAAAGCGCGGCTATAAATTAATGGTGCCGGTTATCTGGTACAGCGAAGAAGAGGGAGAGGAAATAATGCTATCTTCGCCTCCCCCCATACCAGAGGCGGTTCCTGCCACAGATTCTCCCTCCCACAGTCTTAACATTCAAAACACCGCAACGCCACCTGAACAATCCCCAGTTAAAAGCAAACGATTCACTACCTTTTGGGTATGGTTTTTTTTCCTGTTGTCGTTAGGTATCTGTGTAGCACTGGTCGCGTTTTCAAGTCTTGATACACGTCTTCCGATGAGCAAATCGCGTATTTTGCTCAATCCACGCGATATTGACATTAATATGGTAAATAAAAGTTGTAACAGCTGGAGTTCCCCGTATCAGCTCTCTTACGCGATAGGCGTGGGTGATTTGGTGGCGACATCACTTAACACCTTCTCCACCTTTATGGTGCATGACAAAATCAACTACAACATTGATGAACCGAGCAGTTCCGGTAAAACATTATCTATTGCGTTTGTTAATCAGCGCCAATACCGTGCTCAACAATGCTTTATGTCGGTAAAATTGGTAGACAATGCAGATGGTTCAACCATGCTGGATAAACGTTATGTCATCACTAACGGTAATCAGCTGGCGATTCAAAATGATTTACTGGAGAGTTTATCAAAAGCGTTAAACCAACCGTGGCCACAACGAATGCAGGAGACGCTCCAGCAAATTTTGCCTCATCGTGGTGCGTTATTAACTAATTTTTATCAGGCACATGATTATTTACTGCATGGCGATGATAAATCATTGAACCGTGCCAGTGAATTATTAGGTGAGATTGTTCAATCATCCCCAGAATTTACCTACGCGAGAGCAGAAAAAGCATTAGTTGATATCGTGCGCCATTCTCAACATCCTTTAGATGAAAAACAATTAGCAGCACTGAACACAGAAATAGATAACATTGTTACACTACCGGAATTGAATAACCTGTCCATTATATATCAAATAAAAGCGGTCAGTGCTCTGGTAAAAGGTAAAACAGATGAGTCTTACCAGGCGATAAATACTGGCATTGATCTTGAAATGTCCTGGCTAAATTATGTATTGCTTGGCAAGGTTTATGAAATGAAGGGGATGAACCGGGAAGCGGCTGATGCATATCTCACCGCCTTTAATTTACGCCCAGGGGCAAACACCCTTTACT
>ENA-UOJP01002213-UOJP01002213.1-human-gut-metagenome-genome-assembly--contig:-C102-NODE-2213-length-16798-cov-5.346473_pt1 | contig 16798 bp, 15 predicted proteins | sample MGYA00242353_ERZ723900 | MGnify/ENA metagenome assembly ERZ723900
GTATTTTTTGCCTTTTCTTACCCAAACATTTGTGCTACAATAGCACCTGGGACAGGCTTCCAACCTGTTTTTTCTTTTTGTTTTTTATTATTTATAAGTTCATAATGCCGCCGGGCGGCAGAATGCGAGGTTTACATGACTAAAAACAACAGTAATTATGACGCTTCCAGTATAACTGTGCTGGAGGGACTGGAAGCGGTGCGGAAAAGACCTGGTATGTACATCGGCAGTGTTTCTACCAAGGGATTGAATCATTTGATATATGAAATCGTGGATAATGCGGTGGATGAGCATCTGGCAGGTTACTGCGACAGGATTAAGGTCACGCTGGAAGCCGACGGTTCGGCTACGGTGGATGATAACGGGAGAGGTATTCCGGTAGGAATGCATGAAAAAGGCGTGAGCGCCGAACGTCTTGTATTCACCACTCTGCATGCCGGCGGTAAATTTGACAATTCGGCCTATAAGACAAGCGGCGGCCTGCACGGTGTGGGTTCTTCCGTAGTGAATGCCCTGTCCACCAGATTGACTGTACGGGTCAGGAACGGCGGGCTGATATATGAAGACAGGTATGAGCAGGGGATTCCTGTCGTGGAGCTGGAGAACGGCCTTCTTCCCGTTGTGGGGAAGAGCAGGGAAAGCGGAACCTGGGTCAATTTCCTTCCGGATGACACCATATTCGAAAAGACCCGTTTTAAAGAAGATGAGGTAAAGAGCCGTCTTCATGAAACCGCATATCTGAATCCGCAGCTGACCATCGTCTTTGAAGATAAGCGAAGAGATACCCCGGAAACCATTGAATTCCATGAACCGGACGGGATTGTCGGCTTTATCAAGGACCTGAATAAATCCAAGGAAACGGTGAGCGACGTCATATATTTTAACGGTGAAAGCGAAGGCATATCCGTGGAAGTGGCTCTGCAGTATGTGAATGAATTCCATGAAAACGTCCTGGGCTTCTGTAATAATATTTACAATGCGGAGGGCGGGACCCATCTCACAGGTTTCAAGACGATGTTTACCAGTGTTATCAATTCCTACTCCAGGGAATTGAATATCCTGAAGGAAAAGGATGCCAACTTTACCGGCGCGGATGTACGCAACGGCATGACTGCCGTGGTTTCCATCAAGCATCCGGATCCCCGTTTTGAGGGGCAGACCAAAACCAAGCTGGATAACCAGGATGCTTCCAAGGTGGTAAGCAAGGTGACGGGAGAAGAGATCACCCGTTATTTTGACCGGAATCTGGAAAATCTGAAGAATATTATCGGCTGTGCGGAAAAAGCGGCAAAGATCCGTAAAACGGAAGAAAAAGCCAAGACCAATATGCTGACAAAGCAGAAGTTTTCCTTTGATTCCAACGGAAAGCTGGCAAACTGTGAATCTAGGGACGCCTCCAGGTGCGAGATTTTCATTGTGGAGGGAGATTCCGCGGGCGGCAGTGCAAAGACGGCAAGGGATCGTTCCTATCAGGCCATCCTGCCTATCCGGGGCAAAATCCTGAACGTGGAAAAGGCCAGCATTGACAAGGTGCTCGCCAATGCGGAAATAAAAACGATGATAAACGCTTTCGGCTGCGGTTTTTCCGAAGGCTACGGCAATGACTTTGATATTACAAAGCTGCGTTATGATAAAATTATTATCATGGCGGATGCGGATGTGGACGGCGCACATATATCCACGCTTCTTCTCACTCTTTTTTACCGCTTTATGCCGGAACTGATATTTGAGGGACACGTATATATAGCCATGCCGCCTCTTTATAAAGCCATGCCCTCCAAGGGAAATGAAGAATACTTATATGATGACAAAGCCTTGGAGCGTTACAGGAAACGCCATAAAGGCCCGTTCACCCTGCAGCGTTATAAGGGACTCGGGGAAATGGATGCCCAGCAGCTTTGGGAAACAACGCTGAATCCGGAAACCCGAATGCTCAAGCAGGTGGAAATAGAAGATGCCAGAATGGCATCGGAAGTCACGGAAATGCTGATGGGCACGGATGTCCCTCCCAGAAAAGCATTTATTTACGAATACGCCCCGGATGCGGAGCTTGATATTTAACAGGATTGTAATGGCATGGAACGTCTTGTCTCCATGTATACAGGAAAGGATGCAATAGAAATTGGAAGAAAAGATTATAAAAACAGAATATTCTGAGGTCATGCAGAAATCCTTTATCGATTATGCCATGAGCGTTATCGTGGCCAGGGCCCTTCCTGATGTGAGGGACGGACTGAAGCCGGTGCAGCGCAGAACCCTGTATGATATGCATGAGCTGGGAATCCGTTACGACAGGCCTTACAGGAAGAGCGCGCGTATCGTGGGTGATACCATGGGTAAATACCATCCCCACGGGGACAGCTCCATCTATGACGCGCTGGTGGTGATGTCCCAGGATTTCAAAAAAGGGCTTCCCATGATAGACGGACATGGAAACTTCGGCAATATCGAAGGAGACGGGGCTGCGGCCATGCGTTATACGGAGGCGCGCCTGGAACAGGTCACCCAGGAGGCATTTCTGGCGGATCTGGACAAGGATGTGGTGGACTTCATTCCCAACTTTGATGAAACGGAAAAGGAACCCAGTGTCCTTCCGGTCAAGTTCCCCAACCTGCTGGTAAATGGTTCGGAGGGTATTGCGGTAGGTATGGCTACCAGCACACCGCCCCATAACCTGTCTGAGGTTATCGATGCGACCAAAGCCTATATGAATAATGAAGACATCACCACCAAAGAGCTGATGCGTTATATACAGGGGCCTGATTTCCCTACGGGCGGAATTGTGACCAATAAGGACGATCTGCTCTCCATTTATGAAACAGGAGCCGGGAAAATCAAAATCCGCGGCAAGGTGGATGTGGAAAAAGGAAAGGGCGGCAAGGTCAATGTTGTCATTTCCGAGATCCCTTATACCATGATTGGCTCCTATATCGGGAAGTTCCTTTCCGATGTCGCGTCTCTGGCGGAAACAAAGAAAACGCAGGATATCAGTGATATTTCCAACCAGTCCTCCAAAGAGGGCATCCGTATTGTCATTGAGCTTCGCAAGGATGCGGATGTGGACAATTTTATTAACATGCTGTATAAGAAGACCAGGCTGGAGGACACGTTCGGCGTGAATATGCTCGCCATCGTGGACGGCAGGCCCGAAACTCTGGGACTGAAGGAAATCATAAAAGCCAGCGTGGATTTCCAGTATGAAACGACCACCAGGAAATATGAGAACCTCCTCGCCAAGGAAAACAGCAAGAGAGAGATACAGGAAGGCCTGATAAAAGCCTGCAATGTCATTGATTTGATCATTGAGATCCTCCGCGGCTCCAAAGACCGGGCTATGGCAAAGGCCTGCCTGGTGGAAGGAAAGACGGACGGGATCCGTTTTAAATCCAAAGAATCTGGGATCATGGCCCAGCAGCTCAGGTTTTCAGAAAACCAGGCCAATGCCATTCTGGAAATGCGTCTGTATAAGCTGATCGGCCTGGAACTGGAAGCCCTCATCAAGGAGCATGAGGAGACGGTTGCCAATATATACCGGTATGAAGATATTCTTTCGAGAAAAGATTCCATGGCCCAGGTTATTATGAACGAACTGGATTCCATAAAGAAAAAATTCGGAAGAAAACGCAGGACCGTAATTGACAACTGCGGGGAAGTCGTTTACGAGGAAAAGAAGCTGGAGGAAATGGATGTCGTTTTCCTCATGGATCGGTTCGGCTATGCGAAGACGATTGATCTGTCGGCCTATGAAAGAAATAAGGAAGCGGCGGATGCCGAGAATAAATTCGTATTCCAGTGCAAGAACACGGGAAGAATATGTATGTTTAGCAATATGTGCCAGCTGTATTCCGTAAAGTTACAGGATCTGCCCTTCGGGAAGTTAAGGGATAAGGGAATTCCTATAGATATCGTGTGCAATTTCAATTCCTCCCAGGAGGAACTGCTTCTGGTAACAAGCCAGTCCGAGCTGAATCTGTACCGTGTAATTTTCGCAACCCGGATGGGAATGCTGAAGATCGTGGACGGAGGGGAGTTTGACGTGGCCAAGAGGACGGTTGCCGCCACGAAGCTGCAGGAAGGCGATTCGGTAGTAAGCGTTGTTGTAATGAAGGAGCAGAAAAACATAATTCTGCAGTCCAAGGCGGGTTATTTCCTTCGGTTTGCCATAGAAGAAATACCCGAAAAGAAAAAAGGCGCCATCGGCGTCCGGGGAATGCGTCTGAGTGAAGGAGACTCTATTGAAGCGGTTTACTACACCAGGCTTTCGGATGAAACATCTATTCCTTATAAGAGCCGGGAGCTTGTACTGAATCAGATAAAGGCAGCAAAAAGGGACGGCAAGGGAATAAAGGTGCGGGCTTAAAAACAGGGCGGCTGAAAACAGCCGCCTTTTGCACAAATTTTTAAGGGTGATTTATAAATTTATAAAACATTTCCATATGGGATTGCCTTTTTTTTCACAAGCAATTATAATGTGAAACAGAATCCGAAATGCTGTGAGATATGGCGGTTCGGAGAAAACAGATACAGTCAGGAGATATTATGAGAGTTATTGCAGGCGAGGCGCGGAGCCTTCCGTTAAAAACACCGGAAGGGCAGGATACAAGGCCCACCACGGATCGTATAAAGGAAACATTATTCAATATCCTTCAGGGGGATATTCCCGGCAGCATTTTCGTGGATTTATGCAGCGGAAGCGGGAGCATAGGAATAGAAGCTATCAGCCGCGGGGCTAAAAGAGCTTATTTTGCCGAGAATGCGGTTAAAGCGGCAAAATGTATACAGGACAACCTGTCCTTTACCAAATTTACCGACAGGGCGGTTCTGCTGAAGCAGGATGTGGTATCCGCTCTCGGAGGCATCCATGAAAAAGAAGTGGACGTGATTTTTATGGATCCCCCTTATCAGGCGGGATTGGAGGAGCCGGTTCTTTCCGCGCTTTCCCGTGCTTCTTATGTAACGGAGGATACGCTTATTATTATAGAAGCGGAGCTGAATAAGGATTTCTCCTTTACGCAGGATTATGGCTTTGAGGTTATCAGAGAAAAGAAATACAAGACAAATAAGCATGTTTTCATGAAAAGGCAGAATGCGGAGTAAATTACAGAGAATTTTAATCACTTACGCGCAAAAACACGCAGATGGGAGCAATTATGAAAGTAGCGATTTATCCCGGAAGTTTTGATCCGGTTACCTTCGGACATCTTGATGTAATAAGACGGGCTGCGTCGATGTTTGACGAATTAACAGTCAGTGTGTTGAACAATACCCAGAAGACTCCGTTGTTTTCTGTGGAAGAACGTGTTAGAATACTAGAAGAAGCCACAAAAGAGCTGCCCAATGTCAAGGTGGACTCTTTTTCGGGATTGTTAATCAATTATGCCAGGGAAAAGGACGTGCATATTGCTATCCGCGGTCTGCGTGCCATTACGGATTTCGAATATGAACTGCAGATTGCCCAGACGAACCGCAAGCTTTCCAATGGTGAGCTGGATACTATTTTCCTTACCACCAGTCTGGAGTACGCTTATTTAAGCTCCTCCAGCGTAAAGGAAATCGCGGAATTTCATGGGGATATTTCTCAATGTGTACCTGATTTTGTGGCAAAGCTTGTATATGAAAAATATGGACATGAATGTGAGCAGTAGGCCTTTATACCGGCATATTGCTTATGAAGGAGAAAAGGATGAGCAGCAGAATCGAACAACTAATTGACGAAATCGAAGAATATATCGACAGCTGTAAATATCAGCCCCTTTCTAACAGCAAAATTATTGTGAATAAGGAAGAGCTGGAAGAGCTGCTTCGGGAACTTCGTATGAAAACCCCCGATGAAATCAAACGTTACCAGAAAATTATCAATAATAAGGAAGCCATTCTGAATGATGCCCGTGAAAAAGCGGAGGCTCTGATCAATGAGGCTACCGTACATACCAGTGAGCTGATTAATGAACATGAGATCATGCAGCAGGCATATGCCCAGGCGAATGAGGTTGTTTCTCTTGCAACACAGCAGGCCCAGGAAATTCTTGACAGCGCCACGGTGGAGGCCAACAGTGTAAAAGCGTCCGCCATCCAGTATACGGATGATATTCTTGCCAATCTGGAGAGTATTATCGGACATGGAATCGATATTGCCAGTGAGCATTACGGTCAGTTTATCAATGAGCTGAATCAGTGTTTAGGGGTGGTACAGTCGAATCGTATGGAGCTTCGTCCCGACGATGAGGATGATACCGCGTCCCTGCCTAATCTTGGCGACATGGATGTTTCCGGGGCAGATACCGGAGATTTGAATCTGGATCTGATGTAGTGCAAGCTTTGAAAAAATATATGGATAAAGAATTCATGAAGGGCGTCTTCGGGAAGAAGACGTCTTTTTTTGTCTGGAAGCAGGGCCTGTTTTATGTTATGATAAAAAGACCGGTTGTTACGAAACGGAAAAAGGACAATACAAAAGAAAATAAAGGCAGGTATCGGAAGTGAAGAAAAAGATAACAATCATAACATTTTTACTGGCTGTATGCGCACTCGCATGGATGCCCGAAATACAGGCACAGGCTAAGGAACCGGTTATCGTGGTTATTGATCCCGGACACGGCGGGGAAGAAAACAGGGGCGGGGAAGTGCTTCCTCATTATGTGGAGAAAAATCTGACGCTCCAGGTGGCGCAGGCCATGAAGCAGACACTGGAACAGTTTGAAGGGGTGGAGGTATATCTTACACGGACGACGGATCAGGAGCTGTCTTTAGAGCAGAGGGCGCAGATAGCCAAAGCGTATCATGCGGATTTCCTGTTCTCCCTTCATTTTAATATGTCCGCAGAGCATAATCTTTACGGGACCGAAGTCTGGACCTCAGCCTTCGGTAAATATTATTCGGCGGGACAGACCTTCGGCCGGCTTCAGCTGGCGGAAATGTCTCAGTATGGTCTTTACAATAAAGGCGTTAAAACAAGGCTGAACAGCCGCGGAACCGATTATTACGGAGTTATCCGTGCCTCCCGGGCACTGGATCTTCCGTGTGTTATTATTGAGCATTGCTACATGGATCATCCCATTGACAGCCCCCAGGCGAACACGCCGCAGAAGCTGGCTAACTTTGGGGTGAGTGATGCCATAGCGGTGGCCAAATATTTCCATCTGAAATCACCCTCTCTCGGACTGGATTTCAGCAATTACCAGTACAGTAAGGTTCCTGCTCCCGCAGGCGGCGTTGCCGTACCGGATTCCACACCGCCGGAGAATGTAAATATGGTGATAACCAACGCGGATCTGAATACGGGAAAAGTGGATATATCCCTGAGCGCATCAGATCCTCAGTCCGGCATGCTGTATTACAGCTACAGTATTGACGGCGGCATTACCTGGTCCGTGCTGACTCCCTGGGCGGGCGGAAATACGATACAATTTTCCATAACGGTTCCCGGAGGCAGCCAGCCCATCATTATGTGCCGGGCTTATAACGGCTATGATTATCATACGGACAGTAATTTTGCCGTGCCGGGAGTTTTTGCCGCCAGATAAATTCCGGCAGAAAAACGCGGCGGTTAAAAAACATACAGGAATGTATAATATACAAAAGCCAGCATAGTCTGCACTATTTTATGGCCCACATAGTTCTTCATGGAAAGATCCGTCTCCTGAATCATGCTGTAGGTCTGGGCTATACAGGACAGGCCGCCGAAAGGAAGAAGCACATAGCCCCAGAAGGCCATGGAGGCGGGCAGGCGTGACAGGCCGCTGGTGATTTCCAGAATACAGCCGATGATATCCTGCAGTGCCGTCAGTTTGGACGGAAGCAGGATTTCTGGAATCAGGTTGAGCAGGTTAAAGAGAATCATATAGCCTCCGAGAGAGGCTATGGCACACAGGGAGGATACGATGGAATTCTGCATTTCCGCAAAAAGGGAAGGGTCTCCGGGCAGTCTTTTTTGTTCTGCGGCGGCAGGGGCTTCTGCAGCATGCAGGCTGTGTTTTTTGACGGATGAGTACATTTTATTTATTCCGCTTTCTCCGATCCGTGCGGGTCTTGGGATATCGCGGTAGGAAGTATAGCGAAGGAACAAACCGTAAAGAAGAGGCAGCAGATACATTCCTGCAAGAAAAGCCCAGGGGTGTTCCACCGGAAACAGATGAAAGACAAAGCCGGTGAAATAAATAGGGCCGATATTATTGCAGAAGGCCAGCATCAGTTCGGCTTCCCTTCGGGAAAGCTTTCCTCTTTGGTAGCTTTCCGCCGTCACACGGGCACCCATGGGAAAACCGCACAGGAAACCGATAACCAGTACATAAATGCAGGAATCGGATAACTGGAATATGGGCCTGAACAGCGGGGAAAACAAATGGGCAAAGCTGTCGGACAGGTTCATACGGATAAGGATGCCGGAGAGTATCATAAAGGGAAGAAGCGTTGGGATCATTTTCTGGAACCACAGGTTCAGGCCTGTCAGGGAAAGTGCCAGCGCTTTTTCATTTTCCAAGAGCATCGCTGTGGTAAGGAAGGCAAACAGGCAGAGAAAAAGCACCTTTTTCAGATAGTCTATACGTTCTTTCCTTTTTTTGGGGGAGTAGGCACTCGGGGTGTAACGGCGCATCGGACAGCCTCCTTTGGCAACTGTAACCTTGTAAGAATGAGGGGAATCATGTATACTTGACAGAGGTATATTTGCTGCTTATTATTAAAAGCTATGTGCTTCAGCCGTCCGGAATGACTGCTGAATGAATTTTTTGTGTATAGATGCTTCGGAAGGGAAACAGAATGCTTCGTTTGGATAAATTTTTATGTGAAATGAAAACCGGAACAAGGAGCCAGGTTAAGGCGCTTGTAAAAAAAGGGGCTGTGACGGTCAACGGGATAACGGCAAAAAGCCCGGAACAGAAAATTGATGAAAATTCTGATTGTATCTGTGTAAACGGCAGTGAGGTTTCCTATCGGAAATATGTGTATTTCATGCTCCATAAGCCTGCCGGATATGTCAGCGCAACCCGGGATAATCATGACAAAACAGTTCTGGATCTGATGCGGGCACAGAAAAACCCGCTGCTTGACAGGGAACTGTTTCCGGTGGGACGCCTGGATAAGGATACGGAGGGGCTGCTTCTTATAACGGATGACGGGGAACTGGCCCACAGGCTGCTGTCTCCGTCCAGGCATGTGCCTAAAACCTATTATGTGGAAATTGACGGCTGCCTGTCGGAAGATCAGCAGATGAGCCTGCGGCAGGGCGTGGATATCGGAGAGAAGCAGCGGCAGACGGACGGTACGCAGGAATATATTCCGGAAAAGACCCGTCCGGCTGGGCTTACGCAGGCGGCTCAGGATGAATTCTGCAGTGACCGGGCTGAATCCGCCTGGCTTCTTACCATTACGGAGGGGAAATTCCATCAGGTCAAGCGTATGATGCAGGCTGTGGGAAGGAATGTGGTTTATTTAAAGCGTCTCAGTATGGGGGAGCTTCGGCTGGATGAGAAGCTTGCCAGGGGAGAATTCCGCGAACTTACGAAGGATGAGGCTGAGAATCTTATGTAATTTGAAGGTATGGAACAGCTACAGGCTTTTTATAGAAGGGAAGCATAAGCCATGATGATGGATGGAATAGAAGCGGTTATATTTGATCTGGACGGTTCCCTCGTGGATTCCATGTGGATATGGAAGGATATTGATATCGAATATCTGGGGCGTTTCGGGCTGGAGCCTCCTGCCGGGCTGCAGAGTGAGATTGAGGGGATGAGTTTCTCGGAAACGGCCGGTTATTTTAAAGAACGATTCCGGCTGCCTGATTCTGTGGAGAAGATAAAGGAAGACTGGAACCGGATGGCCTGGGACAAGTATATGAGCCAGGTCCCGCTGAAAGAAGGGGTCAGGGAATATCTGTCATGGTGCAGCGGGAGGAATATCAAGCTGGGAATCGCGACAAGCAATTCCCGGGAACTGGTAACAAGCATAGCCAAAGTGCACCGGTTGGAACGTTATTTCCAATGTATTATGACCGGTTGTGATGTGGGCCGCGGAAAACCGGCTCCGGATATTTATCTTGCGGTGGCAAAGCAGCTGCGGACAGATCCGAAGGCATGCCTGGTCTTTGAAGATATCATTCCCGGCATTCAGGCGGGTAAGGCTGCGGGGATGAAGGTCTGCGCCGTGGAGGATGCCTATTCGCTGGATCAGACAGAAGAGAAAAAAACACTTGCCGATTATTATATCAGGCATTTTGCAGAAGTTCTGTATTAATTATAAGGATGGATTTATCAATGACAACTACCGGATTTTTACCGATAACAAGAGAAGAGATGGAAGACAGGGGTATCACGCAGCCGGATTTTGTGTATGTGACCGGCGACGCCTATGTGGATCACCCTTCCTTTGGACATGCCATAATCACCCGCATTCTGGAGGCGCATGGCTACAGTGTCTGTATCATTTCCCAGCCGGACTGGAAGGATGAGAAGAGCATCAGCATTTTCGGATGCCCCAGGCTGGGATTCCTGGTTTCCTCCGGAAACATGGATTCCATGGTTAATCATTATTTTGTATCCCGGAAACGCCGGCCCTCCGATGCCTATACGCCGGGAGGGGAAGCCGGGAAAAGGCCCGATCATGCCACTGTGGTCTACTGCAATCTGATCCGCCGGGTGTACCGGACTGTACCCGTCATTATCGGCGGTATCGAAGCAAGCCTGCGACGTATGGCCCATTATGATTACTGGAGTGATTCCTTTAAACGCTCCATCCTTCTGGACAGCCAGGCGGATCTGATTTCTTATGGCATGGGCGAAAAATCCATTGTGGAGATTGCCGACGCCCTGAACAGCGGAATAGAAGTGAAGGATATTTCCTTTATTCCGGGAACGGTTTACAAGACAAAGGATATTTCAGGTATTTACGACGGAATCATCCTGCCTTCCTATGAAGACATGAAGGAAGATAAGAAAAAATACGCGGAAAGCTTTATGGTACAGTATTCCAATACGGATCCTTTTAACGGGAAGGCTTTGCTGGAAGGATATCCGGGAGGCCAGTATGTGGTACAGAACCCTCCTTCGGAGCCCCTTTCCACAGAAGAAATGGATGCCGTATATGCCCTGCCTTATATGCGCACCTATCATCCGTCTTATGAAGAGAAGGGCGGCGTTCCTGCGATCAGTGAGATTAAGTTTTCCCTGATCAGCAACCGGGGATGCTTCGGCGGCTGTAATTTCTGTGCGCTGACCTTCCATCAGGGACGTACGGTGCAGGTCAGAAGCCATGAATCCATTCTGGAGGAGGCGGAGCTGATCATAAAGGATCCGGATTTCAAGGGATACATCCACGATGTGGGCGGCCCTACCGCCAACTTCCGGGCTCCCTCCTGTGAAAAGCAGCTGACTCAGGGAGTATGTAAGAACAGGCAGTGTCTTTTCCCGAAGCCCTGTCCTAACCTGAAGGCGGATCATCAGGATTATCTGGAGCTGCTGCGCAGTCTGCGGGCTCTTCCCGGGGTGAAGAAGGTCTTTATCCGCTCAGGTATCCGCTTTGACTACCTGCTGGCTGATAAGGATGATACTTTTTTCAGGGAACTGGTAAATTACCATATCAGCGGACAGCTGAAGGTGGCTCCTGAGCATATTTCCGATGCGGTTCTCACCAGAATGGGCAAACCGGAAAATGCGGTATATGAACGTTTCCGCAAAAAATATAAAAAATTAAACGATGAGCTGGGGAAAAACCAGTTTCTCGTCCCCTATCTGATGTCCTCCCATCCGGGCTCCACTTTGAAGGAAGCGGTGGAACTGGCGGAATATCTCCGGGATCTGGGATATATGCCGGAACAGGTACAGGACTTTTATCCCACGCCTTCCACGGTTTCCACGGTAATGTATTATACGGGAATCGATCCCAGAGACGGCAGACCGGTATATATCTGCAGGAATCCTCACGATAAGGCAATGCAGAGGGCGTTGATCCAATACCGGAATCCCAAGAATTATGACCTTGTGCTTGAGGCATTGACGAAGGCGGGAAGAACCGATCTGATTGGGTTTGACAAAAAATGTCTGATCAGGCCCCGAAAACAGACGGATAACCGGGGCACCGCCGCTGCCGGAAACGGAAAAGGGTATGACAGGGCAAAAGGGAAAACGGAAGGCAGACCGGCTAAGAAGAAGACTATCCGCAACGTCCACAAAAAGAAATAGAGGTGTAAAATGGTTAACCGGCTGTTTGGGATTTGCTATCAGCTGATGAAACGGGAAAAGATCCCCGCAAGGGAACTGGCAGAAAGATATGAGGTTTCCGTGCGCACCATTTACAGGGATGTGGAAATGCTCAGTATGGCAGGAGTCCCGGTTTTTGCCAGTAAGGGAAGAGGCGGCGGCATATCCCTGATGGAGCATTGCGTCATTGACAAAATGTTCGTTAATGAGGACGAAAAGGCACAGATCCTCGCCGCACTGGAAAGCCTCAGGGAAACAGCCCCTTCGGACAACACGGAGCTTTTGCAGAAGTTGGGAGACTTTTTCCAGACATCGGGCAGCAATTGGGTATCTATTGATTTTTCTGACTGGAGCGGGAGGCAGGAAATGCTTTTTTCCCTGCTGAAAAAGGCTATTCTGCAGTCCCGTGTGATTGCATTTGACTATTACAGCGCTGACGGGAAGATGGAACACCGCATTGCGGAACCCCTTCAGCTGTGTTTTAAGAGTCATAACTGGTATCTGCGCGCATGGTGCAGAAACAGACAGGATATGAGAACCTTCAAGGTGCTTCGGATTAAGCGGCCTGAGATTCTTGATGAATCCTTTTCTTCCCGGCGCATCTGCGGAAGGAACGCAGAGCCTGCCCCTGCGGAGCAGGATGATAAAAAGACGTCGGTCTGTCCGGAGTTAACCACTGTTATTCTGGAAATTGAAGGATCTCAGGCCTACCGTATTTATGACAGCTTCGGGGAAGAGGAAATTTTCCCCGAAGAAAACGGTGATTTTCTTATAAGGACAGCCTACAGTATCGATGATTGGGTGTATGGGGTGATTCTGTCCTACTGCCCTTATATTAAGGTGCATGAACCTGTCTGGCTCAGGGAGAAGCTGCATCATATTCTTCAGAAATCTTCGGAAAAAATATAACATACAGTTGTCAGCTTTTGTTTGCTACAATGGGAAGAAACGGGAGGACACGCATATGCTTGAGATACCGGAAAGCCATGTGCTGGCACAGCAATTAAATGAAACCATTCAGGGGAAAATCATTTCCTTTGTCCAGGCAGGGCAGACTCCCCATTCCTTTACCTGGTATTCGGATAACCCGGAAGGCTATGACGATCTGCTGGCCGGAAAACGGATCGGCATCAGCAGGGGGATAGGGGGAATGCTGGAAACAGAAGCGGAGGACTGCCGTATCCTGTTAGGGGACGGAGTCTCCCCAAAATATCACGAAGACAGTAAAAAGGCCCCTGCAAGGCACCAGCTCTATCTGGAATTTGATGACAATACGGCAATAACCTGCACCGTTCAGATGTATGGAGGCATCTGGGCGTTCCCGGAAGGGACCAACGACAGCCCCTATTATGCCGCTGCCTGTGAAAAGCCATCTCCGCTGACAGAAGCCTTTGACTACCCGTATTTTTTATCCTTAAGAAAAGAAGAGGACAGCAGGCTTTCCGCCAAGGCCTATCTGGCTACAAAACAGCGGATCCCGGGGCTGGGAAACGGTACCCTGCAGGATATTCTTTTTACCTGTGGGATACATCCCAAACGCAAAATGGCCGATGTGAATGAAGAAGAATACCATAAGATGTACGACGCGGTAAAGTCGGTTCTCCGGGAAATGGCGGACAAGGGAGGACGGGATACGGAAAAAGATCTGTTTGGCCAAAAGGGCGGATATTCCACTATATTAAGCAAAAATACACTCTGGTCGCCCTGTCCCCGCTGCGGTTATGAGCTCCGCAAAGGGAATTACCTGGGCGGAACCATTTATTACTGTGAACACTGCCAGAAATAAAATTTGTAAAAACGTTTAAAACCTTCAGCTTACATGCTACAATTGGGATATGTAAGCCGGAGGTTTTTGTATGAAAAGGATAAGGAGGTGCTTATGGAAGAAAAAATGCCTGCAGCAGGAAAACGAAAGTATATGGAAGTACTGAAAGAAAAATTTGCTGCCTTTAAAGGGAATATGAAAAATACATTTGTCTGTTTCCCTGTCACACAGGGGAGTATCTGGCTGTTTACCCTGTTGTTTGTTCTTTTGATCAATATAAATGATTCCTCAGTTATGGATTTTTTGGGAAGGATCATGTTCTTTTTGGTTTTCTATGGCACCGGCAGCTTTTTCACGGAAGCCCTGTACCAGAAATGCAGGAAGCTGTGGCTGCGCATTGTCCTTTATATCGCGTTAGTTATTCCGGCAGTTCTTTTTGCATGGCTGGTTACGCTGGATTACGACAGTATGTTTTTGGCCTGGGAGTATGATACGATTGAATTCTATCTTCCCCGGTATATAGCCTGTTATGAACTGGTTCTTTTTACGCTGGCAGTTTATTTCTGTTTTCGGAAGGCCGGCTTTTCCCTGGAAGAATATTTGGCACGTTTTTTTGCATGGGCTGTCCGTGTCAGTATTTTATATTTTGTCCTTATCATAGGAGTAGGCCTGATCATGGGAATACTCGTGGAATTATTTGATGTGGATTATGATATTTTCATTCAGGCACAGGTGCTCCTGTTTGGTATTTTTTATGTATCCTCTCTGCTTCGCGGCGTACTGCCTAAGACAGGGGATGACGGACCTTTTGCGGAGGTCCTGATAAAATATGTGATGACGGGCCTTGTGATCAGCGCGTTTGCCATAATATATGTGTATATCCTGAAAATTTTAATTTTCCGGGATATGCCGTCCAATTCGATCTTCCGTATTCTGACAGGGCTGTTTATTGCGGGACTTCCCATATGGACCATGAATGCCTTTTATACCCAGCATAATCCGCTACTGAAAATCAGCAGATTGCTGCCATACCTGTTTGCGCCTCTGGTCCTGCTTCAGGCATATTCCATAGGTATACGTATTTACGAAAATGGAATCACGCCCATGCGGTATGTCTGTATCATGCTGCTTGTGTTCGAAATTCTGTACATAACACTTTATTATTTCAGAAGACAGTCGGTTGGCATTCTGTTCCTTGTTTTCGCCGGTCTTGTTTTTGCAGCCTGCTGTGTGCCGGGAATCAATATGTTCAGTATTTCTTACAGGAACCAGAAGAGCGCGCTGCAGAAGGTTTTGAATGCGGAAACGCTGTCAGAGCTGTCGCAGCGGGAACTGGACAGAGCGTCCGGCGCTTACTGGTATCTTTATGATGACCTGCCGGGGAGCGCATATCTGGAGCAACTGACGGATGAGCAAGAACAAAAGCTGGAAGAAATCAGGTCGGAGAGATATTCGGATTATCACGATACCTACAATTTTTATCATTCAGAGGAGATTACGGTCCTGGATGTTTCCGATTACCGGTACTGCTATCCGGTGAATGAGTATGCCAGATATGATACGGAAGAAGACGTTCTGACAGAATATTCTTTTACATATGGGGATAATAAAACAATAACCATTCATTTAAGGGAGTATCTGGATGGATATCTTGATACGGAAAAATATTCGGAAGAAAGCTATGAGTATTTCCGTTCCTACAGGGAAATCATCTGTAATGATGACTGCCGTCTGTATCTGGAGTATCTTTCCTTTAATTATGACTTTGTGACAGAAGAATATACGAATGTATCCCTGAGGGGATATCTTTTGGAAAAATAAGAGAGGAGCATCAGAAAATGAATGTTGTGATAATAACCGGAGCTTCTTCCGGCATAGGAAGGGAATTTGCCCTGCAGCTGGATGCAGGCCTGTATACTGTGGATGAATTCTGGCTGATAGCCAGAAGGGAGGAGCGTCTGGAAGAACTGGCCGCCCGTCTGGATCATATGGCAAAAGTAATTCCTATGGATCTTACCAGCGATGCCGATATGGATCATTTCCGTAAGCGTTTGAAAAAAGAACGGCCCGTTATCCGTATGCTCATAAACAGTTCAGGCTATGGCATGATGGGGAATTTCAACAGATTGGGAAGGCAGGAACAGCTTGGTATGCTGGACATAAACTGCAGGGCGCTGACGGATATGACCTATGCATGTATTCCCTATATGAAAAGAAAAAGCCGTATTATCATGATGGCGAGCAGCGCGGCATTTCTTCCGCAGCCGGGGTTTGCTGTCTATGCGGCCAGCAAAGCTTATGTCCTCAGCCTGTCAAGGGCTCTGCGTGAGGAGCTTGGCCCGGAGGAAATTTATGTGACTGCCGTCTGCCCGGGGCCTGTCAGGACCGAATTCTTTGAGAAGGCGGAGAAGCACGAGGATACCCTGGCTATCAAAAAGTACAGTATGGTGGAGGCGGAGGATGTGGTTCGTTCGGCGCTGACCGCTTCGGCCAGGAATCAGGGGATGTCTGTGTATAGTCCGCTGATAAAGGGGCTGCATCTGCTCACGAAGGTGGTTCCTCATGGGGTGCTGCTGGGGATTGTGCAGAAGATGAAGTAGTGGGGGAGACGTATAAACGCATCCGCCCCATGTTCCCTCCCTGTCTCATATGGTTTCCTCCTCTCCGCCGCTGCCGGGGGGTATGTTTGCGGGGCCAGCCTCAAAAATGGGGTGTTTCTAAATGTTCCGTTCCGCCGGGATTATGCCAACGCGGCAGAACTCCTCGCGGGAAGCGGCCCCTTTGGGGCGCTTTCCGTTCGTCAGACAAGCCGCTAAGGGCGGCATAATCCCGGCGGAACGGA
>ENA-UOJP01002215-UOJP01002215.1-human-gut-metagenome-genome-assembly--contig:-C102-NODE-2215-length-16785-cov-13.142439_pt1 | contig 16785 bp, 18 predicted proteins | sample MGYA00242353_ERZ723900 | MGnify/ENA metagenome assembly ERZ723900
CGCATCTGAATAAGATGCAGTAATAATGTTAAATATCAACGATACAGCACACTAGTTGGATTTTGTTTGCAGGGAAGTAAATCTTACGTCTTCTACGAAGATGGATTGTTCTTCTAGGTTCTGAAGATAGGTCAGTATATTGTCTTTTTTTCCTGATACGCAGTAGTTTTTGCTTTCCAATGTTTTTAGTTTCTGTGCGTCCTGATATGTTTTTTCTAAAACACCGACTTCGTCTGTCCATGCTTTTCTGCCGTCACATAATCCTAAGTCTGTCCAAAGCTCAGGATTATCTAAAAGATTTTTTAAATTTGACAGATATACTTTTTTTAATTCTTCTTCTGATAAAGTCTCTCGCTCGTCTTCTTTTTCCATACATACGGTACGGTTGCTTAACTGTAAACCACCCTGAAATTCTGCATTTGGCTGATATACCTGTATCCAATCTACCTGAACAGGCAGATTTTGAAGCTCACTTAAAGTCTTTGCCTTGCTGTCGCTGACAACTAAATATATCATAGCGGACTCCGGCAATTCTTTTATTTGCTCCACGATTTCCTCTTTATTACTATATGGCTGCTCAAATCTCCCGAAAATATGGGTAAAGTATAATTGATTAGGCTCTATCATGTCTGTATATTTTCCACGTTTTACATGAAAACCTGCGTTTGGAGTTCCCAACTGTACCTTTGATTTTCCATCTGTCACCTGTACCTGAACTTCATAATTAGCAAAGCCTTTTGGCGTAACCTCCATATCCACGATTTCTGTATAAGGTTTGGAAAGCTCCCAATAGTCCCGCATCACATTTGTATAAGTTTTATCCGGCTCTTTGTTCAGCTTATAGGGATTGAAATATAAATAATTCATGGCAGAACTGATAATGGCAAAAATCAAAAGCAGGAAAATAAGCGTTGCCGAAACCGTAGTGATTATGATTTTGCGAATTCTCCTATTGATACTTTGGTTAATCTTCTTTTCTAAATCCTCTTTAAGCGGAAGCTCCTCCACAAGAGCATTTAATTCTTCATCTAATTTTTTCTCGTTCCAGTCTTTCATCTACATCCCCTCCTTCATACTGCTGATTAATTTTTTCTTTGTCCGACAACGTATCTGCCTTACATTCTCTTTTGTCAGCCCGTGAGCTTTGGCAATCTCCTCATCGCTTAATTGAAAATAAATGCTTTCCATTAAAATTTCTTTCATTTGCACCGGTAAAGCTGCAATCTCCAAAAACAAAGCTTTTCGCTCCTCCTGCTCAATCATGCCTGCTAATAAGTCCTCTTCTGAACTCGAATACTCACAAATCAGCTCTCCATCATCTAAAAGCTCTTTCTTACGCTTGTAGCATAGATTATAAAATTCATTTCTTAATACCTTTACCAGCCAGCCTTTTAAGCTCCCTGTGTTTTCGTAGGACAGAAATGCTTTTACAAAGGTCTCCTGAAGCAAGTCTTCTGCATCTGTCCGGTTCTTGGTAAGAGACAGAGCATATAAATATACAGATTTATGGTATTTTTCGTAAATCAGTTGCCATTCGTCCTTTTTCATACGCTCCCTCCCTTCCTTCTATTATTAAAACATATAACGGGAGGATTTGTGACAGTTTTTATGAAAATTTCTGTAACAAAAAAAGAGGAAGACATTATTTTTCAAAATGCCTTTTCCTCCATTTCCTAGTCAAGCAAAAAATAATTGCAATTTCCTTTTTTCTATTCTATAATAAAGAAAAGGAACAATCGCCCACAAGGGGTTGACCTGTAAAAGATAGCATAGAAAATGCCACCCTAAACCGGTCAAAGTTTTTATGAGGGTGGTATTTCTATGCCTTAAATTATCAATGACAAATCAAATAAATGAATGTCAGTAGTGATAAAATGAACATTCCAAATGACATTAAGTCTTTAAAATCAAAATGTTTCATTAGCACCACCCCCATTCTATGTATCATAAAATAGAGGTCAACCACCCTGTAACACGATTGTTCCTAAAAATTATTCTATCATTTATGACAGGAATTTACAATTAGGCAATTTCACCAATCAAATTCCCTTTTTATAAAGTACGAAAGAGTATACCATTGGTACGACTACAATTAAAATAATCACCACAAACAGCACTTCTGTCATCTTGAAAAATCCATTGATACAAAACAGAATACCGCCGATAATAAACAGCCATGAAGACATACGGTGTGTTTTATTCCAGTTTGCTTCGCTGCTTAAAGTCCATGGGATTTTTATACCAACCGTGTAATTCTGTTTGATTTTGTGCATGTAATTTCCAATACCTATAAATACAATTCCCATGAGGAAATTGACTATCATTCCGATATCAACGGAATAGCCAAGAGCCATTGCATAAGTTGACATCATTGTAATTAAGGAAATAATGGGAACAAGCCATAAAACAAAGGTAAACATCTTTTTATTGATATTTCTCTTTTTCGGATCATTTGATGTAATAAGGAAGCAAAACCACTGTAATGCCAGCATCAAGAGGGGCATTCCAAAAACAGTCATAGGTTTGCTGCTCCATCCGTTTGCCTGATTATCTGTGCCAAAATGTGTTGCAATCTCACTTGGGAGTTTATCCCATAAAACAACTCCTATAATCATAGGAAGTAATATCATAATTGATGTTATTATCATAATTCCTTTATATTCACTTTTCTTCATCATTTTCATCTTCCTTTCTTAGCTGCGCTAACCACGCCATAATTTCTTCTACCACCGAAGTATTCAAATCATAATAAATAAAGTTTTTTTCTTTTTCTTCCCACACCAGTCCTGCTTTCTTCAAAACATTTAAGTGATTAGAAATCGTTGCACCGGTTATATCAAAGTGACTGGCAATTTCTCCTGCAGACATCCTTCCTTTCTTGAGCATTTGTAAGATTTCCCTCCTTACGGGATTTGATAACGCTTTAAACGTATCTGCAAAACTCATTTGCTCACCTCTCCTTCTTGTAAGTATTTAGAAAATAATCTAATTAGATATTTTTCTAAATAGTAACAGATTTTTTTAATTCTGTCAACAAAAATCGTAAACAGAAAAAGAGCCATTATATTCTCCCGAATATAATAGCTCTTCCTATCTTATTCCCTATGCACTTACTTTTCCAAGTCCCATTTCCTGACCGATATTTAAAATATGGTCGCCAATTCGTTCAAAGTCTGTCAGCATCTCTGCATAGATAATACAGCCTTCCTCTGAACAAGTTCCTTTCTGCATACGAATTAACTGTTTCTTTCTGTATTCCTCTGTCATATCATCAATTTTCTGCTCGATATCTTCGATGGCTTTTACGTTTTCCATTGTGTTGTCTTTAATCTGACCTAAGAAATCCAATGCTTTACCACAGATATCACGCATTTCGTCAATTTCCTCTTTTACTTCACTTGAGAAGGAAATCCCCTGACTTTCAATCAGATTTGTATATTCGCAAATATTCATGGCATGGTCGCCAATTCTTTCTACGTTACCGCAAACCTTAAACAAAGCGCTGATATACTGAGAGTCATCCGGATTACTTTCATTTACCAGAACCTTTGAAATATATTTGGAAATTTCCTTGTTCAGATAATCAATGTAATCTTCACGTTCTCTTACTTCTTCTAAAAGCTCTTTCTTTCCCTCCTTCACGCAGAGGAAGCTGCTGTCTACATTCTGTTTTGCCATATCAATCATACGGTGTAATTCGTTTTTAATACCTGTTAAAGCAATGGCAGAAAGACCAATCTGTGTGTCTCTTTTTGTTTCCATTGGATGAATAAATTCCATGTGCATAACGCCGTCCAGTTCTTCCTTTTTCTCCGGAAGAATTTTCACTGCCAGTTTTGCAAGGTATGTTCCGAATGGAATTAACAATAAGGTAGTTGCAATGTTAAATAATGTGTGCATGTTTGCAATCTGCGCTGATACATTGCCCGGTGTAAAGCTTTCTACCAGAGATGTCAGTGGTGTCAGCAGACATACGATTGTAAAAATTGTTGTACCGATAATATTAAATAACAGGTGAATAACTGTTGTACGTTTTGCGTTTCTGCTTGTACCGATTGCCGCTAATACAGCAGTAATACAAGTACCGATGTTCTGTCCGAACAATACAAATACTGCATTTGGCAGTCCAATCAAGCCGCTGGATGCAAGCGCCTGTAAAATACCCACTGATGCGGATGAGGACTGAATAAGCGCTGTAAAAATCATACCTGCTAAAATTCCCAATACAGGATTAGAGAATTTTGTCATAAGAGAAACAAAAGCTTCTGACTCTCTCAACGGCATCATTGCGCCGCTCATCATTTCCATACCGATAAATAAAATGCCAAGACCTGCTACAATTAAACCATAATGGTGTACCTGCTGTTTCTTTACAAAGACAATGGCAGCTACGCCAAAGAAAGCAAATAACGGTGCTAATGCGCCTATGTCAAGAGCAATGAGCTGTCCTGTTATGGTTGTACCGATATTGGCACCCATAATAATCCAAACAGCCTGCTTCAATGTCATCATTCCTGAGTTAACAAAACCAACGACCATAACCGTGGTTGCGGATGAGGATTGAATAACTGCGGTAATACCTGCACCTACTAAAACTCCTAAAATACGATTTGCTGTAAGCTTTTCTAAAATTTGTTTCATGCGGTTTCCGGCAGCTGCCTCTAAACCGTTGCTCATCATCTGCATTCCATAAAGGAATAACGCCAGACCGCCCAAAAGGCTGAAAAAATCTGTAATTTTCACTTTGTTCCTCCCATTTTGCTTTAACAAAATTTTTATTCTTTTTTTAAGCTTTCCTTACATTTATACCTTTTATGGAAGAATACTGCAAGATGTTAAGCAAAGATTTTACATTGTTTTACATAGATTTAACATAAACGAGAATTATGCGCCCATGCCGATAAACACACCGAGTATATACGGAACAAGCCAAATCAGCCATACAACAATGCTGAATTTGTGGAAATTCTCCAGTTTTTTACGGTCTTGTCCCTTAAAGACAACTGTTGCCCAAATTGCATGAAATAACATGAGAATAATTGCCAATGCACCTGTAATTCCATGAGGACTTAAAAGGCTGCCGCCCTTTGCCATAGATGACATAATGGTTGTTCCTATGGTGTCAAAAACAAGTCCCATCCAAAAGATAATCAGATGCGGCTTCTTCAAAATACCGCTTTTTCTCTCTGAAAATACACCAATAGTATAAAACACCAGCGCCAATGTAATTGTAATAATTGCCATAATTAATTTTGTGCTCATTCTTCTACCTCCTTATTTTGAATATTGTTCATTATAGTTTTCCTATCATTCCTTGTCAATATCTTTTTCAAACGTTTTTATTGACTTTATCCTACAAAAAGCATATAATGAACATTGTTCAATCAAGAAAACAAAAAGCACAAGGAGTTTTTATATATGAATACAAATAAAACGCTGCATGATAAAATCCTCGCTGCCAGTAAAGAAATTGTAGCTTCCAAGGGATTTCATGCAATCAATATCAGAGCTGTGGCTTCCAGAGCCGAAATTTCTGTGGGCTCTGTATATAATTATTTTCCGGACAAATCCGCTTTATTACAGGCTACCATTGCGGATATCTGGTGTGATGTCTTCCATCGCACAGGACAGTGCACTGCTTTAAATTCTTTTCATGACTGCCTTCTTTGGTTTATTGTTTCTATTGATAAATGCAGTAGTCAGTATCCTGATTTCTTTGCTTCCCACGCTGCCTGCTTTAAGGAAACCGAGGATATAGAAGAAAGTCGTGAAAAAATGAGCGAATATCTAGAGCATATTCATAATGGAATGAAGCTTATCCTGCAAAAAGATAAAAAAATAAAAGCCAATGTATTTTCTGAGGCTTTTACAGAAGATGATTTTATTGATTTTGTATTTTCCAATATCATTTCCGGATTAAGCGGAAAAGACAAATCCTGCTCCTTCCTGCTGAAACTCACAGATAAATTATTATATGACTAAGGAGGTTCTATGATTTCTAAAAAATATTTATTATTTCTTGCCGGAATTGTATGGTCTGTTGCCGGATATAACGTGCTTCATATTGGTTTACAGGCTTATGCGGGTTATTTGTCACCTGTCTTGTTTTTCGGCTCTGCTCTGGTGTTTCTGTTTTTCCAGTTTATGATATTCGGCAGACTGGTGAAAAAACATACGAAACGTATTCAGAGCTATCAGGAAGAAAAAAAGTGGTTCTGGAATTTCTTTGATTTAAAATCCTTTCTGATTATGACATTTATGATAACAGGAGGAATTCTCATTCGCAGCCTGAGCCTGTGTCCGGAATGGTTCATTGCCTTCTTCTACACGGGACTGGGAACATCCCTGTTTCTTGCAAGACTTACCTTATTTTATCAGTTCTTTCACTTGCGCACCACAATTTAAGATACAATCAAAAAAGGAGATGCACATTAAGTAATGCTCAGAACTATTTATACAATTTTAACAAATTTGTTGAGCACGCTTTGAGATTACAAGCTCAAAGTGAGCGCAAACTGAGTTTAAAATGTATAAATATTTCCGGATATACACTTAATATACATCTCCTTTTTTCTTATATAATCATGGTAATTACACGGAACACGAACAGTGCACATACCACGTACATAATCGGATGAATTTTCTTAATCTGACCTGTACATACTTTAATACCAAACCATGCCAGCATACCGAACATAATTCCGTTTGCAATAGAATATGTAAGCGGCATGATTAAAAATGCCAGATATCCGCCTACGCAGTCTGCGGTATCTCCTTCAAAGTGCATCTTTTTAATAGATGACGCCATGAAAAATCCTACAATAATCAGCGCCGGAGCTGTTGCAAATCCCGGAATTGCAAGGAAAATCGGTGACAGGAACAGGGAAACTAAGAACATAAAGCCTGTTGTCATAGCTGTAAGACCTGTCTTTCCGCCTTCTGCAACGCCTGCACTGGACTCTACAAAGCTTGTAATAGTAGAAGTACCCATCATAGAACCTGCTACTGTACCTACTGCATCTGCCATAAGCACACGTCCTACACGGGGAAGCTTACCGTCTTTGTCCAGAAGATTTGCTTTATCTGCAACACCGATAACTGTTCCGATTGTATCAAACATATCTACAAATAAGAATGAAAATACGATAATTACAAACTGTGATAAGTTTTCTCCAATCCAACCAAAGTCAAATTTAAAGAATGTCGGTGCAATGGACTTTGGAATAAAAGAAGATGCTGTAAAAGACGGAATTAAGGAAAGAGCTCCCGCTTCCGGATCGACTACATACCATCCTATCATTTCTGCGCCAATACCTAAAACCCAAGTAATAAGAATTCCCCACAAAATATATCCCTTTACCTGAAAATGATACATCACCGCAGTAATCAATACACCAATCAGACACAACGCCACTCCAGGTTCAGAAAAGTCGCCTAATTTTACCAAGGTAGACTCATCTGCTACCACAATGCCTGCGCCCTGAAGTCCGAGAAATGCAATAAATAAACCGATACCTGCCGTAATACCGTATTTCAGGTTTGCAGGAATTGCATTTACAATGCTTTCACGCACCTTAAAGAAAGATAAAAGGATAAAAATAATTCCTTCTACTAAAACGGCTGCAAGCGCCACCTTCCAAGGCTCATCCATTCCCTTTAAATCGCCACCACATACAGTAAATGCAAAATAAGCATTCAAGCCCATCCCTGCGGAAAGGGCAATGGGATAGTTCGCCCAAAAGGCCATAATGAAAGTTGCCAGAGCAGATGCCAATGCTGTTGCTGTAAAGACCGCACCGGAGTCCATACCACATACAGGATTTCCCAGCAAGCTTGGGTTTACAGCCAGAATATACGCCATGGTAAGGAATGTTGTCATACCGGCCATAATCTCTGTTTTCACAGTGGTATTATGCTCCTTCAGTTTAAAAAATTTCTCCATGTTTTTCCTCCTAAAATATGAAATGCTGCAACCTCTCCATTCTATTAGGAAAAACAACTTTCGTCAAGCATTCTGAACGATTTAACGAATTATTAGGCTTTTTGTCAAAAAACTCCTTGTATAAAAATTTCTATTCCTATCAATAACAAAATAACTCCGCCAAAAATCTGAGATTTTCCGGAAAGCTTTGTTCCGAATTTGCGCCCAATCCGAATACCGGCTGCACAAATCACGAAAGTAACTGCTGCAATCACAGCTACTGCCAAAAGCATCATTCCCCAGTTATATTCTGCAATGGTAAATCCCACAGATAAGGCGTCAATGGAAGTAGCAATTCCTTGTATCATAATTTCCGTTGCTCCCACAGTCTTTGCCTGTTGTGTGTCACCATCCTCATGGCGCCCTTCAAAAATCATTTTTCCACCGATATATGCCAGCAAAATTAGAGCTATCCACGGGATACACTTCTCAAAAGCTGTAAAATACTGCACAATGGTATGCACGCACAGCCATCCAAGAAAAGGCATTACTCCCTGAAATACTGCAAAAACTCCTGCCATGCCGTACATCTTACTTTTCTTCATTGCAGGCTCACTCAGCCCATTTGCCATAGAAACAGAAAAAGCATCCATGGCAAGCCCCACGCCCAGCATTGTGTTGTTTAACAAAAACGATATCATGTTCTTCCTCCTATTGTAAAAATAGTTTTTGATTTCCTCAGAAAATAGCACGAGTTTTGCAGACAAAATATCTATAAGCAGCCAAGAAAAATAAAAAAACTCCAGTACAGCGCCTTTGCTATAACTCGAGTCTTCTAAATACTTTACTTATTCAATAAAAAAAGACGCATGTATAGCCTGACAGTTACACATGAGTCTTGCAATTTAAAGCAAGCCAGACCATAAAGGTCAGTATGTTGACTTGCTGCGTATTCTTACGCCTGCTACTCCCTCAAGGAAATCACTTTTCATATTATAAGCTTTTTCCTTGGGAGAAGCAAGGCTTTTTTCATTTTACAAAAAAGTTCTACAATACCGATTTCACCAGCATCTTTGTATACTCGTCTTTTGGATACATAATTACTTCATCCGGCGTTCCCTCTTCTACAATTTTGCCGTCTTTCATAACCAATACACGGTCGCAAAACATCTGCACCAATGCCAGATTATGACAGATAAAAAGATACGCAAGATTTCCTTCCTTTTTCAGCTCCCTTAAAAGCTCTATAATCTGCTGCTGCACAGTCACATCCAATGCGCTGGTTGCTTCATCGCAAATTACAATTTGAGGTTTTACCGCCAATGCTCTGGCAACAGCAGCTCTCTGGCACTGACCTCCGCTCACTTCATGAGGATATCTCTCATAAAATTCCGAAGAAAGACCGCATTGTTGCAGCAAATATAAAGCTTCCTTCTTTGCCTCTTTTTTTGAAATCCCTTGATTTCGCAGGCTTTCTCCAATTCCGTCACCTAAGGTTCTTCTGGGGTCAAAAGAGGTAACCGGTGATTGAAAAACCATCTGAATATCTTTATAATAAGTACGCAATTTTTTCCTTTTTATCTCTGTAACATCCTGTCCGTCTAAGAAAACACTGCCTTCCGTAGCATCAATAAGGCGGGAAATTATCCTTGCCAATGTACTTTTTCCGCTTCCCGACTCTCCTACAATCCCCAAGGTTTCTCCCGGATAAAGCTGAAAACTCACATGGTCTACTGCTGTAAAGTCAGACTTTCCTTCTGTAACAAATATTTTTGTTAAATTTTTTATTTCTAAAACCGGTTTCATTTATGCCCTCCGCAACTTTGGCACTGCTGCCAGCAATTTTTGTGTATATTCTTTCTCCGGGTTATTTAATATTTTGGCAGCTTCTCCGTATTCAACTATGTGCCCGTCTTTTAGAACCAAAACCGTATCTGCCATTGCCGATACGACTCCGATATCATGCGTTACCAGAATAATTGCCGTTCCAAAAATCTCTCTAAGCTGAAGCATTTCCTGTACGACCTGACGTTGCACTGCCACATCTAATGCACTGGTAGGTTCATCTGCCAAAAGTATCTGCGGCTGCATAAGCATTGCAAGGACAATCCCCACTCTCTGGTTCATTCCGCCGGATAATTCAAAAGAATAACTATCCCAAATCCGTTCTCCGTCCTTAAAATTCAACTTTTCAAACAATTCCAGTGCCTTTTCCTTCGCCTCTGCCTTACTTATTTTTCTATGTGCACACATACTTTCATATATTTGCTCTCCAATAGTTCGAATAGGGCACAAAGAAGCGCCGGCATCCTGAAAAATCATGCCGATTTTTTCTCCTCTGATTTGTCGCAGCTCTCCCTCCGGTAAATCAGGAATATCTTTTCCCTCAAACCAGATATCGCCCTTTGTCACCATTCCTCCGTTTCCAATAAGTCCCATCGCAGCCTTTAACAGGGTACTTTTTCCACTGCCTGACTCTCCCACAATTCCCAAGATTTCTCCTTCATGGAGGGCAAAGCTGTTATCATGTATGACCGCTTTTCCGTTAAAACAAACTTCCACGGATTGATAGCTTAATATTTCCTTCATAGTGCTTCTCCTTCCGACAGAAACCATTCTATTCTGCCGGTGCTAAATCTACCGTAATTTCATAAAAATCACATGGATGAGCGGTAAGTCCTGTTACATTTGCCTTGCTAATCATGCTCATCTTTAAGTGAGAACAAAATACAAAAGCATTATCATCCAAAATTGTCTGCTGCATCTCTACTGCCAGCTCTCCTCTGCGTTCTGTGTCAAAGGTTTTTGCCATTTCTGCCTCTAACTGTTCTAATTTGTCACTGTGGTAATGACCATTGTTTACTGCTGAGCTGTCTAGACAATGTGTCGTAAAGAAATATTCCGGATCTCCGGTAGGCGCTGTTACCATAGCGCTGGCATATACATCCCATGCAGAAGAGTCTGCTCGAATACTGTTATGGTCTGCTGTACTGTTAATTACAACGTCCATACCAATCTCCTTTAACGTAGCCTGCACGGCTTCTGCCAGCAATGGAAGCTCCTGACGGCTTGGATAAGTAAGCCAACGGATTTTCAAATCTTGTCCGTCTTTTTCACGAATTCCGTCTCCGTCTAAATCCACCCATCCGGCTTCCTCCAGCACCTTCTTTGCCTCCTCGGGATTATAACTTTCTGTTGTAACCGCATCTCCGCCAAAAGAGAAGTTTTCCGGATAAGTTCCCACTGCCGGATAACCGTTTCCGTCTAATAAGGTATTTACAAAGCCTTCTTTATCAATTCCCATAGCAATCGCTTTACGCACTGCTGCATCTTGGATAATCGGACTTTCAAAATTCATGTGAGCAAAAAATGCACGACTTGTGGCACAGCTTGAGAAAGTATATTCATCATTTTCAAACAATGGATAGCTTGCGTAAGGCATACCGTAGGCAGCATCTATTTCACCGGACTGCAATGCCATGGTAAGGGTATCTCCGTCTGAAATAGTACGAACGGTAATCTCATCATATCCCGGTTCTCCGTTCCAATATTCCTCATTCTTTACCAATTTAAGTTCTTCTCCCGATACCAGAGACTCTGCTTTATACGGTCCTGTACCCGCTACAATTCCGTCCGCTGTCACTCCTGCCGCAACGTCTACGATACAACCGTATGGATCGCTGAGATAGTTTAATAATGTTGGTTTTGGCTCTGTTGTCTTAATCGTAACAGTTTGTCCCTCTGCCGTAATCGTATCAATCATTAAATCGCCTTTTGCACGCTCATGTACTTTGACTAAATCCTCCAGACACTCTTTTACAGCCTGACCATCCACAGCTCTTCCGCTGGTAAATTTCACATTATCCTGCAATGTGATTTTCCAAGTCAGTTCATCTACATTCTCATAGCTTTTTGCCAGCCAAGGCTGGATTTCCATGTTGTCTGAATATTTAAAAAGTGTCTCTCCGATACCATATCGAATACAAGCCCATCCGGAATAGGTATTATGTGGGTTCACGTCAGGTTCTTCATTTTCAGGATTAAAGGTGGTATCTCCGAATACAAACGTCTTTTTTCCTGTTTCCGCTGTTTTTTCCGTATCTGCTTTCTTGGTATCTCCGGAAGAACAGCCTGCCAAAAGCCCTGTTCCCATGCACACTGCCAAAAACAATGCGGATATTTTTTTCATTTTTCTCATTTGTTCTTTCTCCTTTTCTAAATATTTTCTTATTTTCTGCTATTACGGGGATCTAAATAATCCCTTACAGTATCTCCCAAAAGATTAAAAATAACTACAATAATAAAAATCGCAATTCCCGGTCCGATGATTACCCAAGGATAGGTTTGCAGCATGCTTCTTCCACCGCTCATCATATTCCCCAGTTCGGCAACCGGAGGCTGTGCTCCCAATCCCAAAAAGGATAATCCTGCCAGCTCCATCAGCATTGTTCCGATATCCAGCATAGCCGTAACTAAAATCGGTCCTATACAATTCGGCAGAATATGCTTCACTATCACCTGTATGGAATTATTTCCGGCAAGCTTTGCGGCAGCAATATAATTGACGCTCTTTTGTGCCAGCGTCTGACTTCTGGCAATTCTGGCATATTTAGGCCAACTGATAACTGCCAATGCCAATACCGCATTATGTAACCCTCCGTTTAATAATGCTGCAATGGCAAGTGCAAAAACCAAACCCGGAAATGCCAGACATACATCGGAAATACGCATGATTACGGAGTCCCAAATACCTCCATAATAACCGCATAAGACGCCTACCGCAGTTCCAATCACCGTGATAATCACCACCAGAGAAAGCGTTGCCAAAACACTTGTCTGAAGCCCTACAAGAATACGTGAAAACATATCCCTGCCAAACCTGTCTGTTCCGGCAGGATGTGCCGCACTTGGCGGGCGCAATGACATGGCAGTATCCTGTGCATTTGGATCATAGGGGCAAAGCTGCTGTGCAAAAATAGCAACCAAAAGCAACGCCAGCGCTAAAATCAGGAAAATAATCAATCTGGTTTTCGTATGATTTTTCTTAATCTTCTGTTTTCGAACAGATGGCACTCTATTCTCTACGCTCATGCTTTTTCACCTCCTAATCGAATTCTTGGATCCAGAACACGGTAGGAAAGGTCTGTGATTAAATTCACACATACATAAATAATTGCCATCCACATAACATACGCCTGTATCATGGGATAATCCCTCATATTGATAGCATCTACCGCCAATTTACCTACTCCGTCCCACAGGAAAATGGACTCCACAATAGCTGTACCGCCCAGCAAGCTTCCGATAGAAAGAGTCAGTAAAGTAAGAATTGTCACTAAGCAGGCTCTTAAAACACTTTTCCACAAGGTAACCGAGAAGCGCACGCCCCTTGCTTTTGCGCCAATTACATAATCCTTGCTCAGTTCATCTAAAACCGCAGCCCTCACCTGTCGAAGGTACTTCGCAGACATGGCAATAGCAAGTGTAAAGCTGGGCAGCGCAACACTTTTTATGCTTACTTCCGTAGCGATAACCGGAAAAACCTTCATACGGATTGCAAAAAAATACATAAGCAGCAACGCCACAAAAAAGTTCGGCATACTGTTGCCTATGAAACTGCAAACACGAATAAGGTAATCTGTAAAACGATTTTGCTTTACAGCAGCCAATACTCCCAAAGGAACAGAAATAATTATAGTAAGCAAAATGGAAACCACTGTAAGCAGTAAGGTTGCCGGAAGCTTAGAAATAAAGGTTGGGAAAACTTCTTTCCCTGATATGTAGCTGGTTCCCATATCTCCCTTCAATAAATTTCCAAGCCATACAAAATACTGTGTTAAAAATGGTTTATCCAAGCCTAATTCCGCCCTTGCCTTATCCATTACTTCTTCTGAAACCACCATACCTGTATTTTCCATCTTTTGCATTACTGCGTCACTTCCTGCAAGACGCATCATCCCAAAGGATAAGAAAGTGATTACCAGCAAAATAGGAATTAGCTGTAACAGTCGTTTGACTACATATTTTTTCATTCTACTCTCCTTTCCGCACATAAATCATAAAAAGAGGATCCGGATTGTAAAATTCATCTTTCTCTATATAAATTCTCTGGCTCACATGAAAATCAATCTTCAATTCTGCCGCCCCCAGTTTGCCAAGAGTTCCTACATCCCATGCAGGACGCTGATAAGAACTGATGGGAAGCTGTCTCTTAATTTCCTCACACTCCTGCAAAAGTTCAAATCCCAACTGGTTATGCGCATGATTTTGAGGTAACTGAGAAGTATCAGAGCAATCACTTATTCCATAATTGGCATCAAAATTCAAAAGACAGCCGCCTTTTTTCAAAACTCGCAGCCATTCACTGTATGCCCTTTCTGCATCCGGCAATGTCCATGTAAGGTTTCTGGAAATGACCATGTCAAAAGCTTCATCTGCAAATTCTAAATTTTCTGCATCCATGACCTGAAATGTGCAATCTGCCTTTTCCTCTTCTGCCAATTCCTTTGCTCTTGTTATCATATCCGCTGTCAAATCCACACCGATAACCTCGTGTCCCTGCTGCGCCATTAAAATAGTAAAAAATCCTGAACCACAGCCTACATCAAGAATTTTCAATTTTTTCTCTGGAACATATTGCAAAATTTCCTTCAGCCATCTTTGGGCTATATCATCGTGCAATTCTGCACGCCTTTGTTCCTGAAAACTGTCGCTTCTCTTTGTCCAATATTCTGTAATTTTCTGCTTTCTGTCATCAGACTCTTTGGAGATTTTTCCATAAGCAATCATAGGACCGCCTTCTTTTACCTGTAAGCTTCCTGTCTGATACAGAATAACTCCGTCATATTCTGCCCTGCTGACTTCCAGAACTCTGCCTTCATAATCCTTGACTACACCAAGCACTTCTCCCTGCCGTATCATTTCTCCCGGCTTTTTATAGGGATACCACATTCCCATTTTTGTGGCTGCCTGATAGCTGACATCTGTCACTTCAAGAGGGTAATAATTTCTATAATCCTTCTGTCCCAAATATACCCCCAGACAGCACAGAATATTTCTGACATCTCTTCTGGTAGAATGGGCTTCTTCCTTTGTCCATCCTCCCATCTGTCCTCTCTCAATTAAAACAGACGGTATACCCAGACAAGCGGCATAATTATAACATCCTCCCATTGCTACGCCAGAGCGTACCATGTATGGCACATCTGCCTGCTCTGCCATTTTCCTTGAAATTTCTACTACATCCGGTTCTGCTATACCTGCATAATAAATGTATGGCGTTAATTGTTCATAGCTGTCCCCGCTATGTAAATCAATATAAAAGTCCGCACAAGGAAACAGTTCTTTTTCTATGGCATACGCTAATCGTTCCATTTGGCTTCCTGTTTCTTTCCCCGGAAATACTCTGTTTAAGTTCACGCCATCTTCAAATCCTTCACTGCCGCTGCGCATTTCAAATGCCTGTCGATTGACTACCTTTATAATTACAACCGTACCGACGATTTTCTCAATTTTCAAATGCTCTGCCAGTTCTATGGAAGATTGTATTCCCACATATTCCGCTCCATGAATACCGGCTGTAATCAGCACGGTCTTTCCTGACTTTTCACCGTTTAAAACGGTTATCGGCAGTTCAAATTCGCCATTTCCGATTAAAATATAACCACTTTTCTTTTCGCCCGTCTCTACCTGAAAATCCCCGAGGCAAAACGTTTTGTTTCTCTCCATATATTTGTATCTCTCCCTATTTTACAGCAACAATCATAAATCCCGGTGTTGACGCATAGTTAATTTTCTCCTCTGCATTCCACACACGTTCTCCTACGGTAGTATCTGCGGAAACCATTTTAAAACCACATTCTAGCAAAACAGCTAAATCCCACTGAGGACGTTTTACTTTTCCCATAGGCAGGCATCTGGAGATATCCTCCATCATATCGCCCTCCTCATAAGCGCCATGGTCTTCTACACCTGCTTTTACCGTATTTAAGCGGTCCTGCTGATATTCCTTTTCCTTCTCTTCATCAAACAGATAAGAATACCAATTTGCATCAAAATTCAAAAGTATTCCGTTTGGTTTTAAAACTCGCTTCCATTCTTTATACGCCTCTGCCGGCTTTGGTAAATTCCATGTCAGATTTCTGGTTACGATTACATCAAACGTATTATCTTCAAAGTCCAGCTTCTGTGCATCCATACAAAGGAACTCTATACTATCCGCCAACTCCCCTGCATTATGCTTTGCTTCTTCCAACATTCCTTCGGAGCTGTCAACAGCCGTCATCTGATATCCTCTTTTTGATAAAATAATAGAATAAAAGCCCGGACCTGTTCCAATATCTAAAATTTTCATCTTACTGCAAGCTTCTCCCTTGGGAAAATAGGAAATCAGTTCATTCGCCCATATATCTTCCCAGCCATCCGCCAGATTTTTCTTAATTACATCTGTATAAGATGATGCACGCCTTGTCCAATATGCTTCAATAGATGGCTGCAATTCATTTTCATGGTATATCATTTCATTCATATCAATCTCTTTCCCATATTCTATATATGTAAATTCATGTATATTTTCGTCATTCAGTATACAATAAACTAAAAAACTGTATAAGCCCCCTAGGGGGATATTGCAAACAAGAATTCTACTTTGCAGAATTCTCCGCCTGCGGTGGGTTGCTTCAGCAACATGATACCTATCTGCCGCAGTGCACTCCTTGCGGAGCAGTTTTTATTTCATAGGACACAATTTCCTATAAAATAAAAAAGCTGTTATATTAAGCAGTACCAAAATCTGAATATTGCTTAATACAACCAATGTCAATAAGTTAAGGATTGTCCCAACAACTTCATTATGAATGATCAAA
>ENA-UOJP01002224-UOJP01002224.1-human-gut-metagenome-genome-assembly--contig:-C102-NODE-2224-length-16711-cov-353.468240_pt1 | contig 16711 bp, 5 predicted proteins | sample MGYA00242353_ERZ723900 | MGnify/ENA metagenome assembly ERZ723900
TTTTTTTAGGTTGTTTGTCTGTGCTTTTATATTCTGGAGATGTGCCTTGTATATAGGATTGTTTGTTGGTTGTGTTTTTAATGTTGCACTGTTGTGAATTTTTATTTTGATATGATTATTTCTTTAGTATAAGGAGAGAAAGGAACGAGAAAGTTAAATCTATTTATCCTAATCGCAATTTCATTGTTTAAATAATCACTATGGATTAATATTTTTTGCGACTCTGCTGAGTTACTGGTTTTAACTAGTGGTGTAAAAGGGATACCTTTTCGGTATCCCTTTTACAATAATCAGAAGAAATCAATTCGCGTATTGATACCGACGGTGCGACCCATATTGACCTGCGCGACGGCGCTGCTGCCGTTCATGTAGCCATAGGTACGGTAACGACGGTCGAACAGGTTATCGACATAGACGGAAATGTTCATCCGTTCAGTCGCCTGCCAGCCCAGGCTGCTGTCCAGGGTGGCATAGGTGCCTTGCCGCAACTGGTTGTCGCCATCGAAATAATGCGGCCCGACCAGATTAACCGCCAGTCGGGGCATCAGTGCGCCATAGCGCGTATCAATCACGCCGTTCACGCTGCTTCCCGCGCCATAACGTGGTACGAACGGCACCCGGTTACCGTGATACAACTCACTGTCATTGGTGAATTCGGAACGGATCACGTTGCCATTGATATCCCATGACCAGCCTGGCGCAAACCGCCACTTCGCTTCAAGCTCAACGCCGGTGGCGTCGGCTTTACCCGCATTGCTTAATGTCTGCATCCCGACCGGGCCAGAGTAAAGCTGCATGTCTTTGGTGTGGGTATAAAACGTCGCGGCTTGCAGCGTGACGTCAGCGGTTTCGTAGCGGGTGCCAAGTTCATAGTTGATGGATTTCTCGGCGACGAACGGTTTGGCATCAAGACCCGCAGTAGGCACGATGTTGTACCCGGAAGGTTTATATCCCTGGGCTACACGGGTATACACTCTCCAGTCATCGGTCAGCATATAGCCTGCGGATAGCTGCCCGAGCACCTGATCGTCATTGCTCTTACCCTGGTCGCCAAACGGGTTGCCGAGCATGCTGCCGTGATATTGTGTACTGGATTTATCATGCGAGAAGCGCACGCCGCCGCCGATATCAAAACGATCGGTTAAATGCCAGGTCAGGTCACTGTATGCGGCCAGCGTTTCAGCGGTGGTATAGCCGGTACTGCTTAAATAAGGCATTGTCGGCATGTCGTAGGCTGAATTTAACTTCTCGCGGGTGTTCTGCCGGTACAGCCCAAACACCATATCAACGGTACGCGCATCGCCCAGGGTTGCGGCGCGCAGCTCCTGCACATCCTGATTCCAGCGCTGAGGCATATTGACGATTAACGAACCGGAAGGGAAGGTGCGCGAATAATGCTGCTGCTGCCAGGCGCTGATCAGGTTGAAAACCCAGTCATCGGTGGTGTATTTCCCACTCAGGGTCTGGCTGTCAGTGCAGCGCCGCATGTACGGGTCTGGTGAACCATCGCTGATCGACAGCTTACGGCCCTTAATATCATTCCATCCCACATAGGCGTCCTGGGTGGCGCGGGTACATTCGCGTGAGGCGGCAAAGCCCATTTCCCAGGGCTGATCGTCCGGCGCCAGACGCAGTTTCACATTCCCTATGCTGGCGCGGGTGCCGCCTAAGTCATCGCTTCCCGTCGCGGGGTTAATCATGTCGCCGTCATCAACCTGGCGTAACAGGGTGACGCTGCCGTACAGCAGGCCATCCTGAATGGGGCCGCTCAGGTTGAACTTACTTCGATAACTGTCGCGGCTACTGACGCCGCCTTCAATATAGCCGCGCGGCGTGCTGTCCGGCTGCTGGGTGACGATGTTGATGATCCCGCCCTGAGCGCTTTTGCCATATAACGTTCCCTGTGGGCCTCGCAGCAACTCCACGCTTTGCACATCGGTAAGCGCCTGGATGGTGTTGGTGGAAAGCTGAGGGACGCCATCGACATACAGGGTGACGGCGGGGTTATAGAAGTCCTGCGCTGAAGAGACGCCGCGTAGCGAGATCGTCGAAAAAAGCATGTTGCCGCTATTTTCAATATTGAGCCCGGGCAAGACTCTGGGGAGTTTGTCGCTGGCGGTGACGCCGGCGTCGCTTAATTCCGGCGCGCTGACAACAGTAGACGAGACGTTGTTGGCTGATGCCGAGCGGGAAGATTGTTTACTGGCGGTAACCACCAGCGTGCTTTCGTCTTGCTGTGAAGTCTGGGCATTAGCAATGGCGGGGAGCAATAATCCCCCCAAGGCCAGAGGATAAAGCCGTGTCATTTTCATTGTTGTGAGTCCCTGTAAGACGGCGAAACGCCAAAAAATACCGACAATGGTGAATTGAAAATGATAACTATTTCTAATGGTGGTGCTACCCGAAACGGGTTTATTTCAACCTGTTTCGGGTCGGTTTGCGCTTATTGGGCAGAATGGCGATAACGGTCGACGGCGAGAGCCGTCAGGCGTTTTTTGTCTATCTTGCCGACGGCGGTGAGCGGCCAGTGGTCCAGAAACTCGATTTGGTCAGGAATTTTCCACGCGCTGAGCCCCATACGGGTCAGTTGTTGACGCAACTGCTGATAGTCAGTTGGCACCTGCTGCGCGATGATAAACGCGCAAATCCGCTCGCCAAGCAGCGTGTCCGGCGCGGCGACCACCGCGCAATCTTGCACTTCCGCTAAACGCAGCAGTGCCGATTCCACTTCAGCCGCGGCTATTTTTTCTCCGGCGCGGTTGATCTGCTCTTTTATGCGTCCCTCAACGTGCAGGTTCCCCACCTCATCCAGCCTGACATTGTCGCCTGTGCGGTAAAACCCTTGCGCGGTAAAGGCCTGCGTGTTGTGGGCAGGGGCGCGGTAATAGCCCGAAATGGTATAAGGGCCGCGCGTTAACAATTGCCCGGTTTCGCCCGGCGCGACGTCGTTCTCGTCTTGATCAACGATGCGGATTTCATCCAGAGGGGACAACGGGCGCCCCTGGCTGTGGAGAATGGTGGCATGCGGATCGTCCAGCCGGGTAAAACAGAGCAGGCCTTCCGCCATACCGAAAACCTGTTGCAGGGTACAGTCAAAGGTGGCGATAACCTGCTCAGCAAGCGTCGGGTCGAGCCGGGCGCCGCCTGCCTGAATGACGCGCAGCGACGAAAGGTCGCTGTCTTCCCACTCCCTGGCCTGCACCCATAATTGCGCCAGCGCCGGAACCAGGGCGACGTGAGTCACTCTTTCCTGCGCGATTAAAGGCATCACCTCATCACAGCTGGCGCTGTCGGTCAGCACCACTTTTCCGCCGCAGGCAAGCGTTCCCAGAATACCGGGGCAGGCCAGCGGAAAGTTATGCGCCACCGGGAGGACGGCGAGATACACGCTCTGTTGGCTGATGCCGCACAGTTCAGCAGAAGCGCTGAAGTTATAGCTATAGTCGGCATGTCGGCGCGGGATGAGTTTGGGCGTGCCGGTTGTGCCGCCTGAGAGCAACAACAACGCGGTGGCGGAAACATCAGGCTGCGGCCATGCCTGTCGCTCACCGTGAAGGGAGAAGAACGGCGTAAAATCGTCGCTCACGGTCTCTCCAGCGACCAGAACATGACGCAAGCAGGCGTGTTTGTGCGCCATCTGTCGGGCCAGCTCTGCGTGGTTTTCCCCGTGAATAACGTAAGCGACGGGTTGCGCCAGCTCAATCAGCGCGTCGATATCCAGCGCCCGTTGCGAGGGCATCGCCAGCACGGGGATAACGCCCAGTCTTAACAAGGCGAACAGCAGGGTAACAAACGCGTTGTCGTTGGGAAGCTGCACAATTACATGCTCCCCCGAACGCAAACCCAGTGATGACAGACCTGCGGCAAGTTCGTCAACTTGTGCATCAAGCGCGCTGTAGGTTAACGACCCCTTTGCATCAACGACGGCAATTCGCGAGGCATAACGGGCCGCCCAGTGGCGCAACTGTTCGGCAATGGGTAAGGGATACTGTTCAATCAGAGATTCAAAGGAAGAATTCATGCGTCACCTTTCTGAAGTACTGGGCTGTTTTTGCCACGCGGTCATTGCAGAAAATGCGTGGGGAAAATGGCGGACAATCTGCGTAAAAAAGGACCGGGCTTGTTGAATGGGATAGAAGTGATCGCCGTCAATCACCACCGGGCCTGTAACGTGGCTCAGCCACTGACGCCAGGCATCGACCTGCTGCCAGGAGGCTTCGCGATCGTGGCTGCCGCACAATAACAGCGCAGGCGTGCGCAGCGGCGGACAGACGTCGGGCGAGTCGTAGTGATAGCTCTCGGTGGCGTAAAAATCAGCGCGCAGAAGAGGAAGAAACAGCGACATTAATTCCTGGTTTTCCCGCAGTTCAGGAGAACATCCGCCAATGTCTATCAGCTCAGCGATAAAGTCGGCATCATCGCGATGGCTGAGCTGGCGTTCAGAATGCAGATGCGGGGCATGGCACCCGGAAATAATCAGTCCTTGTGGCGCAAGCCCCCGTTGCTCCAGAAGTCGGCAGGTTTCAAACGCCACCTGCGCCCCCATGCTGTGCCCGGCGAGTAAAAGCGGCGTGTCAGGCGATACGGATGCTTCCAGCTCGTTCGCCAGCAGTGCCGCCAGTTGTGTAATGCTTCTGAGCGGTTCCAGATGGCGAAGGCGATCGCGCCCCGGCCAGGTCACCAGAGAAAGCGCGCAATCAGCCAGTTGCTCAGCTTGCCAGTGGCGAAACGCGCTACTGCTGCCGCCAGCGAAAGGGCACATGACCAGATGCGCAGTATTGCCGTTCCGGGCGGGCCACAGCGGGATGCACATTGCAGATTGCGTCACAGCGCCTCCTTATCATCATCGTTGTAGAAACCGGCTAACCGGTCGTGGTGCGGCGGCGTCAGGCGTCTGATCTCCGCATTGCCGGTCTTACGTAAAATCTGCTGCCATAAACGTGATAACGCGATCTGATGTACGCTTTGGCAGGCCGCTGGTGGATGTTCGCCCGCCAGATGGCTGCGCAACTGGTGTAGCAACCAGCTGACGCCCTCCGGCCCGACGGTTTCGCAGCAGTCGCGCCAGCTCAGGGGCGCCGCGCTGCGCGTCAGACCCGGCAGATCGCGCAGGATCTCCGGTCTGCGGTAGAGGCTGTGGGCGTTCTCCTGATGGTCTGCGACAAACAGGCTGGATGACCAGATGACGGGGCCGTAGCTCGCCTCCAGCGAAAGATGACCTTCCGGCCAGCCCAGCAGCAGGCGGTGCATGATAAGGCTATGCATATCTGGATCGTCAGGATCGAGATAGCGCTGAAGCAGCAGGCAGGCTTCTCCCTCCGGCCAGAAGAGTCTCAGACAGTGAAAATCGCTAAAGCTGCCAACCACGTCGCACTCCACGGCGGCGGCATCAACGCCCAGAGCCAGCAACAACAAATCCAGAGTGGAGTAGAGCAACTGTCGGCTGGTGGTGGCGTGGACTACCGGCGGCGTCTTAGCCAGGCAGCGACGCAGCTGCTGCGCATCGCGAAGCCATGTGCGTCCCGCGCGCGTATGCGGATAAAACGTGTTTACCCAATAGCAGCATCCCTGTTCCTGCGCCAGCGTTTGTAAGGAACTGATGTCATCCGGGTGGAGGGGATGCTCCTGAATGACGTGTACGCCGCGCGTCAGAAAGTGTCTGGCAAGCTGCGTACCGGTTCCTCCGGCGACGGTCGAACGCACGACAATACAGGCGATATCCGGCATCCTGGTTATCTGTTCCGGCGAGGTATACAGCGGAATGCCAAACGCATGAGCCAGCTCTCTTGAACGGGCGCTTCCCTGCGCCAGCAGGCCGACCAGTTCCAGCCCCTCCGGGGGCTGCATAAAGGCATTCAGGTACATTTCGCCAAATTTGGCGCCCACAATCAGTACGCGTTGTTTTGGGGAGGCGGACGGCATCATAACGTGTTCTCCGGTTGCATTGAGGTTGCGCAAAGCCAGCGCGTAATGTGTTGCGCACAAGCCTGAACGTGGGGGGCTTCCATCATGATTTGCCAGTGGCTGGCTTCAATCACAGCGTCGTCGGCGTTGTTTATCCAGCCCTGCCACTCGGTTTCTGCTGGCGTCCAGTGCGCGGGTCTCCCGGCGGCATACACCATGAGACAGGGGACCGGAACGCTTTCGCCCGGCGTATGCTCAGTCAGTAAACGCAGCAGATGCGCGATGTTGTCGAGCCACGTTTCTGCCGCTTGCAGCGTCAGGTTTTGCGACACCATACCGGCCGTTTTAGCGAGGCTGATAAAGTCGGCAAGCTGGCTGTCGGGCGTCTGCTGGTCGAAATGTTCGGGCAGTGCCAGAGGCGTTTGTCCTTCGGCTAACAGGCGCAGCAGGGCCGCCCGGTTTTCGCAACAGAAATCCTGTCGGCACACGGGATCGATTAACACCATCCGAACCTGCTCGCCTTTGGCGTACAGGCGCTGTGCGGCGCCCGCCGCAAGAAACGCGCCATACGACCAACCCGCCAGCACATAAGGGCCGTGAGGCTGCTGACGACGGATGCACCCGACATACTCATCGATCATCTGGTCGAGCGTGGCAAAGCGCTGCGGCGATTTTGCTTGCAGGCCGAAAACGCGCCTGTTCAACGCGCTAGCGAGCGGCAGCCAGGCGCTGATATCGCCGTCTGAAGCGTGGAAGACAAACAGGGTTTCCTCACCGTCGCCCTGGCAAAGGGGTATCGGGTTGTCCTCTCCTGACGTAGCCGCCTGTAGATGGGCGCAGAAGTTGCTCAGCGTCGAATGGCTGAACAGATCCTGAAGGTTAGCCCTGGCAATCCCTCTCCGGTTTAGCTGCGCGACCATCCTTGTCGCCATCAGGCTGTCGCCGCCCAGTTCGAAAAAGTCGTGATGCCTTGCCACGGGGCGAGACAGCAGCGATTGCCAGAGTTCAGCCACCTGTTTTTCCAGCGCCGGATTCCCCCCGGCAACTGGCGTGGGTTTGGCTGGCTCAGTCGGCGTATCAGACGGGGCATGCAGCGGCGTAAATAACGCTTCTCTTTGCCGGATCTGTAAAATGGGCAGACCGGTGCCAAAGCGCTGCTGTAAATAGCGGCTCACGGCTTTTTTATCCGGGCGATTTACGCCAGGCGAACGCGCCACCAGCAGATGCTGGCGCAGCGGCGACGATTCCTGCGCGGGCCACGCCAGCTCGTTTGCAAACCCGGCCTGAACGAGAACCTCCTGCCATGCGGAGCGGGTGAGCATCGGTTTCTCATCCCGGCGGCGGAAATCGCGGTATCCGCTTAATCCCTCAATAAAGCCCACGCTCGCCAGCTGGAATACGCTGTTTCGCTCCGTCGCTTCAACGATCAGCAAACGTCCGCCGGCTTTCAGCAACAGTTTTAATCTGCGCAACGTCTGGACGACATGGCTGGCGTCGTGGAGCACATTGACGGCAACGATCAGGTCGTAACCCGCCTCCGGGTGGGCGGTGAAATCCAGCGGCTGGTTGATGTCGAACAAGGCATAAGACACCTGCGATTCATCATGGAAACGGGCTCTGGCGTCATTGAGGAACTGCGCGGAGACGTCCGTGAAGTGGTACGACTGTCGCGTGTTCCGCGTGGCCTTCAGCACCGGCGCGGTAGTGGCTGCGGTTCCGGCGCCAACCTCCAGAATCCGTTCTGCGCTGCACAAGGCGGCAATCTGCGCGGTATAGCGATTCAGACAGGCGCTGGCGGGGTTGTCGCGATACAGCGCGTCGGTAACGCGATGCTGCTCGTTGAACAGCAATTCCAGCGGAGAACACTGCCCGGAGAAGAGGGCGTCGTGCCGGGCGATGCAGGTTTCCAGATACTGCGCCAGCGCCTGGCTCCATTGGCTTTGCGGGCACGCTTCCTGAGGCTCAGGAATCTCGCTGAGCGGAATGCGGCAGCGCCAGCTTTCACCTTTGCGGATTAACCACTCTCTTTCCGTCAGACACTGTAGCCACTGGCGCAGCAGACGCTGGTGAGACGCTTGCGCGGACAGCGCCTGTACTATTGCGCTAAAGCGATGGGCGATCTCCGGCGTGGTAAACAGGCCGTGACGATTTAGCGTAGCCGCGATCCCCTGTAGCGCACGCGCCTCCAGCCAGCGCCAGGTCGCCTCCAGCTCATCAAGCTGCGCCTGCTCAGGCAACGGCAGCGCCAGTTGGGTAAGTTCGTGCTCATCAGGCATCGCCGCTGATGGCGAAGGATCGTCGGCCATCACGATATCCAGCGTCAACGCGCCCTGTTCGGTTATTTCCGCTCTGGCCTGCCGGATGCCGGGGTATTCGAGCGTCGCCTGCTCAATATCCCGCAGGTCGTAGTCCGCCTGCGCGTTCAGCGGCCAGCGTCGGCGGGGAATGTGCCCGGCGATGCCGCTGGCGAGAGTCTTCAGGCTTTCAGGGGCGGCGATGACGGCTTGCAGGATGGCGCAATAGTTATTAAACATCGCCTCGGCAGCGCCGGGTTCCAGCACGTTGTCCATGCAGTACCAGCTAAACATCAACTCGCCGTCGCTCTCCATGACCTGATGATCCAGCCAGACCTGCGGCGTTTGCGTGAATACATAGCAGGGTTCGCCGAACAGATGGCTCATCGCCTGATCGATAGTCATGCCTTCCAGCGTCATCCCCAGCATACTGGTAAACACTACCGGCATCAGCGGTTGACGTTGTGATCCGCGCAGGCGGCCCAGCTCACGGATCACCTCAACACCGTTCATTTCACTGTGCGCCATGTTTTGCCAGAGGCGCTGTTGGGTCTGTTGCATCTGCTCTTGCAACGTCACCGGCGCTGAGAAGTTAAAATCAACCAGCGTGACGGAGGTAAAATCACCAATCAACTGGTTGATTTGCGGATGGATCGGCTGGCGATTGAAGAACGTCAGGTTCAGCGTAAATGTTGTGGTTCGGCTCCAGCGCTCAAGGGTGGCGGCAAACAGCGTGAGCAGCGCGGCAGACGGTGTGACGCCTTGCTGCTGCCAGCGCTGTTTCACGGCCTGCCATTCTGTCTTGCCGATCGTCGATTTGAAGGTGGTGAAGTGTGGCGTTTCCGGGGGCGTCTCAACCACCGGCAGCTCTGGCGCTAAGGGCAGTTGCGGCAGTTTTTCCTGCCAGTAATCCCAGGCATCGTGCCATGCCGATGTCTGTCGGCGCGCCTGTTCAGCCATCACATAATCACGGAAGGTAATAGCGAGCGGCGCCAGCGTTTCACCGCGCCAGACCTGCGCCAGGTCGTCCATCATGACTTTAAAACTCTGCACATCAAACTGCAAAAGGTCGAGGTTCATATGCAGACGGTAATGGCAATCGTCGATTTCGCTGACCACCAGCTCAAAAAGAGGCCACTGGTCGGCAGGCAAAACGCGATAGCTCAGTTCATGCCGCCGTTTTTCCAGCGCGATGCGCTGTTCTTCCGGGGAAAGCGCGCGCAGATCGTCACGCGGGATGTGATACTCCGGCGTTGTCGCCAGGATTCGCTGCTGCCCGTCGGCATCAACCACCATACGCAACATATCGTGGCGTGCGATGAGCTGGTTCCATGCTTTCTCCAGTATGGCGAGATCGAACTCATCGTGGCGTTTATCCCACTCAAACAGGACGTGACAGGCGACGCCGCCATAGCCAATGAGGTGGGTTCGCCCCAGCCAGTAGGCGTGCTGAATGGGCGTCAAAGGGAAGGGCGCATAACGCTCGTCGGCGTCGTGCCGCAACACTTCCGGCTGCGAAGCGGCAGGCGTCGCCTCTGGCTTAGAACAGATAAGCTGCGTGAGTCCATGAGGAGACAGATCCTGCCACGCCCGTTCCGCATTGATGCGTACGCCCAGGTAGTGCTGAATATCGCTACTGAGTTCAAGGAAGAGCAGCGAGTCCATGCCGAGTTGCAACAGATCCTGGTTTGGATGCAGTGACGCCGGATCGCTCAGCCTTAGCTGAACCGCAATCCGCTTTTTCAGCCATGCCATCACCGCTGTTTCATCGCTCAGGCTGCCGTTAAAGGCGTTGTCATCAGCAGGAGGAATGACCGGCGTTGCGGCTTTTTCTGTGGCGCTGATGTTAAACAGAGCCTGTTGTAACGGGGGCATTTTGTCGGTAAAAACGCGCATCGCCAGTCGCCACGGGGCGCCGCGCATCACCGCCTGTTCCAGGTGCCAGCAGCCTTCGGCATCGCTTAACGCGCCCATACCTCGGCTGGCGAGCGTCGCCAGCATTTCCGGCGTGGCCGCCCGACCGCTTTCTCCCCATGCGCCCCAGGCGACAGAGAGCGTTTTCGGCGCATCAAGGGTGGAAAACTGCTGGGCCAGCCCGTCCAGGTAGCCGCAGGCCAGCGCATGGGCGCTCTGACCCGGCGCGCCGAGGGTGGCGGCAGCGGAAGAGTAGAGAATAAGATAGCGTCCGTCGTGGTTGCGCAGGGTTTGCAACAGCTGGCTTGCCGCCTGCGCTTTTACCGCGAAAACGGCAGCCAGCTGGTGGTCATCAAGCTCCTGCAAGGGCGCGTCAGCCAATACGCCAGCGGCATGAATCGCTCCGGCAATGCCGCCGTTGGCCGCCAGATCGTCAAGAACCGTGGCCAGTTGCCCGGCATCGCCCACATCACAACGGCAGACGCGCGTCTGCCCGCCCTCCACGTCGCGTAGCCATGACTCATCCACGCGCGGCGCCAGCAGGGCGATGCGTCGCGCCCCTTTTTCTCTGAGCCAGTTCACGGCAAGGCGGCCTAATCCGCCAAACGCTCCGGTCACCAGATGCCAGCGGCTATCGCCGGTAAACACGTTTGCCGGTAATTCAGCGGCGCATCCCGTATTGGGCGCCAGTGAAGGGAGCCAAAGGGTGTCACCCCGTGCGGCGAGCCAGCGCTGTGATAGTGAGACTGCGCTCAACCCTTGATGCAGCGTTTCCCACGGGGTGTTTTCGGCGAGATCGATGGCGGCAAGCAACCGTTCCGGCTGTTCGTTGGCCGCGACGCGAAGCAAGGCCCATAGCGCGTGATGGGATGCAGAGAGTGCTTCATTTTCCTCGACTCGCCACGCGCGGCGAGTAACCACAATCAATCCGGCTGCGCTGGCGGTGAGCGCTGCTATCACTTTCTCCGCTAAGGCCAGCGTATCCTCGCTCTCCTCAACAATCATCAGTCGTGAAGAGGCGTGCGGATCGTGAATGATGCCGTATTGCGCCAGCTCGTCGCTGCGCGCAAGCGTACCGGCGCTGAAGCTAAAGGTAAGCGGATGGTCAATGCTGGCGACGTTGAGGGGCGTCCAGCGCCATTGATAATGCGTCTGCGGCGCAGGAAGAGGCGCGGCGGGCGATAGCGGCAGCCACTCGCCAGCAGGATGACGGGCTTCAACGCGCATCTGACCGCGGGAAAAGGCTTCGTTTTGCCAGCTTAAGCGAACCTTCCCCAGCCACTCCGGGGCGGCGACGGGGGGCGGTTCCACAGGCAGAGCGTCGCCATGACGCTGTGAAAGCAGACGCCAGGCCTCCTGCCAGCGGGCGTTAAACCGTTCGGGCTGACCTGCGCAATCAGACCAGTCGGCGAGATAATCACCGTTATCCGTCAGCGCCTGCCCCAACACGGGTTCTGATGGCGCGGTGAATGTTACGGCGCTAACCGCCTGACCGGGCAGCGTGGCGAGAATGATATGTTCGCTCATCCCGGCGGTCGGGCTGCCATCCTGCGGTAGCCACGCCACTTTGCTGAATCCGGCGTGGCGGCACTGTTGTTGCCACTGAGCGGTGGTGAGGAATAACTCACCTTCGCGGGCGTCGAGATCCTGTAGCGGAAGAACCAGCGGGCCGAAAACGAAGTCAAACAGACGCATTGGCTGGGTGATTTCGCGCATCAGCAGGCGCCCGCCCGGCTTGAGCAGGGGGCGCAGATTATCGAGCGTGCGGCCAATATGGCGGGTGGCGTGAATCACGTTCGCTGCCACGATAAGATCGTAAGACTGTGCCTGGAAACCCTGAGACTGCGCCTCTTTTTCGAGATCCAGCTCGCTATACTTCACAAAATCATAGTCGGCGAATTTCTGCTGGGCGCGACGGGTGAACAGCGCCGAGATATCGGTGAAATGGTACTCCAGTGCCGGAACGCCGTTGAGTTCCGGCAGCAGCCACGCGGTGGTGCCGCCGGTTCCGCCGCCAACTTCAAGAATACGCAACGGCTGGCGGGGCTGACGCGTCTGGACAATGCCGCGTAATACCCCGGCGGCGATTTGGTTGAAATAGCGGCCAAAGCTGAATTCCTGATACAGCACTTCCACGCCGTCGGAGGCGCTTTGCGGGAAGATAATCGCCACCGGTTCTTCCGCGCCGCTCATCATTTCATATAACCGATCGCCGGCACGGGCGATGGTGTCGGGAATAGCCTGAAAACCTTCACAATAACCGGCAAGTTCCGTCAGCAGTGATTCCCGCTGTTGATGTTCAATGGGGCGGGCGCGGACGTATCGCCCGTCGGTGCAGCGGTAATCGCCGTCGACCACGCAGTTATTCAGCAGGCGCTGGAGTAGCTGCTGGTAGCGGGGCAGCAGACGTCCACGGCGCATGATGGTCATGGCGTCCACGCCGTTCTCAATGGCATAGCCGGTACAGCGTTGTACCAGTTGATCGACGTAGATGGCGTGCAGTCGCGTGGCGCACTGTTTAAGCGCTTCCAGGCGAGGGAGATCGAGCGCTGTCGCGGCGCGACTCGCCACCTCCAGCCCGGCAGACAGCGCTGCGTCGGCAGGCTCGCAGGCCGGGGAGACGCGCTCTTTCCAGTAACGCTCAGTATCAAACGGATAACATGGCGCAGCGATACGTTGTCCATCGCCCGCCAGCAGGTCGGCCCACGGTAGGGCGACGCCGGCAGCGTAAAGCTGGAGCAGGGCCTGATTGAGGACATCGCTCGCCTCTTTGTTACGCCGGGCGCTGGCTATCCAGTATGCGTTATCGCGGTATTCGCGCTGCCCGCAAGCAACCAACTGGGCATCGGGCCCCATCTCCAGAAAAACGCGGGCGCCGAGCTGATGCGCCACCTGAATACTCTGGATAAAACGCACCGGCTGGCGCATGTGTCGGCGCCAGTAATCCGCCTGGTTGAGCGTTGACTCATCAATGACGTCGGCGGTGAGCGTGGAAATAATCGGTATTTGCCCCGGCTCCGCGTGCAGTCCCGCGCAGGCGTCCTGGAACCGATCGAGTATCGGCTCCAGTAAAGCGGAGTGCGCCGCACCGGTTACGCTCAGGCGACGATAGTTAATGTCATGCTGCGAGAGCGTGGCGCAAAATACTGCGAGACGGGCTTCCGGCCCGGAAAATACCGTATGTTGCGTACCGTTATTGGCGGCGAGATCCAGCTCAAACTGGCGAGCCAGCGGCATCAGCGTGTCTTCGTCTGCAAATACCGCCACCATCGCGCCGCTTGCGCACTGCTGCATTAGCGCGCCGCGCCGACAAACCAGTGGCATGACCTGTTCAATCGTATAGTGTCCGCAGACAACAGCAGCGGCAAATTCACCGACGGAATGCCCAATGGCGAAGTCTGGCTTCAGTCCTTCAGCACGCCAGTGCGCCGCCATCGCGATTTCAAACGCGACAATCGCCGGCTGCGCCCAGGCCATATTGTCCAGCTGCGCCGAATCGGGGTTAAACATCGCTTCGCGCAGTGACGGCGTGAGCATTTCGCTACAGGCGGAAAAACAGCGATCCAGCGTGTCGGCAAACGCCGTTGAGTGATGGTACATCGTTTGACCCATAGTGCGCCAGTGCGAGCCCTGGCCGGTAAACAGCCACACCTGCTTGCCGCTGGCGCCGTGGCCGCTGTAAACCAGCGCCCCCGATTTCTCACCGGCCCAGGCGCTGAGCGCCTCGGCGGTTTCACGGTTTAATGGCGCCGCCAGGCGGAAGGGGAGATCGAGACGGCGCGCGTGCAGGGCTGTGAAGGCCAGAGAGCTGGCATCCGCATTCTCTCTCAGCGCCCCGGCATAATCCGTCGCCAGCCGCCGCAACGCGCTGTCGCTGGCGGCGCTGAGCAGCAGCGCGGTACTTTTTCTGCCGCTATCCGTATTGGGGAGGCGCGCGTTGAGCGCGTCGGGCAGCGAGGCGACGATCATATGGCAGTTGGTGCCGCCAATACCAAAGGAGGAGACGCCCGCATAGCGCATTTCGTCCTGCCATGCCTGTGCCGACACCGGTATGGTAAAGGGGCTCTCTTCAAGTTTCAGCGCCGGGTTGGGGGTGTGAAAATTCAGTAAGGGAGGAATTTGCCCGCGACTGACTGCCAGAACGGTTTTCAGCAGTCCGGCAATGCCCGCCGCGGTATCCAGATGGCCCATGTTACTTTTCACGGAACCGAGCGCACAGCGCTGATCCTGCGGGCGAGGCGCATAGACGTTGCGTAACGCTTCAATTTCAATCGCGTCGCCCAGCGGTGTGCCGGTGCCGTGGGTTTCAATGTAACCTACCTGCCTGTCGTCGATGGCCGCCAGCATTAACGCCTCTTCGATGACTGCCTGTTGCCCTGCGACGGAAGGGGCGGTATAGCCGACCTTTCTGTTGCCGTCGTTGTTGACCGCGCTGGAGAGGATCACCGAGATAATCGGATCGCCTGACAGCAGCGCGTCTCTCAGGCGACGCAGCACCACGCAGCCGAGACCGTTACCGGCCCAGGTGCCCTCAGCCGAGGCGTCAAAGGGACGACAGTGACCATCAGGAGAGAAAATCATTCCGGGCTGGTAGCGGTAGCCTGCCTGCTGGGGGAAAGAGAGCGCCACGCCGCCGGCAACCGCCATATCGGATTCGCCTGCGCGCAGGCTTTCACAGGCCAGATGCACGGCAACCAGCGAGCTGGAGCAGGCGGTCTGTACCGATAACGCCGGGCCGTGCAGGTTGAGTTTGTACGCGGCGCGGGTGGCAATATAGTCTTTATCATTGCCCATCAGAGATTGCAGACCTTTTACCTGCGCGACTTCTGTCACGTTCAATGCTTCGCGACCGGGGTAGGTACTCATCCGGGAAGAGGCGAAAACGCCGGTCTTATGGGGGACGGCGCCGGGGGCATAACCGGCATGTTCCAGCGCATGCCAGACCGCCTGCAAAAACAGGCGCTGCTGCGGGTCCATCGACTCCGCTTCCTGTCGCGAATAGCCAAACAGGGTGGCGTCGAAGCAGTCGGCGTTGTCTAACACCGTACCGATATTGACATAATGAGGATCGTCAATGATGGCGGCATCCAGACCGACGGCCAGAAGCTCTTCGCGCGTAAAGCGTCGGCTGCATTCACGACCTTCCAGCAGATTTTGCCAGAACGTTTCGCCATCCGGCGATTCAGGAAAATGGCAGGCGTAGCCGATAACCGCGACAGGTTCGCAGTCCGGGTAGTGTTGAGCGATCGATGCATCAATGGAATCTGCTGTCGGCGCAGAAGAGAAGCGCAAGTTATCCATAATCGGTCCCGTTTCCTAAGATTCACAAAGTCAATGGAACGCCATGCGTTCGCGATGGCGTTCCGGGGAAAATCAGTTTGCTTCGCGCTATATCCGCCGCTGACGACGGCGAACAGGGCGAGGTCGTTTTGTTTTCTCCACCGTGGCGACGCCGGCCAGATAATCGGCCAGGGCAGCAGGAGAAGGGTGGGTGAAGAGGTCAAGCAACGTCAGGGTGGAAAATTCGTGACGTTGTAACAAAACGTGCAGTTGCACCAGATTCAGCGACGTTGCGCCCGCCTCAAAGAAGTTTTCTGCGGGCGTGACAGACTCGCCAACCACCTCGCGGAAGGCGTCGCAAATCAGGCTGACGGTGCTCTCGTCCGCCGCAATGTGTGGCTGAGAGTGCTCAGGGCATACGCGCGGTGAGCGCTCTGCGCATTGCCCTGCGTGTTTAACGGGAGGCACCAGCGCGGCGAGCGGCAGTTGCCAGCCGCTTTCATCCTCGGCCATTCGGTTTAGCAATGCGCAATACTGTTCAAACTGGCGCTCCACCTGCCCGGCAGGAAACAGCGCGGCGACAAAATCCCAGTTAAAGCGCAGTTCGCCTTCGGATTCATAAATCTGGTGATCGAGCCAGACCTGCGGCGTCTGGGAGATGCCCCAGACCGGTTTGAGCAGATTACGCCGGGCGAGGAAGTTATCCTGCTCAAAGCCCAGTGCGCTGGTAAAGACGACGGGCATCGGAACGGCAGGCACGTTTTGCCGTTGCGCCAGTTGACGCATCACGCGGATGGCTGACACATCGCGGTGGTTGAGGTTCTGGCTCAGCCGCTGCTGTAGTGACTGCGCGCTGTGCAGCCAGCTTTCGCCGGGATGCCAGCTCAGCAGCATCAGCGAGGTGAAATCGCCCAGAATCTGGTTGATTTGCGGGTGCAGCGGTCGCCTGTCGAAAAGCGTAAGGTTAAGCGTGAACTCAGGCTGTGCACTCCATGCAGAGAGAACCGTTGACCACACCGACAACAGTACGGCCGACGGGGTGAGATGGGCGTCAGCCGCCCGTTTTTTCAGCCGATGCCAGCGCGTGCTGTCCAGTGCGCCGTTCAGGCGGGCGAAGCGCGGTGTTTCAACCTCCTGAGGCAAGCAGCGCAGCGGCAACGCAGGCGCCGGAGGAATATCATCAAGCTGCGCCTGCCACCATGCCAGAGAATCTGGATTGGGCGACTGTAGCGAGGGTTGTTGCAGATAATCCCTGAAGGTGACGGGCAGCGGCGGAAGCAGCTGTTGCGGGTAGCGGTAGCCGTGCTCCAGCTCCGCCA
>ENA-UOJP01002230-UOJP01002230.1-human-gut-metagenome-genome-assembly--contig:-C102-NODE-2230-length-16683-cov-7.042459_pt1 | contig 16683 bp, 17 predicted proteins | sample MGYA00242353_ERZ723900 | MGnify/ENA metagenome assembly ERZ723900
TCATTGGCTGCTGCCTTCTGATGATGTACTACACCACAGTCTCCGGCTGGATGCTGGATTATTTCTATAAGTTTACCGTCGGCGCCTTCGACGGCGCTGCCACCGATGCTGTGGACGGCGTGTTCTCCTCTATGCTGGCCAATCCCGGCGAGATGGCCGTCTTCATGGTGATCATTGTGCTGGCGGGCTTTCTGGTGTGCTCCTTCGGCCTTCAGAAGGGATTGGAGCGCATCAGCAAGTGGATGATGCTGGCGCTTTTGGCGCTGATTGTGGTTCTGGCAGTTCACAGCCTCACCCTGGCCGGCGCCATGGAGGGCGTGAAGTTCTATCTTCTGCCGGACTTCCAGCGGGCCGCGGAGGTGGGCCTTGGCAATGTCATCACCGCCGCCATGAATCAGTCCTTCTTTACCCTGAGTCTTGGCATCGCCGCCATGGAGATTTTCGGCAGCTACATGAGCCGGGAGCACTCCCTCACCGGAGAGGCGGTGCGCATCTGCTGCCTGGACACCTTTGTGGCGTTCATGTCCGGCATGATCATCTTCCCCGCCTGCTTCAGCTTTGGCGTACAGCCGGACAGCGGCCCCTCCCTCATCTTCGTCACCCTGCCCCGGGTATTTGTGAACATGGCCGGCGGCCGAGTCTGGGGCGCTTTGTTCTTCCTGTTTATGACGTTCGCCAGCTTTACCACAGTGCTCGCGGTGTTTGAGAACATCATGGCCAGCTGTATTGATAATTTCGGCTGGTCCCGTAAGAAGGCGACTGGTATCTGCTGCGTGTTCATTCTTCTGGCCAGCATGCCCTGTGTTCTGGGCTACAACGAGTGGTATTTCTCTGTGGTGCTGCCCAACGCGCCCAACGGCGGCCAGATTTTGGATATTGAGGACTTCCTGGTGAGCAATCTCCTGCTGCCGCTGGGTTCTCTCATCTATCTGCTCTTCTGCGTCACCAAGTGGGGCTGGGGCTTTGACAAATATCTGGAGGAGGCCAACACTGGTACGGGCCTCCGGATGTCCCGGGCTTTCAAACCCTATTTCCAGTTTATCCTGCCCATTATCATCCTGGTCATTTTGATTCAGGGCCTGATTTGAGTGCATATTCACGGCGGCATGCGATTGCATGCCGCCGTTTTTCCGATTTTAGGATTTACTTTTTCTCCCGGGGCGCATATACTAGATTCCAGAAATCAAAGGAGGCGTGCTGCGTATGAAACTGCATCTCACTGATCCCAAAACCGTGGACCTCACCCGCTATTGGGGAACCCAAAATGCCCTGCTGACTGCCGGAGACAAGACCGGCTGCAACACCATGACCATCGGTTGGGGGCAAAATGGCCTGGTCTGGGGTCTGCCGGTATGCACCGTCTACGTGCGGCCGGAGCGCTATACGTATGAGTTTATGGAGTCCCATGACTACTTCACTCTCTCTATCCTGCCTGAAAGCGAGAAGAAGGCCATGGCCCTATGCGGTACCAAGAGCGGCCGGGACACAGATAAGATCGCCGCCTGCGGTCTGACGCTTGCCTATGGTGCGGGGGATGCGCCGTACTTCGAGCAGGCGGAGCTGGTGCTGGTGTGCCGCAAGCTCTATGTGCAGGACCTGGATCTTGGCGGCATGGCGGAGAAGGTTCAGACCTTCTACGGTCCCGCTCAAGGCGGTATTCACCGCGCCTACACCGGTGAAATCCTCGAAGCCTATACGTTTTCTTAAAAGGAAAACGTATCAAAAAAAATTTAGCTCGCTCTGAGGGCTAGGTAGTTCACCGAGCCTCTGCGACGGCAACGCGGCCGGATTTGCGCCGGAACGGGAAAAACGGACCGGGTACGGCCGGAAATTGATGGAAAACAAGGAGCGTTCATGCAGGATACGACAAAGGAAATTCGAGACAAAGTGGTGCTGGTGGGGCTGAACTCCCCGGTGCTGAAACAGGAGGAGAACGCCGACGAGGACACTATGGAGGAGCTCAGCGCCCTGGTGGAGACCGCCGGTGGCGAGACGGTGGGCATTGTGCTGCAAAACCGCCCCTCCCCGGACCCCCGCACCTTTATCGGCGAGGGCAAGGTAGCTGAGGTACAGCTCTACTGTGAGAACACCGGCGCCACTATGGTCATCTTTGACAACGACCTCTCACCCTCTCAGATGCGGGTTCTCACCCAGCTGCTGGGCGTCCAGGTGCTGGACCGCTGCGGGCTGATTCTGGATATTTTTGCCCAGCGGGCTCAGACCCGGGAGGGCCGGCTCCAGGTGGAGCTGGCCCAATATCAATATCTGCTGCCCCGGCTCACCGGCATGTGGACCCACCTGGAGCGTCAGGCGGGTACCAGCGGCAAGGGTCCCATCGGCTCCAAGGGCCCCGGCGAAACCCAGCTGGAGACGGACCGGCGGCACATCCACCGGAAAATCGACAAGCTGCGGGAGGATTTGAAGGACGTGCGCCGGGTACGGGGCACCCAGCGCCAGCAGCGGCGGAAAAACGAGGTCCCCGTGGTGGCTATCGTTGGCTATACCAATGCGGGCAAGTCCACCCTGCTCAACCACCTCACCGGAGCGGGCATCCCTGCCAACAACCGTCTCTTTGATACCCTGGACACCACCAGCCGCCTGCTCCGCGTCAGCGACACGCTGGACGTGGTGGTATCCGATACGGTGGGCTTTATCCGCAAGCTCCCCCACCAGCTGGTGGAGGCGTTCAAGGCCACCCTGGAGGAGCTGGAGTACGCGGACCTGCTGCTCCACGTCATCGACGTGTCCAACCCGGAGTGGCAGCTCCAGGCGGCGGTGGTGGAAAATCTGATCCGGGAGCTGGGCGCCGGGGAGCTGCCCCGGATTGATGTATTTAACAAGTCAGACCGGTTACCCGTCGGGGAGATCATGCCCCACGGCGAGGATATCTGCGCCATTTCCGCCCGGACTGGCGAGGGCATCGACCGCCTGTTGGAGATGATTGACCAGCGGCTGGACAAGGGCACCCGGCGGGTGGTGCTCCACCTGCCCTATGACAAAGGCAGCCTGCTGGACATGCTGTATCGGGAGGCTAAGGTGGAACAGGTGGAGTACGGCGAGACGATAGACGTCACAGTGGTCTGCGGTCCCCGGACTCTGGGGCAGGTGCAGCCCTTCATCGCGGAGTGAGGGCCTCCAGCCCCGCTCCGGTTCGCATCCCCAGCCAAAAGGCGTGGATGGCCGTCCGCTCCCGCACCTGTTCCAGACTTGGCCACAAGTCCGGCGGCAGCTCGTTGCGCAGCAGGTCCAGCTGCCAGTCCCATTCCTCCGCCGGGACGTCGTCCAGGTAAGGTCGGATGTAGCGAGGATAGAGCCATTTCATGAAATCGGACATGAAATTCCCCCTTTCAAAATACGCTAAATTTAGCATATTACAAATATAACACGCTAAACTTAGCATGTCAAGAGGGTACTCTATGGAAATTGGAAAGAGATTAAAAGTATTACGCAAGGAAAGTGGCGAAACGCAAACTCAGGTGGCGGCTGCCATCGGTATTGTAATGCGCCATTACCAGCGGATCGAGAACGACGAGGGGCTTCCCGGCCTGGAAATCTTTTGCGCGCTGGCGGAGCACTTCGGTGTGTCTATGGACTATCTGGCGGGCCGCACGGACCGGCGGGAGGTGTCCCGGTGACGCCGGTGATCGAGACGCCCCGGCTGCTCCTCCGGCCCTTTCAGGATGCCGACGCGGCGGACGTGTACCGCTACGCTCAGGACCCGGCGGTGGGGCCGGTGGCCGGCTGGCCTCCCCACCAAAGCGTGGAGGAGAGCCGTGAGATCATCCGCACGGTGTTCTCCGCACCAGACGTCTTTGCTATGGAGCTCAAGGAGACGAGCGCCGTTATTGGCTCCGTGGGCTTTGTGGGCAGCCATCCCGCGGGGGAGCACTGCCCAGATGACGAGTTGGGCTATGCCCTCTCCCGCCAATATTGGGGCCGTGGGCTGATGCCTGAGGCTGCCCAGGCGGTGCTGCGCTATGGATTTGAGCGCCTGCACCGCGTCTGGTGCGCCCACTACGCCGGGAACTGGCGCAGCGCCGCCGTCATCCGCAAGTGCGGCTTCCGCTACCAGTTTTCCCGCCCCACGGAGGTAACGCTCCTGGGCGAGACCCGGCAAACCTATTTTTACGTATTGACCAAGGAGGCGTGGCGTGAGCGAGTATCGGGTGCCCTATGAAGCCAGCGAGAGCGAATTCGTGGAGAAGCGCTCCCGCTTTATCAGCCACCTCTGGCGGGTGGAAAGCGAGGCCGAGGCCCGTGCCCGCATCGAGGAGATGAAAAAGAAATACTACGATGCCCGCCACAACTGCTGGTGCTACTTACTGCGGGAGGGCGGCGCGGTCCGCTACTCCGACGACGGCGAACCCCAGGGCACCGCCGGCCAGCCCATGCTGAACGTATTTCAGCGGGAGGAAATCTGGAATGTCTGCTGTGTGGTGACTCGGTACTTCGGCGGCATCCTGCTGGGAGCCGGGGGGCTGACCCGGGCCTACACCCGGGGCGCCCGGGACGCCCTGTGCGCAGCTGGCTGCGCTGTCATGGGCCTTTGGACGCTGTGGGACGTGCCCTGCACCTATCCCCTCTTTGAGAGGATGAAGCTGGAGATCGCCGCCTGTGGCGGCGTGGTGCGGGACGCGGAGTACGGCGCGGATATCGTGCTGCGGGCGGCCTTCCCCGCCGGTGGCGTGGAGCAGTTCTCTCCCCGCCTGACGGACCTCTCCGCCGGGGCGCTGGAGATGGTGGCGGCGGGCGAGGAATTCCTGCCCGGTCCCCGGGAGGAGATCCCATGAGAAAAAGGACGCGCCTGCGGCGCGTCCTTTCACGTCTTTTGTTGTTCAGCGTCCAGCCGGGAGGCCAATGCGTTCAGTTCCGCTCCGGACTGATCCATCACCCGCGGCAGCTGGGCCAGGTTGACCTCCACCTTCCGCAGCTCCCCCGTCACGTGGCCCGCAGCGGCCTCAAAGGTGCTCATCAGAGCCTGGTACTGCTTCTGGAACAGTTCCACGGTCTGCCGTAACTGCGTGGCCGTGGCCTGTTCCAGGTCCGCTGCCCGCTTCCGGGCCTCGCACTCAATGGCGCCGATCCGCTCCCGAAACTGGGCGTAGGCCTCCGCATCCGGCCGCAGCCGAGCCACCTCCTCCCGCAGGGGCTTGAGCTGCTCCAACTCCTGCCGCAGGGCTGTCTCCTCTGCAAGAGCGTCCTGCAGGCGGGTATGCTCTGCGGTCAGGGTCTCTACTTGGGCACCCAGCGCGCCGCATTTTCCCTCTAAATCAGCGAGCTGTTCCTTCAAGCTGGCGTTCTCTTCCTCCAGAGCCTTCTGCGCTTCCGCAGCCCGCTCGATATATTGAATAACATCCTGCTTGTCAAATCCGCCGAATGTCACACTCTTAATGGCGTAGTTATCCATAGACCCACCACTTCCCGTTTTATCTTTGTGATTTACTATATCACAGCCCCTGTTCTTTTACAAGGGCCATTCATAAAGTGAAATTTTTTTCAAAAACCCCTTGCAATTCCAAAAGAAGTGTGCTATTATAAACAAGCTGTCCAGAATGGACATGCGCCCTTAGCTCAGCTGGATAGAGCGTCTGGCTACGGACCAGAAGGCCGGGGGTTCGAATCCCTCAGGGCGTACCACGTCGGAGTAAAGTAAACTTTGCTCCGACGTCTTTTTATATCTACGGCAAAAAAGACGTCGTCTACCCGCTCCCTGATACTTCCTTTCCATATCGTGACTGTTCTGCTGGGTCATGATCTGGATGACCGCTTTCCTGAGGAACCCCAGATCGTAACCCCTTGCCAGGAACCCCGCTGATTTCAGATGAAATCAGCGGGGTTTGTTTGTATTTTCTTGTGGCCTTGATTCTGGCTGACCCATCTTTGGCCTATTCAGCGTTGGATGTGGCTCATTTGCAAGGTGGACATCCGCCAAATTTTCACATACTTCTAAATCTGTTCAGTCTCTCTATGCCTCATAAAATAGCTATGACCAAATACCTCCCGCGTCTTTGCTGGGTAAACGGCAAAACGAAGAAACGGAATAGCCGGAGCTACGCCGTTTCTCAAAACAATCTCGAGCCTGTTTTTATTGGCGCCGCCCCGAGGCATGCTTTTCCTCCCAGTATTTCAGGTATGGCTTCTCACTGGCCTGAAGAAAGCGGATCAGCTCCCACCCCAGTTTAGGGAGATATCGCCCTTTTTTGAAGAAAAATCCCAAATCAAAGACCAACGGTTCTTCAAAGCTGCGGAGTACTAAGCCTTCGCAGCCGGGAATGCTGTGTCCGGCTGCCTCGCTGATGATGCCAACATACCGGCAGGATTTTACCAGGCTTACCATACAGAGGATCTGGGTATAGTTCAGCACCACATTCATGGAGAGGTGTTGCTGCTCAAACGCTTCATCCATCAGGCGCTTAACCTTGGACTGAGCATCCATCATCACAAGCTTTTCACCTGCCAAAAGGGAGAGGGGAATCCGCTCCTGCTTGGCTAGCTGATGGTCTGGATGCAGCACGATCCGGATCTCAGCCTTGCTGATGGGAATGGTTTCGATTCCGGGGAGATCCTGAGTGTCCGGAAACCCGTTATAGGCCAGATCCAGCTTCTCACTCTGGATCATCTGCAGGTGCTTTTGCATGGAGCCTTCATCCAGGTGAATCTTGCCCTGGGGATGCTCCTTCAAAAAGTCGGAGAAAACCAACGGCGCGGTGGAATCCATAAAGGCGTAAGACATCCCCAGCCGCAACTGCTGCTCTGCCGAGTCGGAGAGATCCCGCGTGGCGCTTTCAGCCTCCTGGCAGAGCAGCAGGATCTTCTGGACCCACTGCATAAATTGCTCGCCCTCATAAGTAAAGATTACACGCTTGGAGCTGCGCTCAATGAGTTTTACGCCAAGGTCCGATTCTAAAGTATTGATGGCGGCGGAAATTGTGGGTTGAGAAACAAAAAGGGAGTCTCCGGCCTGGGTAAAATTCTTATACTGATAGACCGCATTCAGATATTGAAGGTGTCTAAGATTTAACATGGTCGTTCCTCCGCTCTTACAGAAATCTTTTTCTATCATATTCGCTTTTTTCCCATAAAACAAGTTTTTCTTTCCATAAGAAATTTGGATGCTGGTTACAGCGAAGTACAGCAAATATGATAAATTTTTGACACATTATGGATAGTTTTTTGTAATCCATGGATAATTTCTTAGTATTTTACAATTCAAAAATTCCCGACTACAATGTTACACGAAAGCAGCCGGCTGAGCTTTCATCTGGAAAAAGGAGGGAGGAATAACCCCTTCCGATCCCCACTGCAATGAATATCTCTGCAACAAATACCGGAAAGGATGTAAAAAAAATGACTATCGCATTCAGTGTGATCGGCATTCTCCTGGCATTCGGTGCGCTGATCTTCGCAGCGTATAAGAAGATCAGTATGTTCCTGGCGGCTGTTCTGGCAGCAGCCATTGTGGCGCTCTTCGGCGGCTTAGATGTGGCGGCCTCCATCGTAGGGGCCGAGGGTCCCTTCCTGATTGGTATGAAAGACTTTGTCGGCAGTTGGCTTGTGGTCTTTGCCATGGGCGCGCTGCTGGGTGCTCTGTATGACAAGAGCGGTGCCACCTGGCGGATCAGCAGTACTCTGATCAACAAGGCAGGCACCCAGTGGACCCTGCTAATCTATGTTCTAGTAGGCGGTCTGCTGGTTTACGGCGGCATTCAGGTTACTGTCATGATCTTTGTACTTCTGCCCTTCGCTAAGATCCTTTTCCCAAAGGCAGGCATTCCATGGTATCTGTTCCCTGGCATCACCGGCTTGGCCATCGCTACCTTTGCCATGGGACAGATGCCCGGCAGCCTGCAGATGCAAAATATTATCCCCTCTCGGTTACTGGGTACCGAGCTTACCGCCGCTCCGGTGGAGGGCATTCTCGCTACGCTCTTCATGATCATTGCGGGTGTTGGCTACCTCTCTTGGCAGTGCAAGCGCGGCCGCAACGATCCTGCCGCTGCCATCGAGAACTATCAGGTCCAGGGCGGTATTCTGGATGAGAAAGAGCTGGAGGGCCGCGCCCCTCACTTCCTGGTGTCTCTGATCCCCATGGTGGTGACCTTTGTCCTGATCAACGGCTTCGGCGTGGAACTACTCTACGGTCTCGGCGCAGGTTGTATTCTCTCCGTCCTGATGTTCTGGAAGGCCCTGAACGGCGTCCACGGTGTCAGCGACGTTCTCTCTGAGGGCTTCAACAACGGCATTTTCCCCTGCATCATTATCGCGGCCGTGGTAGGCGTTGGCAAGGTGGTCTCCGCTACGGAGGTCTTTGCTCTGGTCCAGGAAAATATCATCAATCTACCTCTGCCGGGTCTTCTGAAAGTGGCCGCTATCACCACGATCATTGCCGGTATTACGGGTTCTGCCTCCGGCGGCCTGACCATCGCCCTGGAGCTTTTTGGCGAGACCTTTGTCTCCTGGGGTTACACGCCCGAGATCATTCACCGTGTAGCATCCATCGCCTGCGGCGGGCTTGATACGCTTCCCTGGAATGGAACGGTAGTCATGCTGTTCGCGCTCTCCGGCGTTTCCTACAAAAAGGGGTATCTGCATGTGGCGGTGGAAACCGTCATCCTGCCACTGCTGTCCCTGGTCCCTGTGTTTATCTATTACTCCCTCACTCACTGAGAAAGGTCGTGTTGTGAATTATGGCAACCTATGACAAGGACTTCCTGCTGTCGCTGTACCGGAATATGGTTCGAATCCGGGCTTTTGAGGAGCATGCAGCCGAATGCTTTACCAAGGGCATGCTGGCCGGCAATATCCATTTGAGTATCGGCCAGGAAGCCGCCGAAGCCGGCGCCTTTGCGGCCATCGAGCCCAAAGATTACTTCACCTCCACCCACCGTGGCCATGGCCATGCCATCGCCCGAGGCGCGGACCCCAAGTTGGCCATGGCAGAGCTCTTCGGCAAGGCCACCGGCTACTGCAAGGGCAAGGGCGGCTCCATGCACATTGCGGATATGAAGAAAATGAACCACCTGGGCGCCAATGGCATCGTAGGTGCCGGCCAGCCCATCTCCGCTGGCAGCGCACTGGCCTCCAAGATTATGGAGGATGGCTCCGTCACCGTTGGCTGCTTCGGCGATGGCGCTACCAACGAAGGCTCTTTCCACGAGTCCCTGAATATGGCCGCCGCCTGGAAGCTGCCTATGGTCTGGTTCATCGAGAACAATTGCTACGGTGTTTCTACCGAGATCCACCGCATCACCAACACCCCGGATCTGGCATCCCGAGCCGCTGCCTATGGTGTGCCCTATGCCGTGGTGGACGGGACCGATCCCATAGCTGTTTATGAGGCCATGAAGGTAGCCATGGAGCATGCCCGCTCCGGCCAGGGTCCTTACCTTGTGGAGGCCAAAGTCTACCGCTATCAGGGCCATTACTGCGGCGATCCCGCCGTATATCGCCCCAAGGAGTACATGGAGCAGGCCTTAAAGAATGACGGCATCATGAAGCTGGGCAAGCGGCTGCTGGAAGCCGGCGCCACCCAGGAGGAACTGGACGCTGTGAAGTCGGCGGCGGAAGCCGAGATGGACGAGGCTGTAAAGTTTGCGGACGAGTCCCCTTATCCCGACCCCGCCACCGTGCTCGATGATATGTATGTGACCGATAACGAAAGGTGCGTGGCAAGATGAGCAAGAAGATCACCGTCAGCAAGGCCATCGGTGAAGCCTTGCATGAGGAGATGCTCCGAGATGACAAGATGTTCATTATGGGCGAGGATATGGCTGTTATGGGAAACGTCTTCGCCATTACTCGGGGCTTTCTGGAGGAGTTTGGCCCCAACCGCGTGATCGACACGCCGATCTCTGAGGAGGGCTTTGTTGGAATGGCTGTTGGTGCGGCCATGCGCGGTATGCGACCTGTGGTGGAGCTCATGTACGATGACTTTGCCACCGAGTGTGCCGATCCCCTCTTCAACCAGGCCGCCAAGATCCGCTATATGACTGGCGGCCAGTGCAGTGTTCCCATGGTGCTGCGGGCCCCTATGGGCTCCGGCCGCCGCAACGCCGGCCAGCACTCCCAATCCCTGGAGAACTTCTTCTGCCATTTCCCTGGCCTGAAGGTTGTGGCTCCCTGCTCTGCCGAGGATGCCAAGGGCCTTCTGAAGACTGCCATCCGAGACGATGACCCAGTGGTCTTCTTAGAACACAAGCTGCTCTACGCCCGCAAGGAGGAGATTCCCGAGGGGGAATACACCATCCCGCTGGGCAAGGCCAGCGTCAAGCGCGAAGGCAAGGACCTTACCATCATCTCGTGGTCCCGAGAGGTCAACTTCTCCATGGAGGCCGCGGAAGCACTGTCCAAGGAGGGCATTGACGCGGAGGTCCTGGACCTGCGGAGCCTGGTGCCTCTGGATTGGGACGCCATCCGTGCTTCTGTTTCCAAGACTCACTATGTCGTTATTGTCAGCGAAGAGGTCAAGCGCGGCAGTTATGCCGGTGAACTCTCTGCCCAAATTGCCGAAGAGCTTTTCGATGAGCTGGATGCTCCCGTGGAGCGGGTCTGCGGACTGAATATCTGTTCTCCTTTCAGTCCTGTGCTGGAGGACAAAAATTTCCCCCATCCCGAGAACATCGTCCAGGCCGTCAAGCATGTGCTGAACAAGTGAGGAGGGGCAGAACATGGCATATGAAATTTTGATGCCGCAGCTGGGCCTAACGATGGAGGAGGGCACCGTCTCCCAGTGGATCAAGCACGAGGGCGATGCGGTAAAGGCGGGCGACGTGGTCGCAGAGATTACCACAGATAAGCTGACTCATGAGCTTCAGAGCGAGCACGATGGTGTGCTTCTAAAAATCGTGGCCCAGGAGGGGGAGGATGTTCCTGTAAAGGGGGTCCTCGCCTATATCGGTGAGGCTGGGGAGAGCATCACAGCTGCACCGGCCGCTGCGCCTGCGGCAGCGGAATCAGTTCCTACTGCGGCATCCCCCGCAGCAGCTGCTCCTACTGAGGACGGCAGGCGTATTCGCATCTCGCCTCTGGCCCGGAAAACCGCGGCTAAGCTGGGTGTTACGAACTTTGCCGCTATCGTGGGCAGCGGCACCTCTGGCCGCATCACCCAGAAGGATATCCTGGCAGCCGCTGAGGCTATGAAGACTGCTCCTGCCCCAGCGCCTCTCTCCGTAGCGGCCGCTTCTGCCTCAGAGCCCGCTGCACCCAAGGCCGGTCTGGAGCTGATGGAGGGAGACACCGTGGTGAAACTCTCCGGCATGCGCAAGGTGGTGGCGGAGCGGATGCTCCATTCCCACACTGAAATTCCACCGGTGACTCAGAACACCAAGGTGGATGTGACAGAGCTGATGAAGTTCCGGAAACTTCTGCTGGCGGAAACCGGCCGGAAGTACTCTGTCAACGACTTGATCCTCAAAGCAACCGCTAAGATGCTGCGCCAGCATCCTGAGATTTTGGTGAGCTATGATAACGGCCAGATGATCCAGCGGGCTCATGTGAACATCGGCATGGCCGTGGCACTGGAGGCCGGGCTGATCGTTCCTGTGATTCGGGACGCCGACCGCCTGGGCTTGGATGCCTTGGCAGACAGTGCCAAAGATCTGGCTTCCCGGGCCAAGGGCAACAAGCTCCTTCCAGATGAGTACAAGGGGTCCACTTTCTCCGTTTCCAACCTGGGAATGTTCGGTATTGAGACCTTCACGCCCATTGTTAACCAGCCAGATGCCGCAATTCTGGGTGTCTGCGCGGTGCAGGATGAGCTGACCCTGGCGGAGGATGGTTCGGTAAGCAAGCGACAGGTCATGCGACTGTCTTTCACTTACGACCACAGGCTCATTGACGGCGCCACTGCCGCCAAGTTCGTCATGGACCTGCGCGATCTGCTGCAGAGTCCCATGTGTATCGTATTGTAATGGGAGGCAATCGCAATGGCATATGAAATTTTAATGCCGCAGCTGGGCTTGACCATGGAGGAGGGCACCGTCTCCCAGTGGATGAAACACGAAGGCGATGCGGTAAAGGCGGGCGACGTGGTCGCAGAGATTACCACAGACAAGCTGACTCATGAGCTTCAGAGCGAGCGCGATGGTGTGCTTCTAAAAATCGTGGCCCAGGAGGGGGACGACGTCCCTGTAAAGGGCATTCTCGCCTATATCGGTGAGGCTGGGGAGCGCGTCACAGCCGCACCGGCTGCCGCCGCTCCTGCGACTTCTGCCGCGGACCTCAAGAGTGTGATCGTGGTGGGCGGAGGTCCCGGCGGCTATGTAGCTGCCATCCGGGCGGCCCAGTTGGGTGCGAAGGTCACCCTCATCGAAAGGGAGCATCTGGGCGGCACCTGCCTGAACATAGGCTGCATTCCAACCAAGTGTCTGCTGCACTCTGCGGAGCTGGTCTCTGAGATCCAGGACCAGGGGAAGCACATCGGTGTGGAAGTTAGCGGCGTTACCGTGAACTTTCCCCAGGTCATTGCCCATAAGAACGATATCAGCCGGCAGCTTACCAGCGGTGTTGCCGCCCTACTGAAGGCCAACAAGGTGTCAAAGATTGATGGTGAAGCCAGCTTCACCGCTCCCAAAACCCTGAGGGTCGCCAAGAAGGACGGTTCTTCAGAGACCATGGCGGCGGACGCCATCATTCTGGCAACCGGCTCTATCAATTCCCAGCCTCCCATCCCCGGTCTGATGGAGAACCCTAACTGCATCGACTCAACCGGCGCTCTCAGCCTGGAAAAGCTGCCCAAGACCATGGTGGTCATCGGCGGCGGCGTCATCGGTTTAGAGCTGGCCTGCGCTTATGCGGCCTTTGGCACCAAGATCACGGTGATCGAAGCTCAGGACCGCATGCTGCCCATGCTGGATGGCGACCTCACGAAGGTGGGGGTGGCCCACATGAAGAAGATGGGTATGGAGTTCCACCTGGAGTGCCCGGTGCAGTCCGTGGAGGCCTCCCCCATGGGAGCCAAAGTAGTCTGCCGGGACAAATCCGGCGCTGTTGTCTCCTTTGAAGCGGAGAAGGTCCTGGTCGCCATCGGCCGCAAGGCCAACACCGCCTCCTTGAATCTGGAAGCTGGACAGGTTAAACATGACCGGGGTCGCATCCTTGTCAATGACCGGATGGAAACCTCTGTTCCCGGTGTATATGCCATCGGTGATTGCGTCTTTGGCCATGCGCAGCTGGCGCACACCGCTTCCGCCATGGGCGAGGTAGCGGCAGAGAACATCTGCGGGCAGCCTGCATCCTATGACGAGGCCACCAATCCCACCTGCGTCTACATTGAGCCGGAGGCGGCCTCCGTGGGTCTCACGGAGGAGCAGGCCAAGGCTCAGGGAATTGACTACACGGTAGGAAAATTTCCTCTCAGCGCCAACGGCAAGTCCCTGATCCTCAATGGCGGCGAGGGGCTGGTCAAGATCATCGCTGGGAAAGAATACGGCGAGGTCTTGGGGATGCACATCATTGGGCCTCGTGCCACCGATCTCATTGCTGAGGGCGCGCTGGCCATTGGTGGAGAGATGACCTTAGATGAGATCGTTGCCACCATCCACTCTCATCCCACGGTGACAGAGTCCGTCCGGGAATGTGCCTTGGACGCCCTGGGGCGGGCGGTGCACATTCCACCCCGCAAGAAAAAATAAGACAGGAAGGAACTGATTCATATGAAGACCATTGGCTACCTGGGGCTGGGCATCATGGGCTATGGCATGACGTCCAATCTGATTGATAAGAGCGGCATTACAGTTTATGGCTTTGACCCGATCCCCGCTCTGCGGGAGCGTTTTGAAAAACGCGGCGGCAGGGCCACGGCAGACGCTGCTGAACTCTACCGCGCCTGTGATATCATCTTCATGTGCCTGCCCACCAATGCCATCGTGAAGAACACCATCACGGACATTATGAATACTGCCCGTCCCGGCACCATCATTGTGGACATGGGCTCCACCTCTCCCTATGTGATCAAGGAGCTCCACGCCACCGCCCAGAAGAAGGGCTTTCACCTGCTGGATTCTCCCGTCAGCGGCGGCGAGACCGGCGCCAACGGCGGCAGCCTTGTCATCATGTCCGGAGGTGAGAAGGAGGTCTTTGAGGAGGTCAAGCCCTATCTTCTCATGATGGGCAAGAGCGCCACTTATATGGGGCCCTCCGGATGCGGTTCCACCGCCAAGATTGCCAACAACATGATGGTTGGTATTCACCTGCTGGCCATGGACGAGGCCTATGCCTTTGCAACCAAGGCTGGCCTAGACCCCAAAACTCTCTTTGATGCCATTCACGGCGGCTTCGCACAGAGCGCCGTGATGGACCTGAAGGTCCCCAAAATCCTCAGCCGGGACTTCAGCGCTAGCGCCCGCATTGCCGTTCATCTAAAGGACGTCAACAATGCCATGGAACTGGCCGAGCACCTGGGCGTGGAAATTCCGATGACCAAGATTGTCAAGGAACAGATGGACTGGATGGATGCCCACGGCATGATTGATGAGGATCAATGCGCTCTGGTAAAATATTACGAGGACGCCATGAACGTTGAGGTCAAGTAAGCCCCCCTCTCTGCCTGGTGGATCACTGCAGGGCCGGGTGAGATCGCCCGGTCCTGTTTTCCTATCGGTGAACATGGAGATGGGAGGGAATACCATGGAGCTTTTCATCACTGCCAGCGTCAATGCCGGGATTTCTCTGCACTGGGGTGCCCACCAGGTCTGGTGTGACGCTCTGCACGACACTCGGGTACCTGGGCTGTCCACCCTGACACCGGAACGCTTCCGGCGTCTGCTGGCACACCCAGCCTTTCAGGGTCCGGAGCTGCTTTTTTTCACACACTGCCATCCAGATCACTATTCCAAAGCACAGGTGCAGGAAGTCCGGCGGCGCTGGCCCAGCTGCTTTTTGGCACTTCCGGAACAGCGGGAAACCGCGCAGATCCTGCTGCGGGGGGAAAGCCCCGGTCTGCGGCTGGGAACGGACCTTGTGATCCGGTTCCGCCGCCTGCCCCACGAGGGAAGGCAGTATGCTGCAGTGCCGCACTACGGAGCCATCCTGGAGCGTGAGGGCTTTCGCATCCTGCTGGCCGGAGACTGCGCCATTGCCGCGCAGGAGCTGGCGGATTTTGTAGATGGCGCCTCCATTGATCTCGCAGTGCTGCCATTTCCCTGGATCACACTGCCCAGAGGACGGGCCTTTGTAGAGCAGGTCATCCGGCCAGGCCGCCTTCTCATTCACCATCTGCCGCTGCCGGAAGACGACACCTACGGCTATCGCCCAGCCGCAGAAGCGGCACTGGGCAAGGTTCGGGTGCCAGAGGTCCAACTTTTCAACCGCGCATTTCAAGAGATCTCATTTTGAAAGCAGAAGCTGGCGCGGGACCCGCTCCGGAAAAATCGATCACTACAAGGAGGAAAACGTAATGCCTGCCACCAAGCCCACCGTATATCTGGAGACTCACAGCCAGGACCCGGCCTACAACCTGGCCTTTGAGGAAACCGTTCTGAAGGTTCGGAAGGACCGGCCATATTTGCTGCTCTGGCAGAATGACAACACCATTGTAGTAGGACAAAATCAGAACACCGCCGCAGAAATTGATCCGGACTTTGTGGAGGCGCATCATATCCATGTAGTTCGCAGAATCACCGGCGGCGGCGCTGTCTATCACGACCTGGGGAATCTCAACTATTCCTTTTTGACAGATGTGGACAATGCCGCTGACATGACCTATCAGCAGTTTACCCGTCCGGTGGTGGAAGCGCTTCAGGGACTGGGGCTTCAGGCGGAAGCCTCCGGCCGTAATGACATCCTGGTAGAGGGACGCAAGGTCTCCGGTACGGCCCAGCGTCTGCTGGGCAAGCGAATGCTCTTCCACGGGACGCTGCTCTTTGATTCCGATCTCAGCACGATCGCTGGCGCCCTTCGGGCAGATCCGTCGAAGTTTCAGTCTAAGAGCGCACAGTCCGTCCGTTCACGGGTGGGAAACATTCGCTCCTTTTTGAAAGAGGATATGAACCTGCCGGCTTTCTGGCAGTATCTCAAGAGTTCCTTCGGCGGCGAGGGACTGGAGAGCGGAAGCCTGACGCAGGAGGAGCTGGCAGCGGTCCAGGCGCTGAAGGAGAACAAGTATGACACATGGGAGTGGACTTATGGCCGATCTCCGCATTTTACCTTCATCAATAAGCGTAAGTGGCCAGGCGGCATGCTGGAGGCAGGCCTCCAAGTGACAGAAGGGCACATTGAGGATCTCCGCTTTTACGGGGATTTCCTCTCTCTCACATCCCTGGATGGTACGGTGGAGGCCCTGCGGGGAGTTCCCTACCGCCGGAGAGAGGTGGAGAAAATTCTAAAAACGCTGCCGCTGGACCGTTGCTTTGGCTCCCTGACACCCCAGGAGATCCTGGATACCATCTTTGCCTGAGAGAAAGCATTGCTGTAAGTCTCGAGGTAAGACATCAGGAGCAATGACTTTTATGGCTCTCATCCTGTTGTATCAGGCTCTTTCACTTGTATGATTGTTCGATCTGTGTAAGATGTGGCTTATCTAATTGTTCCAAATGAATATCGTGCGCATGAAATTTTTTCGGTCTGAGCTCCAAATCCAACACATCATTTCGCTCCATATCAGCCGGATATATGGCGCAAAGACCTGTAACGCTCTCTCAGCTTACCTGTTCTGTGCTAGTATAAAGGGAAACTGGGATATAGAAA
>ENA-UOJP01002233-UOJP01002233.1-human-gut-metagenome-genome-assembly--contig:-C102-NODE-2233-length-16640-cov-6.469340_pt1 | contig 16640 bp, 21 predicted proteins | sample MGYA00242353_ERZ723900 | MGnify/ENA metagenome assembly ERZ723900
GTTCCGCCCCCTTGACTGCCCGCTCCCGCCTGCGCCGGAATAACGGCGGCGACGGGGGATATATGCCGCCAGAGCCACTTGATGAACGAAAATGCCTTGGGACAACGTGTCTCAAGGCATGAAAGCAAGAAAAATGCTGGACTTAGCCCGTTAAGACTAAATCCAGCATTTTTCTTTTTTAGCCAATCCCATGCGACAGTTGCTTTTCAAGATTTCTTATCGTTTTTGCTTGTACTGTCTTATGGGGGCTCCGCAAATGGGCGCTTTTTTTTATAGTCCATCCCGGCCCCCTCGCCAGGAGAGCTACTTACGGGGTGGATAGGGCGTCTTCTGGTCAGTGCGGCCCAGCAGATAGTCCGTGCTGGTCTGGTACAGGTCCGCCAGCTTTATGAGAACGGACACCGGAATCTCATTTTCCCCTGTCTCATATTTGGAATAGCCGGTCTGAGACATGCCCAAGAGTCCGGCAAGCTCGGTCTGATTTCTGTCGCTGTCTTCCCGCAGGTCCCGAATCCGTGGATACATTGGCATCACCTCAGGCCTATCCTACCTCTTCCCTTTTTAACCCTTGACAGGTTAACCTGAATCAGGTTAAAATATGCGTGAGGTGATCAACATGACGCAAGAAGCAGATTACCGGCAGGCCTATGAAACTCTGGACAGCGCCCTGCGGCAGGCGATCCGCCTGCTGTCCCAGGCCCGGCTTCAAACCGCACTGCGGATAAAAATTGACAACGGCACACTGACGGCGGAGGACGACACGGGCCTGGAGGCGGAGATTGCGGATTTTCTCCGGGAGCAGGAAGCCAGCGGCCCCAATTTGTAACTATTTTGTATGGATTTCCAGGCTGATTTTATGATACTCTCTGAAAAAAGGAGGTCAGAAATGGAGCTTGTGCGAAAGCCGATTCTGCGTGTGCCGCTGGTGCTGGCGCTCACCGGCCTAGTGTGCCGGTGCCTAACCTATCTGATCGGATTTGTCTGGGGGCGGATTCAGATCGCCCAGGGGCCTAATCCCGCCACTGGCGCCTATGAGCTCAGCACCGGGTATATGAGTGAGATTATGGCAGTGATTGCTTTCCTCCTCTTCTGGACCGCTGGATGGAAGTTTGTCCGGGACCTGAGTCGAAGACAGATTTTCCTCTCTGCCACTATTATGGTGGTGTGGATGGGGGGCCTGCTGGCCTGGGAGCAGCTTAGTCAGGCCACGGGAGCCTACTCCATGTGGGTGTACCGCCTCTATGCCACCACGGAGGCTATGAGGTGGGCCACGCAGATCCTGACACGGGTCTTTGACGAGGTCTCCGTGCCAGTGGTGCTGCCTTACATCTTCACTCCCTATCTCTACTTACTATTCGGACGCCGCAAGACCGACTCCTAAGAGGCGGTCTTTTCGCACCAACCCTTTCCGGGCGCATACAATGGATTGAAAGACCCAAGTCTTTCATTCAGCTACTTATTAGGAGGTATTGCAATGCCCGAGAAAGTTATGCCCGGTCCCGTGTCGGACTGCAGCGGCATCCGTGAGGCGGTTTGCATCCATACCAGGAAGATTTTTGATTCCTGCCGAGATAAGGACTGCATCGAAGATCTTCGGTTCTATCCGAAGCTGCAGTATGTGGATGTAATCAATCGCGCCCTGTCTGTCAAGGGCGGCAGCGCTAAGCTGCTGTATGTGTACGTGGATGTGGAGCCCGTCAGCTTCAACCGGGGCTTCTACACCGTGGATATGCGCTTTTTCTACGCTGTAACTCTACAGGCCTATCTCAGCTGTCCTGCCCCTGTCACCGTGGAGGGCCTGTGCGTGTTTGACAAGCGCGTGATTCTCTTTGGAAGCGAAGGGAATGCCAAAATTTTCTCTTCGGAGCTGCGCACCGGAGAGCCGGATATTCAGCTGGCCAAGCGAACCAATGTTCCCATTGCCGTGGTGGAAGCCGTAGACCCCATCGTGCTGGACGCCCGGCTGATGGACTGCTGCGGCAAGCGTGACTGTGACTGTGACCTGTGCGAAGTCCCCTCCTTCGTCAACTGCTGCTTTGACGGGGAGCTCTCCAGCGGAGATGACAGCCGCCGCATCTATGTGACCCTGGGGCAGTTCTCCATCGTGCGTCTGGAGCGGGATACCCAGCTTCTGGTGCCGGTGTACGACTACTGCATGCCGGAGAAGGAGTGCTCCTGCGGCAACAGCAACGAGGACCCCTGCTGCATTTTCCGGAACATCTCGTTCCCTGTGGGCGAGTTCTTCCCGCCCAACACCGTGCAGATGCCGGAGGACTACGAGACCGCCAAGTGCTGCTGCGCCTGCGGAAAATAAAACAGGCTGCCGGCGTTTCAAATTCCCAGCATCCAACAACAACCGCCGGGGGATTCCCCGGCGGTTGTTTGTCGCCTATGTGCCGTGACCGGATGCTTTAGAGCGTATACTCCTTTGGCGGATTACCTGAAAAGTCAGCCAGAACCGCATGCGCGTTTTTGAGATAAAACACCTCGAAAATGGGGTTGTCCGCTCCTCCATACTGTCCCTTGACAATCGGGTTGCGCATACACATCTCCTTTGCCGCCATATTGTTTTCAAACGTCGCCTCTCCACTCAGCCGAAGCCACGCATACTCCGGGCTGGAAGTTGTGATCTCAATATAGGGGTTCCTTTGCATGTCCTGATAGACTTCCTTAGTATGGTTCGTACAAAACCACAGCTTTCCATCCAATTCTCCGCTGAACATGAACGGTCGGCATTTTGCCCTCCCGTCCCGGCCTACCGTCGCCAGATATTGAACGGGATTTTCCTGTAAAAATTGAATGACTTCCTGCATGCTCTTGTTCCTCCTGCTAAAATCTTGCGTGATGGGGTTGCAAATTTCCCTTTGCAGGATTATCATAGTGCCGTAAGGGTCTTTTGTGAAGTAAGCACTTTTTTGTGCTGTAGTTACCAAATAGAAACTATTGGAGGATTGAGATGCAGTCGCTGCAAGAGCTGCCGGCGTGCCCGGTGGAGACAACGCTGGCCCTGATCGGAGATAAATGGAAGGTTCTGATTCTTCGGGACCTGTTGCCGGGAACAAAGCGGTTCGGGGAACTGAAACGGTCGATTGGGAGCGTATCGCAAAAAGTGCTGACCGCCCAGCTCCGGGACATGGAGTCCAAGGGGCTTGTTCACCGGGAAGTTTACCCGGAGGTCCCGCCCCGTGTGGAATACAGTCTGACCCATCTAGGGCGCAGTCTCGCTCCCATTTTGGATGCCATGCGGAATTGGGGCGAGACATACCAAGAGCATTGGCGGGCCGATGACCTTTGAAAAGACTGCATAGCGGAAGCTATGCAGTCTTTCACTTTGACAGCCTCACATCTCCCGCTGATAGCGCACCATCAGGCACAGCTCCAGCACGCTTTTGGCGATAAACACGCCCACAGCTGTCAGCGTCACCCACAGCGGAGCGCCAAAGCCGATGGAAATCCACGCCGCTGCCATCACACTCCACTGTAGAACCTCTCCGGCGACGGCCTGAGCCCTGCGGCGGATCGCTACATTCCGCTCGTCATTTGCCTCAATCTCCTCTTGTTTCATCTGGCGTGGATTTTTCTCCGCTCGGTGGAGCCGCAGAAGGTTGGCAAGGCCCATGGCAAATAAGCCGGAACCCACTCCCATCAGCATGCCGCCCACGGCGTTCTCCACCCGGTCCCCCAGCAGCAGACTCAGCGCCGCAAGGCCTGCGCCGAAAAGCATCATGCCTGTAAACAGCCCCTTGTTCCTTCTCATGTCGCATCCTCCTCGTAGATAAAAATTTCCTCAATCGTCATTCCAAAGAATCTGGCCAGCTTGAACGCCAGCAGAATAGAGGGATTGTACCGCCCGTTCTCCAAGGAGCCAATCGTCTGACGGGAGACCTCCAGCGCCTCCGCCAGTTCCTCCTGTTTGATCCCCCGAGCCTTTCGCAGCTCTTCCAACCGGTTCTTCATCCGCTCACGCTCCTGTTCATTTCACCACACTCCCCATCGGGTTTACGGAAAGTTTACTTTCCATTTTATAAGTTAAAGATAGCATAACAGCCTCAAAATGTCAAGTATACTTTCCGTTTTTGAAAACTATCCCACAAGGAGGGCGCCAGCTCGGATTTTTTCCTGTACAAACCACCTCTGGATGCGGTATACTGGGGTCAGAACGAAGAGACGGAGGTGACGGCTATGCCCGGAAAGGGCTTTGTGCAGGACGAGCTGGACTTAAAGGTGCTCATCCTCTATATCGCTGCCCGCGTCATTGAGCCGGTGCCCTTTGACACCATACTGGACCTGACGCTGTGTGACGACGCCATCGACTATTTTGATTTCTCTGAGTGCCTGCGGGACCTGGTAGATACCGGGCATCTGACCCTCTCGGAGGAAGGGCTGTACGCCATTACGGAAAAGGGACTGCGCAACAGCAAAATCTGCGAGAGCAGTCTGGCCTATTCCGTGCGGCTGCGCTGCGACAAAAATTTGGAGGCCTGGAACCGGAAGCTGCGCCGGAAAAACCAGGTAAAGGCAGCCTATGAAAAACGCTCCAATGGGACCTTTACCGTAAAGCTGAATTTGCAGGACGATATGGGCGAGCTTCTAGGATTACAGCTCATGGTCCCACGGGAAGATATGGCCAAAGCGGTGGCTACTCGGTTTCAAAAGACCCCGGAGCGACTGTACAGCACGCTGCTGAGCATGCTGCTTCAGGACGAGGAGTGACTTCGATTCACCAAATTCTGTGGAATCTGGACTGTGTTTTTCTCTTCCCATTTCTGGCGGGAGCCCTGGTCCGCTGGCTGCTGCGCCGCTGGCAGGTATGGCTCTTTTCACCGCAGTGGCGGCGTTGCTCTTGGTGCTCTGGGTCCAGATCAACCCCATTCCCGGCAGTGAGGGACCCGGTTTTCAGGCTCCAGGCCGTCTGCCTGACCTTGGGTGCCGCAGGGATGGGCGCACTTCTTCACTGGAAAACATAACGAAAAAGCCCGTGTCCAATAGGACACGAGCTTTTCTGTTATTTTACCACCACATTTTCCTCTCCCAAAGTCTCACGGGCCTCCTGAATCAGCGCCCGGTGCAACAGGACCTGCGTGGCAAAGACCTTACGGGTGTCCGCCATCACCATTTTGACCTGGGAGGTACCAGGAAACATGGAAAACACCAGCTTCATATGCCGCATGGAAGGATGGTCCAGGCTGGGAAATTTCAGAAACAGCGTCTCACCCTGCACCAGCTTCTCACCGGCCTCCTGAATAGGCGGGATGCTGCCGCTGACAGTGGAGAGGAGATACGCGGAGTCGCACATGATCTGCGGGGACTTCTCGTCCCGGACGGAGAGTTTTCCCCTCACCACCACCGCCTGATTCTCCTTCAGATACGCGCCGCAGGTGTCCAGTACCTTGGAAAAGCACAGCAGTTCGATAGCTGCGGTATCGTCCTCTACCATGACGTAGGCCATGAGGGAGTTATTTTTCGTGGTCTTCGTCTTGCTGGAGGACACCACACCGCAGATGGTGATCCTCTGACCATCGGCAAAGCGGGTGGGGCCTCCCTCCTGGGAAAAATCTTCCAGGATGGAGCCGATGGTGGGTGCTCCCAGCTTGTGCACTGCGTCCCGATACTGATCCATGGGATGGCCGGAGAGATAGAGTCCCGTAGTGGCCTTTTCCATCAGCATCAGCTCCTGGACGGAGAACTCCGGAATATCCGGCAGCGGTGTCTCCTTTTCTGCGCTGCTTTGGGTGCCCGCAGCCATGGAAAAGAAGTCCATCTGTCCCTCTACATTGTCCCGCCGCACTGCCGCGACGGAATCCATGACCTTCTCATATACCTGGATCAGCTGGGACCGGCGGGCTCCCAGAGAGTCAAAGGCTCCGGAGCGGATCAGGTTCTCCACCGCCCGCTTGTTCATGTCGCTGCCCTGCATCCGCTGGCAGAAGTCATTCAAAGAGGCGAAGGGGCGCTCTTCCCGCTGGCGCATCACGGCCTGGATAAAGCCTCGGCCGATATTCTTAATCGCCACTAGGCCAAAGCGGATGCCGCCTTCTTCCACAGTAAAGCGGTCGGCGGAGCGGTTGATGTCCGGTGGCAGCAGATCAATACCGCACTCCTTGCACTCATTGATATAGCCCGCCACCTTGTCGGAGTTATCCAAGACGCTGGTTAGCAGTGCCGCCATATACTCCTTGGTAAAGTGACACTTAAAATACGCCGTCTGGTAGGCTACCACCGCATAGGCCACTGCGTGGGCCTTGTTGAAGGCGTAATTGGCAAAATCGTAGATCTCCTGATAAATGGCTTCCGCCGTGGCCTCCGGAATTCCATTGGCCACGCACCCGGCGATCTTTCGCTCCCGATCTCCGTGGATGAAGGCATCCTTCTCCCGCTGGATTTGGGCGGCCTTTTTCTTGGAGATGGCCCGCCGCACCATATCTGCCTGCCCCAGAGAGTAGCCGCCCAGCTGCTGGAAGATTTGAATCACCTGCTCCTGGTAAACGATGCAGCCATAGGTGACGGAGAGAATTGGTTCCAGAGACGGATGGCGGTATTTGATCAGTGAGGAATTGTGCTTACAGGCGATAAAGCGGGGGATCGAGTCCATAGGACCCGGTCGGTAAAGGGCGATGATTGCGGTGATATCCTCAATATTTTGGGGCTTAAGACCCACACACACACCTGTCATACCGGTAGACTCCATCTGGAACACGCCAGAGGTCTTGCCAGCCGAGATCATCTCAAAGGTATCCCGGTCGTCCTCCGGGATATCCTTCAGAGAGAAGTCCGGCTGCCGCTCCTGTACCATCTTCACGGCATCGTCCAGCACCGTCAGGTTTCTTAAGCCCAGAAAGTCCATTTTGAGAAGCCCCAGCTCCTCCAGCGTTGTCATGACATACTGGCAAACCACCGTGTCATCGTTTTTTGAGAGGGGCACATACTCTACCACCGGATTCTTGGTGATGACCACACCGGCAGCGTGGGTGGAGGCGTGGCGGGGCATCCCCTCCAAAGCTTTGGCAGTGTCGATGAGCCGCCGGACCTGAGGATCGGTGTCATAGGCGTCGCTGAGGGGCTTGGAGAGCCGCAGTGCGTCATCCAAGGTGATATGGAGGGCACCGGGGCCGGCGGGTACCTGCTTGGCGATCACATCCACATCCGCATAGGGGATGTTCATCACCCGGCCCACGTCCCGGATCACACCCCGCGCCGCCATGGTGCCAAAGGTCACGATATGGGCCACATGGTCGTCGCCGTACTTTCTGCGGACATACTCAAAGACCTCGTCCCGCCGGGTATCTCCGAAGTCCATGTCAATATCCGGCATGCTGACCCGCTCCGGGTTCAAAAAACGCTCGAAATAGAGGCTGTACTTCATGGGGTCAATGTCCGTGATCCCCAAACAGTAGCTGACCATGGACCCCGCCGCACTGCCCCGCCCGGGCCCTACGGGGATGTCCACGCTCTTGGCGTAACGGACAAAATCCGAGACGATGAGAAAGTAGTCTGTAAAGCCCATCTTCTCAATCATCTCCTGCTCATAGTGAAGCTGGCCCCGATACTGATCGTCCCCACCGTAGCGGGCCTGATACCCTTCGTCGCAAAGCTTTTTCAGGTAGGAAAAGCTGTCATAGCCCGGAGGCAGCTGGAACTCCGGCAGGTGATACTTTCCGAAGGTAAATTCCAGATGGCACATATCCGCGATCTTCTGGGTATTTTCCAGCGCGCCCTCATAGACATGGAAAAGGGCGGCCATCTCCGCCTCGCTGCGCAGGTAGAAGTTCCGAGGCTCATAGCGCATCCGGTTCTCATCGTCCAGCGTCTTGCCGGTCTGGATGCACAGCAGCACATCGTGGGCCTCCGCGTCCTCCTTGCGGAGATAGTGTGCGTCGTTCGTGCATACCATGGGCAGCCCCGTCTCCTGGTGAATGCGCAGCACTCCTTGGTTGACTGCCTGCTGATCCTGGATGCCATGGTCCTGGAGCTCCAGGTAGAACCGCTCTGGCCCAAAGATCTCGGCCAGTTCCAGCGCATACTGCTTGGCGTTTTCATATTCTCCGTTCCGCAGCCGCCGTGGAATCTCCCCTGCGAGGCACGCAGAGAGGGCGATCAGCCCTGCGCTGTGTTCTCGCAGCAGCTCCAAATCAATCCGGGGGCGGATATAGAACCCCTCCGTCCATCCCGCTGAGACCAGGTAAGAGAGATTCCGGTACCCCTCCTCATTTTCGCACAGCAGCACCAGATGGCGGCTCTCCGCGTCAAACTCATGGATTTTATCAAACCGGGAACGGCCCTGGGGCGTCACGTACACCTCGCAGCCGATGATGGGTTTGATTCCCTCTGCCTGGCAGGCGCGGTAGAAATCAATCGCGCCGTACATCACACCGTGGTCTGTGACCGCGCAGGCGGTCTGCCCCATCTCCTTGACGATCTTCGGCAAATCCCGGATGCGGCAGGCTCCGTCCAAGAGGCTATATTCTGTATGGACATGCAAATGGACAAAAGACATGGGCATTACTCCTCCTTGAGCGCTTCCCCGCAGTACGGGCAATACCGGGGCACTCCCGGCAGACGGCCAACGGTCAGCCCGCCTCCGCAGTGGGGACAGCGGATGGCCTGGGAGCCATAGATCAGGCCGCCAATCATTCCAAGAATCCCCGCCCCACCCAACATATACAGGACTGGCGGCGCAAGCCGCCCAAACAGCATGGCCAGAACCATACAGACGATTCCGCCGAAATAGGCGATTCGGAATGTAGTCATCGCCCGGTGGAGGGACCCTTTCTCTTGTTTCATCGCATCCTCTCTTTCTGACCGCTATCATTGCTGTATCCGCATTACAGTCTTTCACCGCAGTTGGGACAAAATCCCGGCAGGTGCATGGGAATCCGACTACCCAGACATAGGGACTTCCCGCAGCATGGGTACCGGGTAAAAGCAAAAATCATCCGCATACCCAAGAGCCCTCAAGACGCGCATGGAACAGCGGTTGCAACTTCGCCTCCCACTGAGGCGGCCGCCCAAGCCGCCAGGAGCAGGACAAGCCCGCCGTAAAACAGGATGTGAACCAGCTCCGGCACCTGGTGGCAATCCATCCGTTTCTGATTCCTAGCGACACCGCTCCCCAGTCTTCCCTCAGGTTTGATTGGAGACCTTTTTTGCCCGGAGATTCACCAGTGCCTTCACATCTGCCAAGACCTCCGGCGAGGTGACATCCAGCATCAGCCAGCGGCCCATCCGTGAGGCAGCTGTATGCTGGTAGACCTCTCTGGTATATGCCGTGCAAGCCAGCAAGACCAGCTGGGCGGCATTCTCCTCCCGCGCGCCGATGGAAACCATGGCGGTCACATATCCACGCCGCATATAAACGGTGCAGAGGGACCTGCCGCCCTGTTTGAATTTGACATTCCATCCAGGCTCCATCCCACAGCGGCTATACTCCACACGTGAGGCAGCATGGAGCTCCTTCTCCAGATACGCCCGCAGCTCCATCCAAAGAGGGCTCGCCACATAGAGGTCCACCTCTTCCCGCAGAGGCTCAGACGTCTGAGGATAAAGCGTCACCCACTCTGTCATTCCCCTTCCTCCGCAAGCATTTGCTCCACAAGCTCCACTGCAGTGACAATCATATTGTCACAGTGGGCTGTCACGCCCAGGCAAGCCGAGGCGGAGTTCCTTTCTGTAACGCCAGGACGGGCCTTCAGCAGCTCTCCGCATCGGGTCAGGCCAAAAACCGCCTCGAACCGGCTTCGAAACTCCTTGGCCACAGCATAGATTCGCCGCTTTCCCTCTTTGTCTGCACTATCCGTGTGAGGCGTCAAAAGACCTAACACCAGCACGCCGCCGCTGACGGCGCCACACAGCTCCGCGTGACTTCCGCCCACGCCTCCGCCAAAACCGCCTGCCATGGCCATGGCCTGTTTTTCGTCCATCCCCAGCAGGTCCTGAAAGGCACCCACTACGGACTGTGCACAGTTGAACCCGTCCTGATGATACTGATAGGCCGCAGCACAGCGGCTCAGGCATTTTTCCTCCACAGTAACCCCTCCACCTATAGATGTATTTTATCTGACAAGTATTTTTACATCACAGTAATTCACAAAGTTTTTGCCAGCTCCTGGATTTTCCGCAGCCGGTGGTTTAGACAGGACTTGGTCACTGGCGGGTCAAAGGCCGCTGCCAGCTCACTCAAGCTCAGCTCTGGATATTCCAGCCGGAGCGCCGCCGTCTTTTTGAGCTTGTCCGGAAGCTTGTCTAATAAATCAGCGGACCGGAGCCTCCGGATAGCCTCCAGCTGCTCCTGCGCGGCCTCCACTGCCTTGTCTAAATTCGCACTGTCACAGTTTAGCCGCCTGTTGACGCTATTGCGCAAATCCTTTTCCAGCTTGGCGGACATCAGATGCATAGCAGCCACCGGGGCGCCAATCAAGGTGAGAAAGTCCTCAATCTGGTCGCTCTGCTTGAAGTAGGTAATGAAGCTGCCATTGCGAGAGAGTCCCTTTGGCGGATATCCACACTCCCGCAGCAGCACCTCCAACTCCCTGCTGGCCTGCAGATGAGAGGTATTGAGCTCCAAATGGTACCGCTTCAAAGGGTCCGTCAGGCTGCCGCCGGCAAAAAAGGCCCCTCGGAGAAAAGACGCTCGACAGCACTCCTCCTCCAGCAGTCCAAAGTTGATGTGGAGGACCAGATTTTGCCGGGGGTCATAGCCCAACAGATTGATGATATGGTCCAGCTTCCGGCTGTCCGTGATTTGAAACACCATCTTCCCTGCTGCCTCCGGCTCTGGGAGACGGTCAAACTGCACATTGAAGGCTCGCTGGAAGAGCTTTGGAAGACGCGCGGCAAAATTGGGGTTTTCTGTAATAATCCGGACCTCCGAGGAACTGAAAGTATTGCAATAGAGCAAAATGCCATAGGCCTCCGCCCTGGCGCAGCAGAGCTTTTGCACTGGAAGCCGGCACAGCTCATTTTTGGTATCAAAGGAAAAGGACATGGCTTCCCTCCCGGCCGCTCAGACCGGTTCCTCCTATTTTTGATGTTCCATCCGATAGGCGTCCGCTCGGTCACGGGCACCGCTGCCGGCGATGCGGACACTGCGCTCGGCGTGGAGCAGAATCAGTTCTCTGGCCAGTGCATCCGGATGGTGTCGGACATATCCATCCTCTACCACCGCCATAGGGCGGCGCACCACCTCCACCCCCAGAGCAGCACAGGTCCGGACGTCGCACTGCAGCGGCTCCGCGCCCTCCGAGGCATAGCGGGCAGCCACCTCCCGCGGGATCGGGGAGGAATTGGCAAGGCATACCTGAAAAAGGCCTGGCGCCGCATGCTGAAAAAGCGCCTGGATATGGTCGGAGACGGTATATCCTTCCGTCTCCCCCTCCTGGGTCATGACATTGCATACGTAAATCTTGAGTGCATGAGACGCCTGAATTGCCTGCACAATCCCATCCACCAGCAGATTGGGGATGATGCTGGTATAGAGGCTCCCAGGGCCCAACAGCAATACATCCGCATCCCGGATGGCTGTCAAAGCCTCCGGCAGCGCCCGGGGGTGCTCCGGCACCAGACGCACTCGGGTAATCCGGCAGTCCTCCCGTTTTTTACAATAAAAAATTTTGGACTCCCCCACCACGGAGGCGCCGTTTTCAAAAAACGCCTTCAGCTGGACATCCGCCGTTGTCACCGGCAGTACCCGGCCTGTGATGGCCAGAACCTCGCTCATTCGGGCCACTGCCGCATCAAAGGAGGGAGAAATCCCATTGAGGGCTGCCAGAAACAAATTTCCAAAGCTCTGTCCAGCTAAGGACCCCTCGGTGAAGCGATAGTGCATCAGCTCTCGCATCAGCGGCTCAGTGTTGGCCAACGCCTCCATGCAGCTGCGCAGATCACCGGGAGGCGGCATCCCCAGGTCCTGACGCAGCATGCCGCTGCCGCCGCCGTCGTCCGCCACCGTCACGATGGCGGATAGATTTTCCGTATATCGCTTCAAGCCCCGCAGCATGTTGGAAAGGCCGTGGCCACCGCCAATGGCGACGATCCGCGGCCCCTGCTCCCGCGGAGTATGGTAGAGCTGATTCATGACATGCCTCTTTTCTCAACCGCGGGCGATGTCTCGATGGGTTTCCGCCACAGGACAGCCACAGTGGCTCCGCAAAAATTCCGCTAGAGCATGTGTCACCGCAACCGAGCGGTGCCGTCCGCCTGTACAGCCCACTGCGATGACCAGCGCCGTCTTCCCCTCTTCTGCATACAAAGGCAGGGAAAACGCCAACAGGTCCTGCAGCTTCACCAGATATTCCTTCGTCTGCTGAAAGCTGAACACATAGCCGGCCACCGCCCTCTCCAGTCCCGTCCGTGGGCGCAGCTCCTCGATGTAAAAAGGATTTGGCATAAACCGCACGTCAAACACCAGGTCCGCCTCCATAGGCAGGCCATATTTAAATCCAAAAGAAACTACCTGGACCGCCATGCTGCCCTGCTCCGTCTCGCTTCCAAACTCGTGCAGAAGCCTCGCTCGCAGCTGGGCGGTGCTGGTATGAGAGGTGTCGATCACCACATCCGCCCGGGCCTTCAGGGGCTCCATCAGTACCCGTTCCTGGCGAACCGCCTCTTCCAGCGAGTCTGTCCTGCCCAGCAGAGGATGGCGGCGCCGGGTCTCCTTATAACGCTGAATGACCACCTCCGGCGAGGCCTCCAGAAACAGCATCCTGCACTCGCACTCCATGGTCTTGAGCTGGTCCAGCACGTCAAAAAGCTCGGTAAAGGAGGTGGCGGTGCGCACGTCGTATACCAAGGCCACCCGGTCATATCGTCCGCCACCTCCCGCGCAGAACTCCGCGAATTTTAAAATCATGGCGGCTGGCATATTGTCTACAATATAGAATCCCATGTCCTCCAAAAAGGAGGCAGCCTTGCTCTTGCCGCCTCCGGAAAGACCGGAGATAATCAGAATTTCCATGTTGTCCCCTCTCTCAGGAGCGAATGATCTTAACCTCCGGCTCCATGTGGACGCCGGTCCTCTCCAGGACACAATGCTGGATCTGACAGATCAGCTCTGTGACATCTGCGAAGGTGGCGCCGCCCCGGTTCACAACGAATCCAGCGTGCTTCTCACTGACCTGAGCGCCGCCCACAGTCAGTCCCTTAAGGCCGCACTGCTCAATCAGGGTGCCGGCATAGTGGCCCTCCGGCCTCTTGAAGGTGCTGCCGGCGCTGGGAAGCTCCAAAGGCTGGCTGGCCCTGCGGCGCTCCATCAGCTGCCGCATGGTCTCCCGGATCGTCTCCGGCTCTCCAGGTGCCAGGCGAAACACCGCATAGAGCACTACCGCCTCCGGCTGGTCTGTGAGAAGACTGTGACGGTAGCCAAAAGCCATCTTTTCCGCCGTCAGAAACCGGACCCCTTCCTGTGGGAAAAACACTGCCGCCTCCTGGATCACCTGCTTCATCTCGCCGCCATAGGCCCCGGCGTTCATACACACCGCTCCGCCCACTGTGCCGGGAATACCATGGGCAAACTCCAGTCCCGTCAGCCCCTGTCTACAGGCAAAATCCGCCACCCGCGCCAGTGTCGCACCGGCCTCTGCCATGACTGTGGACGGCTGCTCTCCGGGGCCGGTCCGGTTCAGAGCACTGGAGGTATCAATCACCAGCCGATCCAGTCCTTGATCCGCAACCAGCAGATTCGTCCCATTTCCAATGATCAGAGGCCGCGCACCACAGGCAAGTGCATAATCCAGCAGCAGCACCAGCTGCTCCCTCCGCTCCGGCAGTGCCATCCGTTTGGCTGGACCGCCAATGCGAAACGAGGTATGGCGGCTCATGGGCTCATTGCAAAGAATCCGCAGGTCCGGCAGGTATTCCGCCGTCCAGTTGTCAAATTCTGTCTCCCAGGACATGGAAAGACCTCCTCAAAAAAGTCAAATGGCACGCTGCAGCAGCGCGGCGCCTAAGATGCCTGCGTCATTCCCCAACTCCGCCCGCAGCACTTGGGTGGACCGGCCGCCATGGCGGGCATAGCTCTCCCGATTCACCAGCTCCCGTAGGGGCTCCAGCAGCAGTGCATCCGGTGCGCCGGCCACACCGCCGCCAATGGCCACCACCTCTGGGCGCAGCATGTTCACCAGGCTGATCACTCCGTCTGCCAAAAAACGTACATACGTCTGACACACCATAAGAGCCGTCTCATCCCCGGCCTCCGCTGCCTGGAAGACCGTCTTGCCCTCCACGCCGTTCTGGGCCGCCAGCTCATGAAGCAGGCTCTTCGGATGAGCGGCCATGGCCGCCTTGGTCTCACGGATCAGCGCCGTGGCGGACGCATATTGCTCCCAGCATCCCCGCCGGCCACAGTTGCACAGCTCCCCATCCTGGCAGATGGTGATATGTCCTCCCTCGCTGGAGGCGACACCGCCCCGCAGTCTGCCGCCCAAAACCAATCCGCATCCAATGCCGGTGCCCAGCGTCACCACCGCCAGATCTTGACAGCCACGGCCCGCGCCGCAAAAAAACTCGCCCACAGCAGCACAGTCCGCATCATTGCCCAGCAGCAGCGGCACATCGAAATGCTGTCGGAACAGCTTGACAATCGGGACATTCTGCATGGGAATATTGGTGATAAAGAGGATCGTGTCATGGGAAACTGCTCCTGGGAGCCCCATACCTACACAGGCAATCTCCTCCGGGCCAACGGAGCCCTTGCGGGCCACCGCCGCCGCCAGATGCGCCGTCGCCGCCGCGAACTGCTCCGGGCTCTGAAAATCCAGCGGCGTCCGCTCCACAGCCACCAGATGGCCGCTCTCATCCACCAGGCCGGCTTTCAGATTCGTCCCGCCTACATCAATGCCAATATACAAGCCGTTTCCCTCCTGTTTACTCCATGCTGCCTCGATCCGCTCGCTGGTCCACCCGCCGTGCTAGTTCCTCCGCGGCGTTGTACCCCACCTTCCGGTGGCGGTTGTTCATCGCGGCCACCTCTACGATGCTGGCCAGATTCCGTCCTGGCCGCACAGGAATCGTAATGATGGGCACCTGAATCCCTAAAATCTCCGTAAAATGGTCCTCAATTCCCAGGCGGTCATAGATTTTCGTCTGATCCCAGGGCTCAAAATGAACCACCAAATCCAGCTGGGACTCCACCTTGATCGCCCGCAGGCCAAAGAGCTGCCGCACGTCAATCACGCCGATACCGCGCAGCTCGATGTAATGACGAATAATCTCCGGTGCAGTGCCGATGAGCTGATTGGAGATCAGCCGCAGTTCTACTGCATCGTCCGCTACCAGCCGGTGCCCCCGCATGATAAGTTCAATCGCGGACTCACTCTTGCCGATGCCGGAGTCTCCCGTGATCATCACTCCCTCACCGTAAATATCCAGCAGCACACCGTGCTGTGTGACGCAGGGTGCCAGCGTTCGGTTCAGATACTCAATGGTGTGGCTGGTAAATTCCACTGTGGTCTCCTGAGAGCGCAGCAGCGTTTTCTCGTGCTCCTTGGCACTGTCAATGCACTCCGGGCAGAAGTCCAAGCCCCGGCAAATCACCAGCGCCGGGATGTCATACAAAAATAAACTGTCAAAGCACTTCCGGCGCCTTTCTGGCGTCATGCTCTTAAGGTAGGTAGCCTCTGCCTTGCCGATCACCTGAAGGCGGCGGGGATCAAAGTAATCATAAAAATGGTGAAATTGAAGCCCTGGCCGGTTCACATCCATAATCGTCAGCTGAGCTGTGTCGAAATCGCTGCCCTGGTTGACCACCTCCAGACCAAACGTCTGGATGAACTTCGTGAGCTTTACTCCATTACACCGCATGTGCCTTCCTCGCCTTTCCTCCCCGGTCTTGTCAGCCGGGATTCATCTTGTGTATGTGCGCCGCTTTTATGTATTCATTATATATGAATCCAGGAGATTCCGCAACACTTTCCCTACAGGGAGCCCTCCCAAAAAACTTGAACTTTTTTGAAAATTCTTCTTGCTTTTTGAAAACATTTCTGTTAAGATATTAGCTGTGCCTGTAAAGGCCTTGAAGTACGCAGCAGCAAGGAGGTGCAACGGATGGCTAAATGCGAGTTCTGCGACAAGGGCGTTACCTTCGGCATTCAGGTCTCTCACTCCCATCGGCGCTCTAATCGCGCTTGGAAGCCCAATGTGAAGCGTGTGAAGGCAATCGTCGACGGCAGCCCCCGCCATGTGTATGTTTGTACCCGGTGTATGCGTTCCGGCAAGGTCACAAGAGCGATCTGATGTACAAACAGCGATCCCGGACTTTTTGTCCGGGATTTTCTTTATCTGCTGGAGGCTATATGATGTTCTGTCCCTGTCAAAACCAAAAGTGCCGTTGTCACCCCATCCATCATGATCAGGGGTGTTCCCTGTGTATTGAAAAGGAACTGCGTAAGCGGGAAATTCCCAGCTGTTTTTGGGATTTTGTGATCAAACCTGGTGAAACCGTGGAGGATTGCTCTATAGAGGCCTTTGCCAGGCGGGTTCTGGAAACGCAACCACCGATACGGGAGCCAGCAGGTCGCCTTGTCTCTTCAGACTGATCGTGAGCAGCGATCCGGCAAAAAGGCGTCCCTATCCTTGGGCGGCTTCGAATCACGCACCAGCCGTCGCCTCATTGATAGATAGTCAAAAAACCGGGAGAGCAAAGCTCTCCC
>ENA-UOJP01002238-UOJP01002238.1-human-gut-metagenome-genome-assembly--contig:-C102-NODE-2238-length-16599-cov-6.198199_pt1 | contig 16599 bp, 15 predicted proteins | sample MGYA00242353_ERZ723900 | MGnify/ENA metagenome assembly ERZ723900
GTCCTTAGGCTGCGTCCTTTGCAGCCTTAGTACCGCTGCGTGTTTATCCGAGCGAGAGCGTGCCCTGTAAGGCCCTCTGCATGACCGGTGCCGGCGGCGATAACGGCAAAGGGGCTGCGGGCGTAAAACGGATCGGGATACCGACGCCGCGGGTACATAGGAGGGGATGAGGATGGGTTCCTCCCGCTAACAACGGACCGGGGAACTTTTTTTCAAAATTCTCCGGTCCGCCGCATTTCCTGTGGGAGCTTCATTCATCAAAGGCCACCGTCACATAAAAGCCTCTTTCATTTTCTATGACAGCCGTCACATCCCCTTCTCTCGCGAGAAGCTTTTCCCGGAATGGATAATTGCCTGACATGGCAAGGGATGGATCGATGGTATAATAATAGTTGCTGGGAAGGACGCCTTCCGTGACCGTCACATGGTCCCCTTCCTTCAGGAGCCCCGGGCGCTCCATTTTGAATTCCATAGTCCGCATCTTACACCCTTCTTTCCTGACTTAGCATTCGAATCTATGATCGCTGCCTGTTTTCCATGGAAAAATCCGCTTCCGTTATTATACCCCGATACGTGTTTCTTGGCAATGTGCCCTTTTTTATAACGCACCCTCTTTTCAGCGGCTTATTAGCTGCTGCTGTCCTCTGCCGTACGGTATCTCTTACTCCGGGCTTTCCAGCACTACCGCATGGGCGATGCCGGGAACGTTCTGGCCTTCATTAAAACTGGTTTTGCTTAAGAGCGCCCCGGTCGGTGCGAAGAGGACACGCTTCCAGACTCCCTCTTCCAGCATTTTGAGGATATAGGCGGAAAGGGTTACTGCAGAACAGCCGCAGCCGGATCCTCCTGCATGGGTATCCTGTTCCTTCGCGTCAAATATTTCTATGCCGCAGTCCATATGCTGTCCGGATATATCAATGCCCTTTTTATTCAGGAGATCGAGCAGCACGGTCTGCCCTACCGTTCCCAGATCCCCGGTAATGATCTTGTCGTAATAGTCCGGCTGCCTTCCGAAATCCTTCAGGTGCTGTTCGATGGTGGAAGCCGCGGCAGGGGCCATGCAGGCCCCCATATTCATGCTGTCCTTCAGGCCGTAATCCACGATTTTACCGGAAGTCAGTCCGGTGATTTTGGCCCTGGCTTTTCCGTTTTTGGAAGCAGCAAGCACAAAAGCGCCGCTTCCGGTCACGGTCCAGGTGGCGGAAAGCGGGCGCTGGTTGCCGTAGCCCAGAGGAAAACGGAATTCCTTCTCCGCACTGGCAAAATGGCTGCTTGTCACACAGGCCGCTTTCTCCGCAAAACCTCCGCTTATCACGAGAGAGGCCAGCGTCAGGGAAAGCCCGCAGGTGGAACAGGCTCCATACAGGCCGAACAGAGGGATTTCAAAGCTGACCAGGCCGAAGCTGGTCGCTATTTCCTGGCCTAAAAGGTCACCTGCAAACAGATAACGGACCTCTTCCGCTTTCCAGCCGGCCTTTCCCAGCGCCGTGCCAAGCGCTTCCTTCTGCAGGGTGCTTTCCGCATCCTCCCAGGTCTGGCCGCCGAACATGTCATCCTCTCCCACAAGGTCAAACAGTTCTCCTAACGGCCCCTCCCCTTCTTTTTTTCCGACGACGGAAGCGCTCTCTATAATGTATACCGGCTTTTTCAGGCTTACGCTCTGCTTGCCCAGAATTGGGGATTCCTGTGCCGTTTTCTGATTCTTATCCATTTTTATGCATTCCTTTCTGTATAGGTTTGTTGTTATTATCTGGATTTTTACAGAAAGTATGCAGGAAGGATTCGTACGTATCTGTCAGATTCTCAAAATTCTTGTTTTTCATAGATACGGACAGAAAGCCACAGGGAAAGAAACAGGCCGGCAGCAGCCAGAATAACGGCCGCAGCTTCCCCGTATTGCATGGTTTTTTCTGCATTTATCCGGATGCCTGCCAACACCGCTCCATTATCATCCAATCGGCTGAGGCCGAGCACTCCCAGACTTAAACAGATGAAAACAGCCATATAGACAAATCTGGCTTTTTCCACCCCTAATTTATAAATGACAGGAAAAAGCAAGAGCTGCATCAAGATGGTGACCAGCAATATCTGAAACAGGGAGTGCAGACTTTCCGGAATGTTAACTCCGCCGCTTATCAGGCCGCGCAGAAGCATAAGCAGACAGCAGGCAAGGCTGACACCGATATCGATCAGGAATGCGAACAGATATCTGGCTTCCACGATTTCTTTTCTCGTCAGGGGAAGGCTTATGGCGTAGGTATCCCAGCCGCAGGCCTTATCCAGACTGAATACGGTCATTGTGCTCATAATGCCGATCAGTATAATAAGCATGAAGAGAAAGCTGTCTGCGTTCATGAAATAAGAATAAAAGAAACAGAAAATGGCAACGATCAGCCAGCTTTTCATCTGGCCTTCCATAAGGTAATATTCTTTTTTAAGCAATCCAATCATTTACGTTCTCCCTTCACATAATAAAGCATGATATCCTGGATACGCACGGGATCCGCTACCAGGCCTGCCGCCCCCGCTTCTTTTTTCCTCCAGACCTTCACTTCTGACATCGCTTCCGCACCAAATCGGTTTTCTTTATATCCGATGAGCTCTGAACGGTCAAAGGCCGCGAAGCCTTCTTTCGGCCCCTTCAGGATAACAAAACGTTCCAGGAGGCTATCCTTTTCCTCCGACAGGATAATCCTGCCTTTGTGAATAAAGGTAATATAATCCGCGATTTTTTCCAGATCCTCCACAATATGAGTGGATACAAAGATGCTGTGGTTTTCATCCTGGATAAAATCAAGGAAAATATCCAGAATTTCATCCCTTATTATTGGATCCAATCCGCTTGTCGGTTCATCCAGCAAAAGCAACTCTGCCCCATGTGAAAGCGCAATTGCTATGGACAGCTTCATCTTCATACCGCGGGAATAGGCCTTGATTTTCCTGTTTTTCGGAAGGCCGAACCGTTCCAGGTTGGAAAAAAAGACGTCCTCCTCCCAGCCCGGATAAATCCCGGACATCATACTATTTATTTTAAGGCCATTCATGGTTTCCGGCAGATTCAGATCGCCAAGAACCACGCCGAGATGTTCCTTGACAGCCTTCTCCTCTTTTATATTATCTTTGCCCAGAATCCGGACAGAACCGCTGTCCCTGTGCAGCATATTCAAAATCAGCTTGATCGTGGTCGTTTTTCCCGCGCCGTTTTCTCCGATAAAACCCATGATGCTTCCCCTTGGCAGCGTCATGGAAACCTCACTGAGCGCAAAGCCCGGATAGGCCTTGGAGAGGTTTTCGATTACCATTGCATTATCCATTTCCATATCTGATACCTTTCTGCCCGCCTGCCGGACAATTTACAGGAACAGGCATGCCTGCCGCCTTATTCGTACAAAACCTTCAGGACCTCTGTCAGTTCTTCCAGGGATATGGCATTCTCCCTGGCAATTTCCACGGCTTTGGTCAGATATTCCTCAGCCATGCGCAGACTGCCTTCCCTGATAATGGAGACATCCCGGTTCGCTACGAAGCTGCCTTTTCCTGTAATGGTTTCAATGAAGCCTTCCTGTTCCAGATCGTTGTAGGAGCGTTTGGTGGTAATAACGCTGATACGCAGCTCTTTGGCGAGCAGTCTCATACTGGGCAGGGCATCCCCCGGCTTCAGTTCGCCGGTTATAATGTAGTTTTTTATCTGGGAAGTGATCTGTTCATAGATGGGCTTCCCGCTGGAATTGCTTATTGTGATATTCAATATGGTACCTCCGGAGTATATATTGTATATATCTTTATATACACAATATATACTGTGTTATTAAGTTTGTCAATGACCAAATAATAACTGGAAACCCTACATTATAACACCAGACTTTCTGCATATGCTATAATGAACGACAAGAGACAGCGCCGAAAGGTGCTGACAGGTTGTAAATAGACCTTTCGATACTTTTACTTCAACATCGTCAGCTTATGCCCTTTGTATTCCAGCTCCGGCACCCATTCCATATGCTGCTTCTCTTTTACCCTCCCTTTTCCCGGATATTCCCCCGCTATTTCACGTTCCGGTTCCTGCTGTTCCCCCATGCCTTCTATCTCATGATATTCCTCCGCTATGGATGGAATACTCCCGTCCTTATAACGGATCAGATAATGCCATTTATTCTCTTTGCATTTCTTAAATACCGGTTCCGATGCATAAAGGCTGCCAGCACACACACCGGCAGCCTTGGGTATTCCTTTTTCAGACAGTATGCACAGTGCCTCTCATGGAAATGGAACAGCCCTGTCGCATCGAAGATAACCAGCCAGTACTTCCATTTCATATATACCGGACTGGCGGGGATCTGACGTTTCACACAGCCATTGCGTGAATTCCGGGAAATACTGGCGGATTATTTTATAGAATACTGCAAAATCTCTTTCATTTAATTTTCTGTTTCTTCGTTGTTCAGCCCTCGTCATGATAAATTTTCATCGCCAAAGAGCGCATACAGAAGGGAGCAATGAAAAAGGCATTTCTTTTGTATGCAGGTAACTTAGGCATTTTCCCGTTTCATATGGTAAATCCGCCTTATCAGACAGCTTCTTCAAAGATCAGTTCCTTTCCGTCAGATATTTACAGAGTGCCTCATGATATTCCATCGCCCTTGCCGCGCACATATTTTTGCGAAAGAATTTTTTCCGCTTCTGTCCGCCAAAGCTTTCCTTCATTCACCAGCTTTTCGCAGGCGTCTTTCAACTGTGCACGGAATTCTCCATAATCATTGCAGGGACCAACCGTGATGCTGTCGGTTCCATAACCAACAACGGTTCCATAGCACAGACTGCTATCTTCGGGAGCATCTTCCAAGCCAGGTGTTTTCTCTGCTCCATCGTCCGCAGCAGAGGCTTCCCATACAGCAGCTTCCTTCCCTCCGTCATCAACTTCGGTGTCCTCCCGGAAGGGTTCTTCTTCATATACTGTCTCGTCTATCCCATCTGCTGCTCTGAGAATTGCTTCATACTTCTCCAGCACTATTGTTCGTTTGGCATATTCTGAACGGGATAAAACTTTTATGCATGTAACCGAACCATCTGCACCGTATTCCGGAGTCAAATCTACAGAACCATTCTGAAAATAATACCGCCAGCCGGCCTCTTCATCCATTATTTCCCGAACCGGTTTTCCATCATACAGCAGAATTTTTTCACCACTAAAGATACCGGTTCCATCCATATAGGTAAATTTTCCATCCTGATATTGGGACAGACGTTCCCTGAGGTCTTCATTATGGAACGTATAAATCCGATCCCCATAGCCTCCTGCAGGAATTGCATACAGCTCTGCCACAGCTTCTGCCGCAGGGTCCGCTGGCGCTTCCCCTGCAAAAACAGTCATTGCACTCGTAAATATCAAGGCTGCCGCACACATGGCTCCCCATGTCGTTTTTCTATATTTCATAATCATTACCACCCTTTCCTGAACTGCCCTTTTGGCAAATCCATGATACATGCAGGAAAATCCTGCCCTCTGTTGTGTCAGATCAACCAGCGCAAGCGCATATTCGCTCCTTTCGTCCGTTTTAAAATGATCCAGCACTGCTTCATCACAGGCAAACTCCAGATCCCGGTCAAACAGAAAGTACATAACCCAGACCAGAGGATTGAACCAGTGAATGCATACTGCGGCGGCTGCAAGCAGCTTCCAGAGGTTATCCCAATGCCGGATATGCGTCATTTCATGTTCCATCACATATTTTATCTGTGAAAAATCTGACTGAAGCAAGGCTTTGGGAAGCAGAATGACCGGATTCAGAATTCTACAGGTGAGCGGTGTGCCAATGTGATCGGATATCATCACTTTTACCCGCCTTTGAGGACAGCGCTTCCCGGCCCAATTCTGGAGATCGGGAAACGGAGGCGGAACAAAATCACAAATCCGCCGCCAGTCTCTTCGATACTGCCTGCAAAATATGCACGCCAGCAGGAGTACCCCTGTCAGCCAAACCGGCGTCAAGACAATTTTAAACCATGGTCTGTAAGCATTCCTCAGCCAGGCCAGGAAAATATCTTTCCCATCCAACACCCTGGCATACGCAGCATTTTCGTCAGAATTCGTCTGTATTCCGGAAACATTCAACTGCCAGTCAGACGCATGGTTCCCTTCAGGTATATTTTCCGGCCGGTTCAGGGATAATCGCAGGGAATCTTCCCACCCTTCCGGGAAATTAACTGGTATGTTCACCGGAACCAGCAGCCGAAAGAGCACCAGTACCCATAGTGCTGCAAACAGCTTTTTCGGAAGCTTTTTCTGTATTAAGCTTCTGAGCAGTAAAATAAGCAGTATCAGCATCCCTGCACGGATGCTCATGGACAGCAGCATCATAGAAAGCCTTCCTTTCTCAGCTGAATACAGCCGCTATTTCTTCCGCTCTATCAATCGCTTCAACCGCTCAATTTCATCCGGCAAAAGCTCTTCCTCTTCCAGAAATGCAGAAAAGAACTTTTCTCTGGAACCATCAAACATTTTTTCAATCAGTTCCTGCGTTTCATAATGTTGTGCTTCTTTGCGTTCGATCAGGGCATGGCACATAAAATTGGGCTCATAGCGCTCTATTGCCCCTTTTTCCACACACTTCTTAATCACAGTGTAGGTCGTGTTCCGATTCCAGCCGATTCGTTCTTTAAGAACTTTGGCAAGCTGTCCTGCGGACAAATCACCTTCCTTCCAGAGAATCTCCATAACTTTCAGTTCTGAATCAAATAATTTCATTTTCATGTTCTTTACTCCATAATGACTATTGCAATAGTTTCTTGACATCTGAATACTATCACAATAGTCACTTTGTGTCAATCCCTGTTTTATTTTCTTTTATCCAACCCTTTATCAGCCGTTACTGTTCACAGCCCAATGTAATTTAGTTAAATGCGAAAATAGAAGGAGGTCGGTTGAAAAAATAAGACATGGTGAAATATGGGTGGATTTAGAGTAGAAATCGTAACAATGAAGGTTGCAGATACGCTGCGCATATATTTTATTGTATAGCAAACAAGCAGGTTTACGCCTGCTTTCAATAGCAGTATAATAATCAAAGGCGGATGCCGCCTAAGCTGCCCGGTCCAGAAAATACTTGGGCCGCCTGAAATGAGCTGTCTGCAGTCGTGGGAAACTACGCTCATTACGGACCGGTATGAGTTTACGGCTGAGCAGGGTCAACATATCCGCAGGGGATTTTTGTGAATGCAAACGGAAAAAGACCCTGCAGATGTGTGCCGCCGCAGTAAAATTTACTTTGCAGCTAAATTTTGTATCCTTTCTTGTTTCTACCACTGTGTGGCTTACAATGGTTTCTGTCAGGTTGTAGGCTATCAGTTTCGCCCATATCTCCTGCTTCATAAATTCCACCTTATAGGAGGTTTTTAATCTGAGAAGTAATCTGTTCATAGACGGGCTTCCCGCTGGAATTGCCTATAGTGATATTCAACATGGTACAATGAACGACAATGGAGGTGACAATTGAAACATACGTACTCAACTTCACAGACTGCCGAAATAATAGGAATTCATCCCAATACCGTGCGCCTGTATGAGGAACTCGGCCTTATTACCCCGCCCGAAAGGAAATCCAACGGCTACCGCATTTTTACAGATCTGCATATCCGCCAGTTTCGCATCGCCCGGCTGGCCTTTCAGGTTGAAGTGCTTCAGAACGGACTGAGAAAACAGGCGGTGGATATCATCAAAACTGCCGCTCAATGTGATTTTTCAGGGGCGATTGCCCTGTCAGAAAAATATCTGAAGCAGGTCTCCCTGGAAAAGGAGCGCGCCGAGGAAGCGATTCGGATCGCGCGGGATTTAATAGAAGAAAAAAATACTGCATCCGATACGCTTTCGCTCACCCGCAAAGAAACAGCTGATTACCTGCAAGTCTCCATCGATACTCTGCGGAACTGGGAATTAAACGGTCTGCTTGAGGTAAAACGGAAACGCAACGGTTACCGCATCTATACGGAAGAGGATATCCGGCGGTTGAAAATTATTCGCTCCCTTCGCTGTGCAGACTATTCCCTGACCGCCATCCTGCGCATGCTCCGGACCCTGACTGTAAATCCTGCCGCCGATATCCGGACGGTCATTGACACACCAAAAGAACAGGAAAATATTTTCAGCGCCTGTGACAGCTTGCTCTCATCCTTGTCCCATGCCCGGAAAAACTTTCTTCAGATTCTGGAGGAATTGGAAGCTCTGAAAAAAGAACAGGAAAATAACCCTCCACTTTAACACCAGCCTTTGCGCCGGTGTTATTCTTTTTCTGAAAACAGGCAGACCGGACTGCGGTGAAGGAAATCCTTTTCCCCATCCGATCTGCCGGCGCGTTCCGGCGCGCAGAAAGGAGAAAAAATGGAAGCACCAATCAGTGTAAAGGGGCTGAGGAAAGCCTATCAGGGAGTTCCTGCCGTCAGGGATATTTCCTTCTCGGTGAATTCCGGCGAAATTTTCGGGCTGCTGGGAGAAAACGGAGCGGGAAAAAGTACCACTATCGAATGTCTGCTGGGAACCCGCAGGCCGGATTCCGGCAGCACATCGATCCTCGGCATGGATCCTGTTAAGGATCGCAAAAAGCTTTTTCAAAAAGTGGGGGTACAGTTTCAGGAGCCCTATTATCCGGATCGGATACGGGTAAGCGAATTATGCGAGGAAACCGCTTCTTTGTACCGCAGTTCACAAAATTATGAAAAGCTTCTGGAACAATTCGGCCTGGCGGAAAAAAAGGAGCTCATGGTGAGTAAGCTGTCCGGCGGGCAGAAGCAGCGTCTTTTCATCGTACTCGCCCTGATTCCGGGACCCGAAGTGGTTTTTCTGGATGAACTGACCACCGGCCTGGACACGAAAGCCCGGCGTGAGGTCTGGAACCATCTGTTAAGCCTCCGGCAGATGGGGCTTACCATTCTGCTGACTTCCCATTTTATGGATGAAGTCGCTATTCTCTGTGACAAAATCGCCATCCTGAAAAAAGGACAGATCCTTTTTGAAGGCACGGTTGATGATGCTGTGGCACGCAGTCCTCATGACAATCTGGAGGATGCTTATCTTTGGTTTATGGAATCGGAGGAAATATGAAAACTTTTCGTACCCTTTATAAAATTGAATTAAAACTCTCCCTGCGGGGAATGGACATGGTTATTTTTGCAGTCTGCCTCCCCGTGGTCATGGTTTTCATCCTTGGGATGCTTTATGGAGAGAAACCGGCCTTTCCCGGTTCTTCCTATACCTTTCTGGAGCAGTCATTCGGAGCTCTGACTACCATTGCCGTCTGCGCCGGCGGTGTCATGGGACTTCCCCTGCTGGTTTCCGACTACCGGCAGAAAAAGGTGCTGAAGCGTTTCCAGGTTACCCCGGTAAGCCCCGTAATACTCCTTGCGGTCCATGTTGCCATTTATTCCACTTATTCCCTGGTATCTCTTGTTCTGGTTTATGCCTGTTCCGTCCTGTTTTTCGGCTGCCGTATGCAGGGCAGTGCCGCCGTGTTTCTCCTCTGCTATCTGTTGGTCATGCTTTCCATGTTCAGCATCGGCATGATGGTGGGCGGACTGGCGCCGGATACGAAGACGGCCAGCATTGCGGCATGTGTCCTTTATTTTCCCATGCTGCTTTTGTCCGGGGCCACCTTGCCTTACGAGGTCATGCCTGCCGTATTGCAGCGGATCGCTGATTTTCTGCCTCTTACGCAGGGCATCAAGCTGCTGAAGGCCTCTTCTCTGGGACTTCCGATGGGAAATGTACTGCTGCCGGTATTGGTACTTGTGATACTGCTTGTCTGCTGCAGTCTGATTGCTGTCAGTTTTTTTAAATGGGAAGCTGAATAAAAGAGGGCGTGGGATGGCAATTATCTGTTATCCTACGCCCTCTTTCTCAATGGAACAGCGGTTGATGAAAAATCCACCTTATTCCGGTTATCATCCTATATTATACTACTACTAACCGCTTCCTCACTGCTAAAGCCAGATCTCTTAACAGTAAAAACGGGAAACGGCGCCTCAGGGCAGAATAACAAAAAGGAGATAATCAAATGCTTTCTTTAAACGGAAAATGGAAAGTAACACATGTGCCTTACTGCTCCCCCATTGATTTTATTCTTTCTCCCTCGTTTGTTCCGGAGGGCTGGCTGGATGCTGCTGTTCCGGAGGAAATTCACCGTACCCTGCGAAATGCAGGCATAATCCGCGGCAATGTATATGGGAAAACGGAGGAGGAAGAGCTTTGGATTGAGCAGGCCGACTGGGTCTATCATAAGGAATTCTTTGTCCCCGCAGAGGAAACGGGACGGCAGGTTCTGCTGACTTTCGAAGGGCTGGACACTTTTTGTGACATCTATCTGAACGGTATCCTTACAGGCTCCCATAAAAATATGCATATTCCTTTTCAGACGGACGTGAAGGATCTTCTTCATTTCGGAGGAAGGAATGTCCTGGTGGTTCGTTTTTATTCTCCCGTACGTTATGTGGAAAACCGGGATGACAGTGAGATTTTCTCCATTACCACCAGTGACCGGATATTCGCACGGAAAGCGCAGATGAACTATTCATGGGATTTCTGCGGACGCTGTGTAACCGTCGGAATCTGGAAAAATGTTTCCCTGACAGCCGTGGACTCCGTCCGGATTTCCTCCCATTATCTTTACACAAAGCTGCTGGAGGAGGACAGCGCCCTGCTTCACCTGAATATCGATTTTTCCACACCGGATTATGATACTTTCTCTTCTTATTATGTATCTGTGAATATAGAAAAGGACGGGAATCCCGTCTGCCATATTTCAGAAAGGGCCGCGGACTGCAGCGTCCTGGAATTTTCCCTGGAGGATCCTATTCTCTGGTGGCCGCGTCCCTACGGGGAACCATTTCTCTATGACTTCATTCTCCGTCTGGAAAAGGAGGGGCAGATCCTTCAGGAATTACGCCAAAAATTCGGAATACGCCGGATTGCTGTTTTACAGGAACCTGTGGAGGACGGCCTTTCCTTTCAATTCGCGGTGAACGGCAGAAGGCTATTTATCAGAGGGGCTAACTGGGTGCCGCTCAATACCATTTATACGGATATTACCGATGAAGATTATGAAAAAGCTGTCCGTTATGCCTGTGAAGGAAATCTTACCATGCTGCGCATCTGGGGCGGCGGGATCTATGAGAGTCCCCGTTTCTTTGAACTATGCGATGAAAAAGGCATATTGGTGTGGAATGATTTCATGTTTGCCTGCGGTATCTATCCCCGGGATGAGGAGTTTCTGGAAAATGTGGCACTGGAAGCAGAAACCGTGATTAAAAAATACAGGAACTGTACCTCTCTGGCCTTGTGGACCGGTGATAACGAAAACGGACAGGCTTACGGCTGGGCGGGAAGACCCTATGAATTTGCAGAAGATCCCATCAGCTGCCGGATTCTGAAAAAGGCCTGTGAAACCTTCGATCCCAACCGCTTTTATTTAACCACTTCTCCCGGAAGCCCCTGCGGGGACTTAAAGGGCGGCGATAACCCGGAGTCTCCCTATCAGGGCGACTCCCATCTCTATATTATGTCTGCGGATCCCGGCATCCGTTCCGGACGGGATTACGGCAGGAATTATTATAAAAGGATTCTCAGCTACCGCCCCAGATTCATGAGTGAATTCGGTTTTATCTGTTTCCCGGAAAAAGATACCTTCTACCATTATAATTTTCGAAGGCTGCCTCTGTCCCGGGAAAACGAACTGACGGAATTTCTTCCTTTTACCAGAGAATTCATGGAAAAAAATGACTTTGATTCTGCGATTTATTACAGCCAGGTCTATAATTCCATGGCATTGAAATATTGGATCGAATATTTCAGAAGCCTGAAAGGAATCTGTTCCGGCACGCTGTACTGGAAATTCAATGATCCGGCCGCCGACTGTGCCAAAGGAGGTATTTTTCCTTCCCACATGTCTGTTATCGATATGTTCGGGCAGCCGAAAATGACCTATTATTATACCAGAAGAGCTTATGAAGATTTTCTGGTGTGCTGTACAGAAAAGAAGGATGCCTTCCGGATTCACGCCTGCAGTGAACTGACGGAGGAAATAAAAGGCACCCTGCATATCACCCATATGGACTTCAAAGGAAAGGTTATCCTGGAAAAATCCATGGCATGTACCGCGTCGGCAGACAGTACCACCCTGCTTGCTGAATTTCCCGGCTGCACCTTTGCCGTAAAGGATAAATATGAAGAATATTTTCGAATCCGTTTTGATACATCCGGATGTGAGTATGAAAACAGATACTTCTTTGCGGATATCTGTGAAATAAACCGGCTGAAGCTTCCTCCCGCCGGACTCCGCATCCGGAAAGCATCCTTTGAGGACGGAAATATCCGCCTGTATCTGTATACGGAAAATTTTGCCCGCAGCGTCAGGCTCCGTCTTTCGGATAGGTCGGCCGGTTTTGCAGATAATTATTATGATATGGATGCGGACAGTGAAAAAATAGTGTGTGTTATACCGGACGACAAAGACGGCCTTGAAGCCGCGGCACTTATTATTGACGGAATAAATGTCTCCTCCATTCTTCTTCCTCTCGCATCCCTTTTATCCGTCTGACTTCATTTGACAAAAACAGCTCCCGGCTGGTCGCCGGGAGCTTGTTTTCGCAGTCTTCCTATCTCTTTCAAAGGACTTAACCACATACTGTCACACTATTTTTTGCTTTCTATGATATGCACATCATAAGGCGCAAACTTCAGTCTGTCCCCTTTCCGGCAGACCTCCCCACTCAGGATATCCACACCGTCCAAAGGCATAACCAGCTCTTTTTCCGTTCCTTCCCTGTTCAGCAAGAAGGTATAGGCATAATCCTCATTTTCCCTTCTGGCCGCTTCCAGCCCGATCTCCTTCACAGAAGCCTCTTCCTGTCCTTCCAGCGCAGAAACCAGCCCGCATTCTTTACTGATATCCCCAAGCAGGGCATCATAAAATTCCTGGCTAGAGCTTGTTCCGATATAGTACACCCGGCCTTTTCCGAAGCTGTTTCTGCACACCACAGGCATTCCCGCATAAAAATCCTCTTCGTAACAGGCGAGCGCCGCGGCGCCTTCCGGGTGCATCAGATCACATATCATGCCGGCAGGGTAACGCACTCCCTGATAGGTAAAATGGTTAACTGCATCCGGACCGAGAGAATCAAACTCCTCCACCCATACACCGCATAACTCACGCAGCTTTCCCGGATAACCGCCCAGAGTGATATAGTCATTTTCATTCACCAGTCCGCTTAAGAAGGTAAACAGGGCCGTGCCCCCTTCTTCCGTAAATTTCCGGAATTTATCGTCCGCTCCGGGCTTTATCATATACAAGACCGGCGCCACGATAAGGCTGTATTTACTGTAATCATCATCCGGCCCGATGATATCCGCAGGTATATTCTTTTCAAAAAGAGCCTGATAATAGCGGAACACCTCTTTCACATAATCCAGCCGGTTATTGGGGCCTGCCGAGCATTCCAGCGCCCACCAGTTATCCCAGTCAAACATCACCGCCGCCTTTGCGTGTGTGCGTGTTCCGAGAAGCTTATCCCCGATAATCTGCAGTTCTTTCCCGATTGCAGCACACTCCCGGAACACCCTGGTATTGTCTGTTCCCGAATGGTCGATGACCGCCCCATGGAATTTTTCACAGGAGGCAGGGCTTCTGCGCATTTGGAAAAACATGACCGTATCCGCGCCGTGGGCCACCGCCTGATAGCTCTGCATCCGCAGGACTCCGGGACGTTTCAGGCTATTGTCCGTCAGCCAGTTGGAAACGCTGGGCGTCTGTTCCATCAGGGCAAAGGGCATCCCCTGCTTCAGACCTCTTGTCAGCTCATGTCTCATGGCTACCATAGCGCCCGGATCCTCGTTATTGGGATAATTATCCCAGGATACAAAATCCATTTCCCCCGCCCATTTTTTATAATCCAGCTGCTTATAAAAGCCCATCATATTTGTGGTGACGAGAGCGCCGGGTATCCGTGCTTTGATGGCATCCCGCTCCGCCTTGAAGTTTTCCAGCATGCTGTCCGAATTGAAACGCATATAGTCCAGAGTCAGGCCCTGGTTCTGGCTTCTTTTTTCTTCAAAATGCTCGCTGAGCAGGTTGGGGACGACGATATCGTCCCAGCTGTAGTAGGTCTTTCCCCAGAAATGGGTATTCCACTCATGGTTCAGCTTATCCAGCGTCTTATATTTCCTCTTCAGCCAGACACGGAAGGCTTTTTCACAGTTTTCACAGTAACAGGCCCCGCCGTATTCATTGCTCACGTGCCAGGCTGCAATATTTTTCTGATCCTTATAGTGCTCTGCCAGCTCTTCCGTAAGACGCAGGGCAAACCTCCGGAAGCTGGGGCTGTTGGGACAGGAGTTATGCCTGCCGCCGAACTTTCTGCGCATACCGTTAAATTCCGTACGCAGCACATCCGGATACTTTCTTGCCATCCATGCGGGATGGGCCGCGGTGGAATTTGCCATGCAGATCTGCATCCCATTTTCCGTCACCCGTGCCACCGTGTCATCCAGTGCGGAAAAATCATAGGTCTCTTCATCCGGCTGCAGCATCGCCCAGTTGAACACATTTAACGTCACAACGTCAATGCCCGCCTTTTTGAAATAACGCATATCCTCTTCCCAGATATCCGGTGTCCACTGCTCCGGATTGTAATCACCGCCGAATAAAATTTTATGTACTCCGGGATTTCCTATCATTTTCCTTCCTCCGTTTATCCTTTCAGGCCTGAGAATGCGATGCCTTCTATCAGATATTTCTGTGCCACACAATAAATTAGTACCATAGGAAGCAGCGAACAAACCGTTCCTGCCATAATCAGACCGTACTCCGCTCCATATTCTGTCCGGAAGGCCGCCAGCCCGATCTGTATGGTCTTTAACTTGTCCGTATTCAGATAAATCATAGGGCCCATGTAATCATTCCACATGAAGTTAAAGGTAAATACCACCAGTGTTGCCAGGCCGGGTTTGCACATGGGCATAATGATCTGGGAATAAATTTTCAGTTCCCCGCAGCCATCGATTCTTGCCGCCTCGGAAAGCTCCATGGGAATCCCCAGCATGAACTGCCGGAGCAGGAACACGCCGAAAGCACTGAAGAGATTCATTAAAATAATGGACCAGTGGCTGTCATAAAAGCCCAGATTTTTGATGATGATGAACTGAGGGATCATGATGGCATGCCAGGGTACCATCATCGTGGCAAGATAGCAGAGAAAAATCTTATCTCTTCCCGGATAATCCATTTTGGCAAAGGAATAGGCTGCCAGGGAGCAGGTGACCACCTGACCGATGGTAACAATCAGAGACAGCTTGATGGTATTCAGATAATAGGTAAGAAAATTTACTCTTGTCCATACCTCTTCATAATTGGACCATCGGAGCACTTCCGGTATCCATTTGATGGGATATTCGAAAATCTCCCTGTCATATTTCAGGGATGAGGACAGCGTCCAGAAGAACGGCACCAGCATAGTCAGGCCGATTACCAGAAGTACCACGAATAAAACGGAATGCTGGATACGTATTTTTGTTTTATATGATTTCGTAAGCATTGTTTGCTCCTTCCTTTTACTGCATATAGGTAACCCATTTCTTCTGTCCCCGGAACTGAATCAAAGTAATAATCAATATGATAAGGAACAGGAAATAAGCCATTGCCGACGCGTATCCGAAGTTCAGGTATTTAAAGCCCTCCTGATAAATCCGGTAAACCAGCACGTTTGTGGCACGTCCGGGCCCTCCCTCCGTCATGATGGAAATCAGGTCGAACACCTGGAAAGAGCTGATTAAGGAAAGTATGGTAACCATAAACATCGTGGGAGAAAGCATGGGCAGCGTAATATGGAAAAACCGCTTCAGCCCGTTTGCCCCGTCAATTTCCGCCGCTTCATACAGCTGCTTAGGAATGGACTGAAGCCCCGCAAGAATCATCACCATGTAATACCCCGCCTGCTTCCAGACCGCAACAATCATTACCGATAAAAGCGCCGTTTTGGAGGATACCAGCCACTGCGGAGGATTCGTCACGCCAATGTTATAAAGGAAGAGATTCAAAGGCCCTCTCGTAGGATGGAAAATCATGGACCATACGATTCCCACCGCAACCATGGAACTGATATTCGGGAAAAAAAACATGGTTCGGAACAAACCCGTCCCCTTGATTCCCACATTCAGCGCCACCGCAAGAAGCAGGGCGATCAATATAGTACACGGTACCGTAACGCCGGTATATATCAGGTTATTGACAAAGGAAACCTGGAAGTATTCATCCTTAAACATCTTTATGTAGTTGCTCAGTCCCACGAAATCAAAGGTTTTGAACCCGTCATAATTGGTAAAGGATATGATAAGCCCCATAATAATAGGAATACCCATAAAAATCAGGAAACCCACGAAATTGGGCAGGATGAAAAGATAACCCTTCAGCCATTCTTTCTTAAATTTTCGTTTCGGCACAGCCGCATTTTTTGCCATATTCTTATCCTTTCCTGAAAAAGGGGAGCATACTCTGCATAGATTCTTTCTCCGGTTTGGGTATGGCAGCGCTGTGTCCCTCCCTTCCTGGCAGCCGTTTTGGG
>ENA-UOJP01002247-UOJP01002247.1-human-gut-metagenome-genome-assembly--contig:-C102-NODE-2247-length-16455-cov-48.181280_pt1 | contig 16455 bp, 18 predicted proteins | sample MGYA00242353_ERZ723900 | MGnify/ENA metagenome assembly ERZ723900
TTTAGGGCGGGGGAAAATCCGGAGATAACATCAAAGGATTACCTATCGCTATTTGCCGCTGTCCGGGAAATGATGTCCTATGACGAATTACAGCTTGAAAAACTGGGCGACGAGAAAAGCGCCCTGTTTGCAGTGGTATCCGATACCGACCCGACCTTTAACTTTATCAGCGCCATGATGTATTCGCAGATGTTCAACGTCCTCTGCGACCGGGCATTGAAAGTGTATCACGGCAGGCTCCCGATTCATGTGACCTGCCTTTTTGATGAATTTGCAAACCAGAAAATCCCCAACTGGGAGCATTTGGTTAGCGTGATCCGTTCCCGTAATATCTCCGCACATATTGTCCTGCAAACCTATTCCCAGCTTAAAGGAATGTATAAAGACAATGCCGAGACAGTTGCCGGGTGCTGTTCGACTATGCTCTTTCTGGGAGGAAAGGAGGAAAGCAGTTTGAAGATGGTGTCCGGGCTTCTGGGCAAGGAAACCATCGACACAATGAACGAAAGTGATTCTCGTGGTGCCCAGCGTACCTATGGTCTGAACTATCAGAAGCTGGGTAAGGAATTGATGAGCGTGGACGAACTGGCGGTCATGCCTTCCAGTCGCTGTATCGTGCAGGTGCAAGGTGTCCGCCCCTTCTATTCCAAGAAGTATGACCTGACAAAGCACCCACAGTACAAATATACTGCGGATGCCAACCCCAAGTATGTCTTTGATGTGAAAGCGTATCTTGCACACCGGCTGAAAACAAAGCCGGACGATGAATTTGAAGTTTATGACTTAGGAGAAGTCACGCAGTCGGAACCGGCTGCCTAAAGGCTCCACCGAACCCCTTTATCGGGGAATTTTCGGTGGAGCCTTATTTTTTTGCCCAAAACCGGAATTGCCCCAAAGGAGGAAACGAAAATGGAGTTTTACCACGATGCTGTCCGGGTACTGGAAACGCTGGCAAAGGCGCTGAGCGGAGCCTTTGGTGCTGACTGGAGGTGCGAGAAACGCAGAACCAACACCCCGGCACTTTCTGTGGGCGGCTGGTATGCCGCAGGCGGCGCAGTGCTTCTGCGTAACAGAAAGCATATCCGCCCGCCCATCCGTGCCCAGCCTGCCGGAACGTACTTCCAAGCCACGAAACCAAACCAACTACAACAAACTTTTTCTTAAAATCAGGAGGAATATATTATGGATTTCTTTAACTCTGCTGTAACTACAATGTCTACTCTGGTAACTGCTCTTGGCGGCGGTCTTGGTGTGTGGGGTGTCATCAACCTCATGGAAGGATACGGAGCCGACAACCCTGCGTCCAAAAGCCAAGGTGTCAAGCAGTTGATGGCGGGCGGCGGCGTCATGCTGCTGGGTCTGAAGGTCGTGCCTCTGCTGTCCAGCCTGATTACCGTCTAAGCGGCACGGGTAAGCGCCTATGCAAAGCATAATCGACGCCATTGAACAGTGGCTGAAAGACTTCTTAATCGGAGCCATCACTGGCAATCTGTCGAATATGTTTAGCGATGTGAATAACAAGGTCGCCACGATAGCAACCGAAGTTGGAAAAACGCCGGAGTCTTGGAACTCCGACGTTTTTTCCATCATTCTCACGCTGTCAAGAAATGTGGTTGTACCCATAGCAGGGCTTGTCATAGCCGCTGTCCTGACTTACGAACTGATCAGCATGATTGTAGACAAGAACAATATGCACGATATTGACACCTTCATGTTTTTCAAGTGGACGTTCAAGTCAGCGGCAGCGGCTATCATCGTTAATCATACCTTTGATTTTATCATCGCCATTTTCCAAGTGGCGCAGACCATGGTACAGCGAAGCGCCGGGGTCATAGATACCAATGCGAGTATCGACATTTCCTCAGCTATTGCGGATATTACCACCCAGCTTCAGGCAATGGGGCTGGGTGATCTGTTCGCCCTCATGCTGGAAACGTGGATCGTTTCCTTTGCTATGAAAGCCATGGGGCTTTGTATCACGGTCATTCTGTATGGAAGAATGATAGAAATCTACATCTATGCCAGTGTCGGCCCCGTACCTTTTGCTACCTTGATGAACCGGGAATGGGGCAATATCGGCACCAACTATGTACGGGGACTTGCAGCCTTGAGGCTACAAGGATTTTTAATTATGATCTGCGTCGGCATTTATGCCGTGCTGGTCAATGCACTTTCTCTGGGCGGGGATTTACACGCTGCCGTCTGGAGCTGCGCCGCTTATACTGTGCTGCTTTGTTTCAGCCTATTTAAGACCGGCTCTGTGGCTAAAAGTGTGCTGAATGCCCATTAAGCTACCGAAAGGAGGTTTCACATTGGCTTATGTATTCGTTACCAAAGACTTGACGGAGGTCAAGGACAAGGTTGCCTTTGGTCTGACCAAACGGCAGATTCTGTGCTTCTCGCTGGCAGGTGCAGTCGGGGTTGGTTCCTATTTCCTGTTCCGCAATACGCTGGGTAGCGACCTTGCCCTCCTTCTTCTAATTGCTCTGGCAGCGCCTTTCATGCTGTTTGGGCTGTATGAGAAGAACGGTCAGCCTTTGGAGAAAATTTTGATAAATATAATCCGGGTGCGGTTCCTTGCTCCGACAGCAAGACCTTACCGGACACAAAACCGATTTGCCGCATTAGAACGGCAGGAACATTTCAATAAGGAGGTAGAAAAACTTGTTTCCATTCCGAACAAAACCACCATCAAGGACAGCCGTGGGCTGGGAACATCTCGTGATCCGGCCAGACACCAAGCTGTTGCCCGCAGACCGCAGGCGGGTGGAAAAAGCCATAAGACGGGCAAAAAAGGAAGGTAAGATTGCCCGCACCGCCCAGCAGACCATTCCCTATGAGGAAATGTATCAGGACGGTATCTGCCATATCCAGAACCAGCTTTACAGTAAAAGCGTCTGCTGTGAGGACATCAATTATAAAGAAGCGTCTGACGATGAAAAGGCGGTTCTGTTTGAACTCTACTGTAAGCTGGTCAATTACTTCGGCTCGTCCGTGGGCTTTGAACTTTCCGTTATCTGTTATCCGGCGGATATGGAGGAATACAGAAAGCTGCTGGCAATTAAAGCCCAGGGCGACCAGCACGATGTGATCCGCAAAGAATATAGCGATATGCTGGTGCGTCAGGTTTCCAAAAGCCGCTATGAACGCCGTATCTGCCTGACTTATACCATCGAAGCGGACACCATCAAACAGGCTCGCTCCCGACTTTCCCAGATTGAGAGCGACGTTATCAACCGTTTTCGGGCACTGACAGTAGAAACAAGACCGATGGACGGTTATGAACGGCTGGCGGTATTCCACAAATGCCTGCATCTGGAGGAACCGAGAAAGTTCCGGTTCAACTGGGATTCTCTTAACCACACTGGGCTTTCCAGCAAAGACTATATTGCACCCAGCTCCTTCTTCTTTAAGGATGGGCGATACTTCCGCACCGGAGCGACCTTTGGTGCGGTTTCTTTCTTGCAGATACGGGCAACCAAGATTTACGATACCTTGTTGGATGACCTTCTGAATCTGGAAGGCAGCCAGATCGTCAGTATCCACGCCAAAGCCCTCGACCAGAATGCGGCGCTCAGGATGGTAAAACGGAAACTCAGCGATTTGGACAAGGCAAAAATTGACGAGCAGAAACGGGCGGTTCGTTCCGGTTTTGATATGGATATTCTGCCGCCTGACCTTGTGACCTTCGGCAAGGAAGCCCAGAAGCTTTTGGAAGCGTTGCAGAGCCAGGATGAGAAAATGTTCCTTGTGACCATCCTCATTTCCCATGCGGCAGCCAACCGCCAGAAACTGGAGAATCTGATTTACTCCGCCAACGGTATCGCCAACACCCATAACTGCGACCTCATCCGTCTGGACTACCAGCAGGAACAGGGCTTTATGTCCGCACTTCCCATCGGCATCAATCAGGTGGAAATCCAGCGTGGGCTTACCACCAGCGGGACGGCAATTTTTTTGCCGTTCCGTGCCTGCGAAGTGTTTCAGCCGGGTGGCGTCTACTATGGGCTAAACGCCACCACCAACCGCATGATACTGGCAGATCGCAAGACGCTCAAGTGTCCCAATGGAATCGTGCTGGGCACTCCCGGCAGCGGCAAGTCCTTTAGCTGCAAACGGGAAGCTACCGATGTGTACCTGCATACGGACGATGACTTAATTTTTCTTGATCCGGAGCATGAGTATTCTTCCCTTGCCGAGCAGCTTGACGGTCAGATCATTCGGCTTGCTCCAGACAGCGATGATTACATCAATCCTCTGGACGTGGACTTAGCTACGGATACCGGCGAAAACCCACTTTTGATGAAAGCCGACTTTATCATGTCTTTCTGTGAATTGATTTTGTCTGCCTCACAGGGCGGGTTAAAGCCCATTGAGAAGTCCGTCATTGACCGCTGTATTCCGAAAATTTACCGGGATTACATCAAAGACCCAAGACCGGAGAATATGCCGATTCTGGGCGATTTGTACCAGTGTCTGCGGGAACAGGAGGAAAAACAGGCACAGGAGCTTGCCACGGCGCTGGAACTGTATGTGTCGGGTTCTCTTTCCTATCTGAACCACCGAACCAATGTCAATATCAACAACCGTGTGGTCTGTTTTGACATCAGCGGTCTGGGGCAGAACCTGAAAAAGCCCGGTATGCTGACGGTGCAGAATAATATCTGGCAGAGAACCACCGTCAATCGTTATGCCGGAAAGACCACCCGTATTTTCTTAGATGAGTTTCATTTGCTCCTCAAGGAGCCGCAGACAGCAGCCTATACGGCAGAAATATACAAGCGTTTTAGAAAGTGGAATGGTATTCCGACAGCCTTAACACAGAATGTCAAAGACCTTTTGGACAGCCCGGAGATTGAGAATATTTTGGAAAACAGCGATTTTATCCTCATGCTGAATCAGGCTGCCAGTGACCGCCAGATTCTTGCCCAGCGTCTGGGGATTTCGCCCCAGGAGCTGACCCATATCACAAACAGTGGTACAGGGGAAGGACTATTGTTCTTTGGCGACAAGATTATTCCATTTGTGGATAAATTCCCGACGAACACCCGGCTTTACAAAGTAATGACCACCAAACCTGCGGATTTGGCAGCATAAGGAGGACTGCCGCATGAAGAAAAAAGCAAATATTTACGACAGCGATGATGCCCAGCTCAGCAAGCGTCTGTCCTTTACCCCAGAGGAACGTGCTGCTTATGCCCAGCAAAAGGCGGAGGTGTTAGGTCAGAGGCTGGAGCAGGCGGAAAAGAAAATCCCCAAGAAGAAAAAGGTTCACCTGCAAAAAGAGTTTGACCCACAAAAAAGCCGGATGAAGCACACCCTTCGTTTTGAGGAAGTGGAGAAAAAGCGTGGTGCAGAACCGTTACCAAAGAAGGCAGGCAGGCGTATGGTACAGACAGCCAGCGCCGCCGCCCACTCCAAACTATATCAGGTGGAGGAAGAAAACGTCGGTACGAAAGCCGCTCACCGTACCGAACTTACCGGAGAAGCGGCTGCAACCATGGCGTCTCATGCTGCCCGTGTCCATCATCAGAACGCCCCTTACAAAAAGGTGGAAAAATTACAGCGTCAACTGAATCAGGCAAATGTGAATGCCGCCTACCGTGCCGCTGTCCGGGATAACCCGGAATTACAGACCAGCCATGTAAAGCGGTTTGTTCAGAAACAGCGTATCAAACGTCAGTATGCCAAGGAATACCGCAAAGCCCAGAAAGCCGGAAGCAAAAGTTCCGCAGCGGCTAAGAAAGCCAAGGATGCGGTCAGCAATACCGGGCAGGCGGTTATCGCTGTTATCAAAAATCATAAGGGTGGTCTGGTTGTGATCGGAGTGCTGGTGCTGCTGGTTATCATGGTGTTTTCTTCTCTTTCTTCCTGCTCCGTGATGATGGAGGGAGCCATGGGGTCTATTTTGGGCACTTCCTATACATCGGAAGATCCGGACATTCTTCAGACGGAAAGAAACTACACCGCTTTAGAATCAGGGCTTCGGAATGAATTGGCAAACATCGAACGTACTTATTCCGGCTATGACGAGTACCGCTATGATGTGGACAATATCGGGCACAACCCTAACGAACTGATTTCTTACCTGACCGCCAAGTTTGACGCATTTACCCCGGAACAGGTGCAGGCGGAACTGGAAGCGATTTTTGAGAAGCAGTACAGTCTTACCACCCGTGCAGAAACAGAGATACGCTACCGCACCGAAACCCGAACCGGCATCACCACCAGCACTGACCCTGTGACCGGGGAAACCACCACCGAGGAGTACACCTACGAAGTGGAGGTTCCGTATGAGTATCATATCCTCTATGTGACCCTTAGAAATAAGGGCTTTGGCACGGTTGCGGTGGAGGGCTTGACGGAGGACGAAAAGACACAGTATGCTGCCACGCTTTCCATGAAAGGCAATAAGCCATATCTGTTTGGGGATGACATTTACGCCAACGAAAGCCCCGGCGAGGATTATGACATTCCCGGTGAAGCACTGGCAGACCCGGATTTTGCAGCCCTTATCACAGAAGCTGAAAAATATCTGGGATTTCCCTATGTCTGGGGCGGCTCCAGTCCAAGCACCAGCTTCGATTGCAGCGGTTTTGTCTGTTACGTTTATACCCACAGCAGCGTCCATAACCTGCCCCGTACCACGGCGCAGAGCATTTATAACCAGTGTGCCCGTATTTCCCCATCGGAAGCAAAACCGGGGGACATTATCTTTTTTACTGGCACTTACGATTCTCCGGGGCCTGTCAGTCATGTGGGAATCTATGTCGGCAACAATAGGATGATTCACTGTGGTTCCCCGATCCAGTACGCACGGACTGACAGCAGCTACTGGTCACAGCACTTTTACGCTTTCGGGCGTTTGAATTAAAGGAGGTAGTATCATTTGAACAACAAATTACAGAAGGTCATTGCAGAGATTGAAAAGGCTAAAGCCAAGATTTCTGCCCAGCAGATTCATCTGAAGGAGCTGGAACAGCAAAAAACAGAACTGGAAAATACAGAAATCGTCGGCATGGTTCGTGGGCTGGATGTAGCCCCGGAAGAACTTGCCGCATTTATCAAGGCGTTCCGCAGTTCTACTGCCGGGACGCCTGATTTTATGGAGAAGAAGGAGGACGATGAAAATGAATATGAAGAAGCGTAAGCGTTTGGTGGGCACGGTTTGTTTGCTGTTGTCCATGCTCTTACTTACCGTGCCGTTGCTTGGGATGGCGGCGCTGCCTGTTTCAGCAGAAACGGAGGAACTGCCGGAGTGTATCTGTGATACGAGATGCACCACGGATATTCCGAACCAGGGATGCCCGGTCTGTAAAGACCATGCAGAAAACTGCATTGGACAAGAGCCGGAACCGGATAACCTGCCCTGTTTTTGTGAAAAGCAATGCACAAAGGAGGATCACAATACCCAGTGTCCTGGCTGTGCTACCGCACTTGATTATTGTACGGCTTCCCCGGCAGAGGAACCGGCAGCCTGTATCTGCCCTGATCGGTGCCAGGATGGTGCTGTGAATTCGGATTGTTCCCTTTGTCAGTCTGACCGTTCTCAGTGTGTCGGTAAGGAGCCGGAGCCGCCTACGGAACCAGAACAGCCTACTGACCCCGAACAACCTACGGAGCCGGAACAGCCCACAGAACCCAAGGTATGTACTTGCACGGAGAAATGTGTGGATGGCGCAGTCAATACCGATTGTCCGCTCTGTAAGGATGACCTTACCAAGTGTGCAGGCAAGGAGCCGGAAGTGATTGAACCCAAGTTTACCATTTCCATCATGGATCCTGACGGCTGGTACACCAAAAAGGCAGATGTGGAAATCCGTATCAAGGATGTGAACGGAACCGGCTGGGAAACGGTGGAAGCCAAAATCAACAGCGGCGGCAGTTGGATGGATTTAACGGATTCTCTTGTGGATACGGATAAGGTGCTTCTGGAAATTTCCGAAAACTGTACGGTCTATGTGACGGTTACGGACAAAAATGGAAAATCTCATACGAAGAATCGCTATGTGGAAGTTTTTGACCGGGAAGCCCCCACTGTCCGTGCAGGGATTGAAGGCAAGCTGCTTTATGTGGAAGCAAACGATGACCTTTCCGGCGTGGATAAAATTTATGTCTGCGGCAATTCCTTTTCCGAACTGACCAACGGTACGCTGGACATTCGTCTGGAGGATTATGCGGATAACTATGAAAAGATTACCATTCAGGCGATAGACCATGCAGGCAATAAAAGCCGTATGACCCAGCTTTCCAACCCTTATTATGAGGAGCCGGAAAAAGACGATGATAAGCCTTCCGGTTTCGGCACCAATACTCCTGTTACCCAGATACCGCCCATCCAGACGAATCCCGGCACAGGTACTACCCAGACACCGGCAGGCTCTATCAGCACGGGCACTTCCGGCGGGCAGACTGCAAAACCTATGGGAAATGGCAGCACTACTTCTAAAACCGAGGAAACAAAAAAAGACCCGTCTGCGGTAAAACCTGTGGAGGACATAGAAAAGGAATCCAACCCGTTTACCCCGGAGGGAACCGGTACAGTGGTGGATAATGCCACCGGCAGCGATGACAAGGAATTTTACACCATTTCCACCCCGGATGAAAATATCTTTTATCTGGTTATCGACAAACAGCGTGACGGCAACAACGTATATTTCTTAAACGCTGTGACCGAGAGCGATCTTGCGGCACTGGCACAAAAAGACGCTGCAACCCAGCCCGTTGCCCCTGCGGAGCCGACTACGCCACAGGAACCGGAAGAACCTACGGAACCCGAACAACCGATTGAGGAGCCGGAACAGCCTGCCAAGAAAGGCAACAGCACCATGTTGATTGTCCTTATCGTGGCGCTGGCGGCTGGAGGTATCGGCTACTACTTCAAGGTCTACAAGCCGAAGCATGAGCTGGACGACGCCGAGGACATCGACGATTTTGAGTTCGAGGGCCCGGAGGAGCCTGCGGTAAATGAGGATGAGATTTCCCAAGAGGAAGTTACGGAGGAAGATGTTCTGACTGAGGAGGAAGAAGCCGAACAGCGCAGGCTTTACGAGCAGGACATGGACGACGTGCCGATTGAGGGCGACGATGACCTTGTTTTCTGATAACCCCAAACTGGAACAGATGATGCGGCAGAAACCTACCGGGCGGCAGGTGCTGGAAGCAACTTCGGCACCTGCCCCTGATTCCCCCTGCTATCAGTGCAGTTATGGCAGGGGGCGGCGCTGTGTAGGGATTTGCTATAAAGAGCTTATGAAAGGAAGGAGGAAAACTGCATGAAGTTAGTGATTGCAGAAAAGCCCAGCGTTGCCCAGAGCCTTGCGGCGGTGCTGGGGGCAAAAGAACGTGGGCAGGGATATTTACAGGGAAACGGCTACCTTGTGAGCTGGTGTGTCGGTCATCTGATTGGGCTTGCGGCTGCGGACAGCTATGACGCCAGGTATTCCAAGTGGTGTTATGAGGACTTGCCGATTATTCCGAAGCAATGGAAATACACCGTTGCCCCGGACAAAAAGGAACAGTACGAAGTGCTGGTATCGTTGATGAACCGCCCGGATGTAGAAAGCCTTGTGTGTGCCACCGATGTTGGATAGTGCGTAGGGGCGACAAACAAATACAAGTAAATCAAGGGACTTCCTCAATCCTTTAAAGGCTATGACAGTAACGGTTATAGTCTTTTTTCATGCGGTAACTACCGTATGAAATGAAATCATATTCCCTAAAGCAAAGAAATACCCACCTACAATATTCCGCTATCTAATCCCCCGATAACTAGCGGGCGAGAAAATCATAAATCAGTACCAAATGCAACAGCTATCACTTACCGCATCAATTTCACTCACCAATGGCAGGCAAGAGAAAGAGAGACAGAAAAGCAAAAGAAAGAACCAAAGAAAAGTAAAAGACAGAGAGATAGAGAATGATGTTAGTTATCTTATCAATCAATCCTATCAATCAATACTTATACATCTAACCATAAATGTACCACCACAGGAGGGCAAAGACCATGAATAAAAGGCAAGAACAACAGATTGTAGACTATTACAGCACCACAGACAGATATATTCGCAGTGACTGCTATTCTGACAGCAATCAGACCGTATTCACAAAAGAGAATGACAGATACCAGTGGCTTGTGTTGGAGCAGAAAAGCCAGCATGATGTGGAGGTAAGACAGACCGACAGCCATGGAACAATAACAGCAAGAGACAATTTTGAACTGACAAGGAATATCCCTAAATGCGTGGGTGTGGAACGCCTATGTAAGGACGCAAATATGCAGATACCCTTTACTGCTGATGAAATCAATCTTATCTATCAGTTTGGGGAACAGAGCAAAGCAGAAACATGCGCTCATTTATCCGCAATCCTGCCACAGATAAAGGACAATGACACCAAGCAGATTGTATGTAGCACTTTGAAGAAATTAAATGTCTTGACAGAAGAAACGTGTGAGGAGTTGACAGCCACCACAAAAAGACGAAAACTGACAGAGCGTGACCACTCCATCAAGGTAAGATTGTCAAAGGCAGAGAAACAATTAAAAGAGCCGACAATTACCGAGGGAAAACAGAACAGGATTGGCAGAAAAGGAAAGGCAGGCATGGAGCTATGAAGCTGTCACGATATGAACAGGAAACCATTGTCAGCTACAATGCAGGGGAGCAGAGCGCCACCATCTACACAAGGGATAAGGCAGTCATGCGGAAACTTGACACGTTGGTTGCCGACTTCCCCGCTACATACAAGCTGATGAAGCAGGACGAGGTATCTAAGACCTATTCCTTCCCGAAATCATTTGTCAGCTACCGCAAGCCAAGGGCGGTCAGTACAGAGCAGAGGGAACGGGCAAGGCAGATGATGATTGAACTGAATAAAGCAAGTGGAGTTTAGCAAAAATTTCATGGAATTGTAGGTGTGGTTATGGTAAGATGGAGGTGTTGAAGAATTTAACAAATCGGAATTTGACGGAGAGATAGTATGGCTATTATTAAAAACGAAATACCGATTTTGGAGTTTGATACAGAGCAGACAGCAGTTCTTAATCCCACTCATGAAAATCTTGGTTTGAACTTACCCAAGAAATGTGTGTTCGCATTTCTTGGTGCTTACATAGATGAATATGCCAGTAAAAGTGATACCAAACAGGTATCCACTTTTGAGAGTGCAACGAAGCATTATCCCATTTACATCACCAAATACAAGGGTGAGGACATTGTGCTTTGTCAAGCACCCGTTGGTGCGGCAGCAGCCACACAGATACTTGATTGGCTGATTGGTTATGGTGTAAGAGAGGTAATCTCGGCAGGTAGTTGCGGTGCTCTGGAAAAGTTCCCCGAAAGTACATTCCTCGTACCAAACAAGGCTCTGCGTGATGAGGGAACATCTTATCACTATGCGCCCCCTTCTCGATTTGTGGAAATCAGCGAGAAGGCAAGAAAAGCAATTGAAGAAACCATTCTTGAGCATAGTATGAAATATCAGGAGGTTATAACCTGGTCAACGGATGGATTTTTCCGTGAAACCAAAGAAAAGGTGGCTTATCGCAAAAGTGAAGGCTGTGCAGTTGTAGAAATGGAATGTTCTGCTCTGGCGGCCTGTGCTGATTTCAGAGGGGCAACCTGGGGTATGATACTTTATACCGCAGACAGTCTTGCAGATGTTGACAAATACGACGAAAGAAACTGGGGCGGTAATGCATACGAATATGCACTTACGCTCTGCCTTGATGCGGTTATCAAATTATAAGAACAGTTAGAATCAATCTTTTTTTTGTGATATAATTTTATTGAGGTGAATGAAATGAGGACTGAAAAAGAAATATACGATTTAGTTTTGAATTTTGCTTTTCAAGATGAGAGAATTAGAATTGTAACTCTTGAGGGGTCTCGCACTAATGTTAATATACCAAAAGACAATCTTCAAGATTATGATATTACTTTTTTTGTTATAGATATGGGAGAATTTTTGAAAAGCGATGACTGGCTTAGTGTTTTTGGTAACAGAATTATGATGCAAAAACCTGAAGATATGGAATTATTTCCTCCAGAAGAAAAAGGATTTTCTTATATAATGCTTTTTGATGATGGTGTAAAGATTGATTTAACTTTGTTACCTGTTTCAATGCTTGAGGAGTATCTTACTCGCGATAAACTTGTAAAAATCATGTTAGATAAAGATAATATGATTAAAACAGAAATAGTTCCCACAGATGAAGATTATTACATTAAGTGTCCAACAGAAAGAAAGTTTGATGACTGTTGTAACGAATTTTGGAATGTTGCAACATATGTATCCAAGGGCTTACTTCGTGGTGAAATACTATTTGCAATAGACCATATGAATGAAGTATTACGTCATGAGCTTCTTAGGATGATTAGTTGGTATGTCGGTACTGAAAAAGGATTTAATTTCAGTTTGGGTAAAAACTATAAATTTTTAGATAAGCATATTTCAAAAGAATTGTGGGATAACTTACTAAATACATATTCAATGAGTTCGTATGAAGAAATGTGGAAATCGTTTGATTTGTGTCTATGTTTGTTCAAAAAAATATCTAAAAAAGTGGCAGATTCACTTGGTTATAATTATCCTGATTATGATGAAAACGTTACAAAATATTTGGAAACACAAAAGAGAATTTCAAATAAATATCTTTATGGTAATAGGTATTGACAAATACCAATTTGTCGAGAAAAAATAACATCAAGACATAAAAAAACAGATATAAAAATTGAATATTGTTTACCTTTTTGGTAGCGATTATCTTAACAGACAATCAGCTACCTTTTTTATTTCCAGTAACTATCAACTTATCACAGAAAGGAAAGGTATCAAAATGATTGAAAGAAAGAATGAAGCAAGCAGAAATTTAGAAAAAGCATTACAAGCATTGGAACAGGCAAAACAGCGAGTAGCCAACGAAAAGAAGAAGCAGAACGAGAAAAAGCGGAAAGTGGAAAATCACCACAAGTACATCATGGGCGGTATTATCGTGAAGTATTTTCCCGACTGTTACCAATATGACGAGGACGAGTTAAACCGTATTTTATCAGTTGCATTGCAGACAAGGGAGTGTCAGCAGATTATCGCTAAAATCAAGTCAGAAAGCAGGGAAAGTACTTCAACACAAAGCACAATTTTCAATGCCGAAAATGAAAGCGAGGGCGATACTGAATGACAGGAGCAAAGAAGCTGAAAAGCCGAGGTAACTTATTCACCCCGTTTACGGGGTGCGCACAGATATACCACCAGAGGTGGTATGTGCGCCCTTCGGGGACTCCTGCGGAGAGCATTGTCTGTCTTGCGACAGCCAACAGGGGACGCTACACTTCCCCTGCGGTGCAAAGAACGCACCTACCCTTTTGTGTACTTTGCGTTCAGACAAAAGCCAAAGTGCGGCTTTTATCTGCCCACAAAGTTTATGAGTGCATCCCACTACCCCGTTGGCAGAACGTAGGTGCTTCGTATGGCTAATGTCACAAAACAGGCAAGCACACGTTTTTCCATAGTTAAACGGAGCAAAGGGCAGTCGGCAGTGGAAAAGGCTTCCTACATCAGCAGGAGCATTCTTGTAAGTGAATATGACGGACAGACTTATCGACCAAAATACCATGAGGATTTAGTACACAGCGAAATCAGTCTGCCACAAAATGCACCGAAAGAATATGCAGACAGAGCTACCTTGTGGAATGCTGTGGAACTGTCGGAGAAAGGGCAGAAATCACAGCTTGCAAGAATGTTAAAAGCGTCACTTCCCAATGAGTGGAGTTATGAGCTTGCGGAGGAAGTCGTGAGGGATTATGTGCAGAGAAATTTTGTTGATAAGGGAATGTGTGCAGATTGGGCAATCCATGACAGCGAGAACGACAAAGGGCAACGCAATCTTCATATTCATGTGCTGCTTACCATGCGTCCTCTTACGGAAAACGGGGAGTGGGGAGCAAAAACCAAAAAGGTCTATGTCCTTGACGAAAATGGGGAGCGTATTCCTCTCATTGATAAAAAGACAGGACAACAGAAAGTGGATAAGCGTAACCGTAAACAGTGGAAATGTCAAACCGTAGAAAGTACCGACTGGAACAGCAGGGAAAATGCAATGATGTGGCGCAGGGATTTAGCTGACACAATCAATGCCACCAATGAGCAGTTGGGAATTGCGGTGCATTGGGAACACCGCTCCTTTAAGGAGCAGGGAATTGATAAAGAACCGACAATCCATATCGGTGCGGTTGCAAATGCTTTAGAACGCAAGGGCATACAGACCGAGAGGGGAAACATCAATCGGGAAATCATCAGGGGCAACGTGCTGTTGGAACAGGCAAAAGAAATGCTTGAACTTGCCAAGCAGGAAGTACGGAGCATACAGTATTCTGGTCTGAAAGAGGTTGCAGTCAATGTGAAGAATGAAGTCATGGAAATGATTGCAAAAGTGGCGAAACGGAAGGGCAGATTGGACTTGCCGATTGTCAGCGGAAAATATCTAAGAAAAATATCCGACAGAACAGCCTTACAGTCAGCCGACAATGCGGAGAAATTCATTGTTTCAAGAAAGATAGACAGCTTTGAGAACCTTGCCAAGTTTACAGCCGACAGGGAACAGAAATACCGACAGCTTGAAACGGTACATTTATCAAAGGGGCAGAAGCTAAGCCGATTAAAGGAACTGTCAAAAATGTATGCTCTTTATGCCCCAATCCAAGCCACTTATAAAGAGAGCCAATCTCTTAAAGGACTTGCAAAAATGAAGTATGACAAGGAGCATAAAGAAAGCCTTGCCAAGTACCCCGAACTAAAGGAGCGTATGCAGAACCTTTTACAGCAGGGCGAGAAGATAACCCCGAAGCAGTGGAAAGCAGAAATGCAGTCTTTGCAAGCCGAGTATGACAGTATCAGCAAAGAGCAGAGCAAAACTGCCACAGAGTTAGCCTATGCCGAGGTAATCAGTTACAACAGGAAGAACCTTGCGAGAGAGCTTCAGAATGAGAGCCGACAGCAAGGGGAACAACAGTACAAGACCAAACATAGGGCGAAAGAATTGTAAATATAATCGCAATAAAATAAGCAACACAGCGTCAGAGCGTATAGAAACACAATCTATAATGGTTCAGTTGTCAAGACAAAAATCTGAGATTTTTATAATGAACTGATATGGTGGATAAGTTATAAGGAACATGGGGAGAACAGTGGATCACTCCCCAGATCCAATATATGCTAAGCTACATATGGCATCAACATTGCCGGATAGTAGCATTCAGCCGGTGTTTGGTAATCAAGTGCAGAATGGCGCCGCTCAAAGTTGTAGGTGTGGATATACTGTCCGATAGCAGCTCTTGCTTCCTTGATGTTGTTGTACTGCGTCAGATAGGCTTCCTCATACTTGAAGCTACGGAACCAACGCTCAATCATGATGTTGTCTGCCCAGCGACTTTTTCCATCCATGCTTTGGCGGATGCCGTTTTCCTTTACAAAGTCAATGTATTGCTGACTTGTAAACTGACAACCTTGGTCTGAGTTCAGGATCTGAGGTTTTGCCACTTTGAAGGCTTTTTTCAAGGCGTTGATAACCATTCTGGTATCAAGTGTGTCATCTACTTCCCAGCCGACAATACAACGGCTATACCAGTCGATCACGGCAGTCAGATACAGAAATCCGCGCTTGATCGGAATATATGTAATGTCAATAGACCATGCCTGATTTGGTCTGTCTATGACTGCATTGCGAAGAAGATAGGGACATACCTTAGCCTGCTGCATACGCTTGGAAAGATTCATCTTTGGGTAGATGGGGTAAATATCCATCTCATTCATGTAGCGTCTTGCCTTGCGACGTCCAACATGATAACCACGGGCTTTCAATTGTGCAGACATTTGTCTTGCTCCCCAGGTGGGATTGTCAGTATGAAGATGGTCAATGATCTCTTTACAGGACAGTTCTTCTTCTGATACAGGAGTGCCCTTGTAATAAATGCTTGTACGATTGATATCAAGCAGTTTGGCACCCACAGAAGCCGGTATTTCCTTAGTCGTCAAAAGGTTTTGGACTAAACTTACTCTCGTAGTCAGGTCCGCAAATTTCTTCAGATTTTTTTTTGAGCCAGTCAACCTGCATAGTTAACTGACCAACCTTTTTGGCATACTCCGCTTTCTCTTTTCGCTCTTCGGCAAGCTTTTCTTTGAGATTCTCCTCACGCTTGTCGTCGAACACAACAGCCGCATTGCTTAGGAATTCCTTTTTCCAGTTGCGGAGCAGATTGGGTTGGATGTTATTTTCAGCTGCAAGAGTATTGAGATCTTTCTCTCCTTTTAGCAGCTCGATTACAAGGTCTGATTTAAATTTTGCACTAAAATTTCTTCTTTGTCTGGACATGATAATGAATCCTTTCTCTCATACTGGTTTAAGTATATCAGATTCATTAAAATCTGTCCGAAAAAGTGTCTTAATTTATGAGACCA
>ENA-UOJP01002263-UOJP01002263.1-human-gut-metagenome-genome-assembly--contig:-C102-NODE-2263-length-16306-cov-43.667220_pt1 | contig 16306 bp, 21 predicted proteins | sample MGYA00242353_ERZ723900 | MGnify/ENA metagenome assembly ERZ723900
CCTGCAACAGCGCCGTTTCGCTTTTTTCCCAAAATGGATCGTTATTTTTGCTGCCCGGCGGCGTGGTCGCCTGGATGAGCGTATCGATCATGCGCAGCGCATCTTTGTCGCTTTGGATGTATTGCAGAGGGTTATAGCAAAACGAAGTGGCCGGGCTGGTCAGGTCCAGCACACGCACCTCATAGCCCCGCGCAATGAGTAATGCTCCTGTTTTTCGCAGCACTTCTGATTTTGGATCTGTGACTACCAGTGAACAGGGCGGCGCATTTTTGTTTCGGCCCGCCGCCTCCAGTATGTTCGGCACACAGTACCCCCGTGTTTTTCCCGCGCCCGAACCGCCAACCACAAGCACATTGGTGTTGTGTTTGTGCCTGTATCCATCCCAGCCAATGGTAAAGTGCTGGGTGAGGATGAGGTTGCCGCCCCGTTTGTCCCGGTATCTTCGGGCAATTCCAAATACCTCCCCCCAATGTGCGGAGCCGTGTTCCTCGCCCCGGCGTGTGGCCGTTACGCTGAACCGTACCATACCGACAGCCACTGCATAAACGAATGAAAACAGCAGCAGACACCTGCCGGAATACTCAGTCCAGCGAATATCCCTCGGCTGCTCCAGCGCGGTGCTCAACTTCGCCGTCAGTCTCATCAAGTCCATCCCCGGCTGCCACACCCCGGCTGTTATTAGAGCAAGCCACCAAACGATGGGCAGGGGCAGTAACCACATCCACCATGGCATTGGCTGCTTCATGAGCTTCCCCCCTTTTCTCCGGCATTTTCCCCCAGCCGGTTTTTGAGGGCAGCATAAAAGGCCCGCCCCTTGAGGGGCAGGCCCTGTACCGCACGTTCTTCTTCAAGCGCAAAGCGTTGTTCCAACTGTTCCACCGAATAGTCCGCGCGGAACTGCCGCCATGTATGCGCGTCCATATACCGCAGTTTTTCCCATAGCTCCGGGAAATGCTTTCGCAGGATACGCAGTTCTGAGAGCGGCTGCAGCGGGCAGCACCAGCATGACACACGCCGAAACAGGTCATACAGCCCACCCCAATCAAAGCCCCTCGCCCTGCAGTACGCAAGACAGTCGGCTTCTGCCATCTCCCACTCCACCAGCGGATATCGAAATTCACATACACGTTCCTGCTCGTCCGCAGCTATACCAATGTATTGAACAACTTCTTCCCTCATACGCAGGGCCAGTGCTGTGGAATCTTTCCCGCCCGACAGCGAAATAACATGTTTTTGCTTTAATTGATAGGCTGTTCACCCTTCTTTCCATAAATAAAAGACCCGCACTGCACCTCATGCAATGCGGGGCAAAATGAATTGCTGACTTATTCTAACCAATTAGCCAAATACAACGTGGTTGACGAAACGAACTTATCGTTCTGGCGCATTCTTATACTTCGCCGTCATGATCTTCATCAAGGAATCACCCGTGCCGCCATCGCCTTTTCCCACAGACAAACGCCAGTTCCTCAAATCATTGATAGCGTTCCTGGCCGTTGTCCATTCTTCATCCGTCAAGTAAAGGTCATAAAGCTTTGTTTTATCCCAAGGCCAAAAATTCTTTTTGGGCGGAAGTTCGTCGACACGGATCGCAAACTCTCCCAGCCAACGGTTGATATTCCCTTGTGCCCGCTGTCGTTTGAATTCATCTGCCAGCGCAACAAAAAGCATATTTTTGTCTGGTTCCGTCATGCGGTACAGCCGTTCTTTCGCCACCATGAGCGCCTCCCTTTCCTCTGTGTTCATCTCAACACTACCACACCTCTCTGGAAAAATCCACTGCATATTTGAAAACAAACGGAAAACGATTGGCTTACTCCCGCTCCGGCTGAGCTGCCTTTTTTACTTTTCCCGGTTTGGGCTGGCCGCTCTCCTTCACATCGGCTTTCTGCTCTACCGAATAGTCCGCCTCCGGCGTGACGGATAGCTCCATCTCCCGCAGTCCGCGGCGAACAATACGCTCCACAGCGTATGCCGCCTGTTTTGCGTCGCTCAAAAAACGGCGCTGTGCCTGCGGCTCCAGCCCGGAACACAGCTGACATACACGCTCAAAAGAAAAGCTGCTGACATCCAAACCATACTTTTTAGCCGCCACATATGCCGCGCAGTAGCTTTGCGGCGTATATGCATTTCGGCTGTACTGGCCGTCATGGATATCAAAGCTCGCGGCTGCCTGTTCACGGGCAATCGCCAAAAACGTAGTTTCCGCAGACATATTGTTGCGCACAAAAATCGCCCTGTTTTTTGCCACATATTGTGCCTGCACCCCATCCGGCAGTTCCTCGCTCACAATGATCCGTACCGGGCTGTTTTCGAAAAATGCCGTTACCAACTCATCGGCCGCATATACCGGCGCCTTATCCGGCTGACGTCCACGGGTCTGGCTGACATCAAACTTTTTGCCCACATAGTACCCGCTGGCCACCGTGCCGTCCTCTCGTGTGTAATCCTGCCCGATCAGAGCCGTGTAACCGACCGCGCCGCTGCGCACGCCGCGCTCTGCCTCTTTCCATTCATCGAATGTTTTCATCCATGTCGCTTCCGGCGCATCGGCATGGAACAACAGAAGGTTCTCGATTCGCTCCGGGCTGCACTGTGCTGCAAAGTCCAAAAAGCCGTGCAGAGATTCGGCGTCTTTGAGCACATCCGCTGTCAGCGTATCGATCCTTTCCCACAGCTGCTCCCGCTCGGCTTTTTTCATTGCCGCATATTCCTCTTTGGAGAATTCCGGCTGTTCAGGCTCCGGCTTTACCTGCTGGCTGTTCTTGTTCATCAGTTTTGTCAAATCCATCTATTCATTACCTGCCCTTCTTTTGTTTTTTCCTGTTTCGGGTACGTTGGCGCTGCGGCTGCTGGCGTTCGGCGGCTTTCTTTTGAGTGAGTTCCTGCTTGATTTCTTTCAGTTCCTGCTTCACGCTGGGCTTACCGCCCTCAGCTCTGATCTTTTCGGCGTTCTTGTCGGGTTGCGGCTGCAAAGAGTTTTGCGGTTGCGAGGAAAGTTCGGACGGATTCTTTTCGGCCACCATTTCCGAGTGGTTCGTCGAATCCGCCCGCTGGGTAAAATTTGCCCCCACACTGAACAAATCATCCATCTCTCCAACTTCAAATGCAACTTTACCTGCCGGGGTCTCCACAACTTCTGTCTGCGGCGTCAAAGCAGTCTGCCGCTTAACCTTCTCCGAAATGGCAGTAACCACATCCGCTTTAGAACCTGTATCAGCCTGTACATAGTCAAGCTTCATTTTCTCAAGCACGCGGTTGACCTTGGCCGCATCCTCTGCCCATACTGCGATTTCGATTTTTCCGTCCTCTTTGGTCTTATCTTTGACCGGCACGAACAGCAGCCCGCGTGCATTTGCCTCCACAGCAAACTCTTTCATCCGTTCTTCCGGCACTACAAAAAATTTCAGCGGCTTGCCGTCCCGCAGCAAACGGGTGAGGTTCGTTCTGCCATGCATCTTTTTCTGATCTTTAAGGACCGCTGCCGCGAACACAGCAAAACTTTTCGCCGCCTCTCCTGTCAGCTTGAGCGCCACCTCTGTCCCCTCAAGGGAATAGCGGACGATCTGGTCCGCTGCATCTCCGCCATAGTTCATCGCGCTTCACCACCTTTTTCCTTATCTTTTTTCGCTCCATTAATCCGGATAAAACGGTCCACGCCCGGCACCAATGCCAATGTGCGGCCATTATCCCACCGCATGTGCAGTTGGCCTGCATCGTCTACGAACAGGACGGTACCCTTTGTTCCTGCCGGAACGGGCGACAGTGGATCGTCCATGCTGTGCAGTTCGATGCGGCTACCTGCCGGGTATTGCATTTTAATGAGCTCAACCATCTCTCTGCCGGGTATCCTGCCTTCTCTCAGTTCTATCAACACCTTTTTTATTTTCATTTTCCATGTATCTCTGCCGTTCTGCTTTGGCCTCCGCCAGCCTCTGATCGATTTCTACTGAGTGCTGCTCGATTGTTCCACACAGGCGGTTTTCTTTCCGCAATGCCTGCAGCCGGGCCGTGAGCTGCCCAATCCGAGGGGACTCCGGCTCACTGCGATAGAGCCGATGTCGCTCTTTTGTCAAAGCTGCGATCTCGTCCAGAAGAGGCTTGCGGTATTCTTCGAGCTGCGCCCGGCTGTCGATGCCATGCAGCGAAAGGAAGTGCATCTGCTCTACATACCGATCCAGCCTATAAATGTCCTGCCGCACAGCATAGCTTTGGTATTGGGGCTTTCTCGGCAATGCTCCCAACTCGTACAGATAACGGTAGTACAATGCCCGGAGGCCCTTAAGGCCACGTATCGGCCTGCCGTGAATGTACAGCCGGGCATATTTCCGCGGCCCTCCTGTCTTTACTTTTCCTCCAGCCGGTATCTTATGACGCGCATAAAGGATTCGCATTTGCAGCGCTTCCGGCGTATACCTCTGCCCCAGTGTTTTGAAACGCACCGGGCGCTCTTTGCCGGGCGGTTTCAGGGTGGGGTACTTGCGAAGCATCCGAAGTTCGTACCCCTGCTGTTCCATAGCGCGCACAAACTGACGCCATGTCAGTGCACTGGCGATGGCCTCATCCACATCCTGCCGAATCACGGTGCGCCACGTCGGCTGGCCTCGGCTTTCTGCCATCCATTCTCCGTAGTTCATGGAAAATCCTGCTGCTTTGTCTGTATTGATCACAGACAGGCCGTGCTGCCGGCATAACCTGTCCGACAGTGCGCGCACCTCTGTATAGTAGCTCCGGGCGTTGCTGCGATATTTTCGCCCGGTGTCCATCGCCACGGAATCCCACACGATATGATTGTGCAGGCAGCGCGTATTAAGATGCGTCGCAATGACGGCGGGATATTTCCCGCAAAGCAGTTTTTCCGCCAGTTCCAGCCCGATCCGGTGCGCCAGCTCCGGCGTCAGTTCCCCCTCGGCAAAACTCTGCACCAGATGATAGCCCTGTACACCGTCTATTTGATTCCACCGTTTCTTATTGGCCAGCATATCCTCAAAGGCTGTTTCCAGCGTACAGCCAATGGCGCTTTCGAATACATCACATTCTGTTTTCTCCCGGTTGCGTGTATAGTCCACAGCCTCCTGCAGGGATGAGGCGCTGTCTGGCCTGGGACGTACCGTCTTATCCTTATTCGTTACATACTCCACGCTGCGTTCCAGGCGGTGCACGGCAAGGATGCTCGTATATGCCATACCCTGTCACCATTGTTCTTTCACGGCGCGCCATACCGTCCGCGCAAGCCGTGTCATTTCTTCCACGCTCTGCTGGCTGGTCTGGCCCGTGCGGTTGGCCACATGGGCCAGCTGATTGGCATTGTTGCACAGACCTGCCACCTTGCGCAGCAGATCGGCATGATGCGTACAGGGCCGGGCACGCACCTCGCCGCCCATGACAAGTGCGCGCAGATATTCCTCTCGCGGCATCCGGCTCATCGCCACCTGTTTTTCAAGGTATGCCAGCTCCTTTTTGTTCAGACGCAGAGGGATCACATGTTCGCGCTTTCTCACCGGGCCTCACCCCTGCCTTTGCTTTTCTGCCGCTCTAGCACCCGCGCCGGGTACTCATACCACAACGGCACATCCTTCAAACGCAGTCTGTCGCAATTGGGGACAAATGCTGCATAACGGGCGTGGGCATATCCTTCCGCCTCCACGAGAATTCCGTCTTTGCTGTTCTCACCTTTGACAAGCAGGCAATGCCAACAGAGGACATCGGGGTCAAACCACATCTTATCGTTGTTTTTAAACAGGAAAATATGATCTTCCTGCAAGCCGATTTTCTTGAATTGCCCATATTGCGTATCCTCCAGAACGACCGCCATCTCCACCCGGAAATTCATCTGCCGCTCCGATGTTGTTCGCCTTGGATCTTGGTTTTTGATATCTTCCACATTGCATGGCTTGCGGTAGAATACGGCGCGTTCCTGATACACGGTCGGTTCTTCCAATTTGATCCGCTCTGTGGGGATTCCCTGCAGATCCAGTTTTTGCACATCCCTGCTGAGGCCCACATACAGGCCGCCCTTTCCCTGGGCAAGCAGCATTCCTTCCGAACCTGTTTCCGTCATAGCCAGCAGGGCATGGAAGCGCCCGCCGCGGTCTGCTTTCATAAGGTCACGATTGTCTTTCAGAAATGGATATTCCGGCGAAATATCCTCCGCCAGCTTTTCGTAATCCTCCAGGCTGAGGATGATCGCTTTGGTGATTTTCAAAGTACCCGGCACATACTGCACCGTATTATTGCGCAGGCCCTCCATGGACTTTGCGTTTTTCGCAAACGCAGCATATATTTTTTCTTTCAGTGCTGTTCCACCTCTTTCTTGATGATCGGGGGTTTGGGGTTCTCCCCAAAGACGCGCGTGGATATCCACGCGCTATGCTTGCCGTTCCAGTCTCTCCCCTCTGTCGAAACTGTTTCATAGTTACACTTGACAAATGATAAATCACGCAGTATATTAGCAATATCTTAATTACTAATATATTTTTTGTAAAGGAGCCCCTGTATGAAACGATCTCCCAAAATTGCCAGCATCGGCAAAGAATGTGTGGCCTGCGGCTGCTGTACCGCGGTGTGCCCACGGGACGCACTGTATATCGCTTCCGGCGTGACCGCCCGGCTGGATGAAGACAAATGCGTCGGCTGCGGCAAATGTACAAAAGTTTGTCCAGCAGACGTTATTTCCATCATCGAACGGAGGGCTGCGCTGTGAAACAGAAAAAATGGTATAGCTACCTCTGGATCGTCGAACTCCTTTATCTTTGCCTCGGTCTGTTCAACATCCTGTTCGCCTGGCTGGGCATGCTGTTCTTTACGATCCCGCTCCTGATCGCAGTTTTTGGCGGAGGGAAGGCCTATTGCAACCGTTATTGCGGGCGCGGACAGCTGCTGGGACTGTTGGGAGAAAAACTGAAGCTTTCCCGAAACGTCCCTCCGCCGAAGTTTTTGCGCAGCCGCTGGTTCCGCTACGGGTTCCTTGCTTTTTTCATGACCATGTTCGGTTTGATGCTGTTCAGCACATACAAGGTGTTCACCGGCGCGCCGCTGCAGCAGACTGTCACGCTGCTCTGGGTATTTAAGCTGCCCTGGCAATGGGCCGAGGTCGATATGGTCTCCCCGTGGATCGCACAATTCGCTTTTGGATTCTTCAGCGTTATGCTCACCTCTACCGTACTCGGTTTTGTGACCATGGTCCTGTTCCGGCCAAGGTCCTGGTGTGTGTACTGCCCCATGGGGACGATGACGCAGGGGATCTGTATCCTCAAACACGGAAAAGAGGTGGCTGCACATGGAAGAAAAAGCAAAGAAGATCGCGGAGTTGCTGAAGCTGCTGGCAAATGAACAGCGGCTTCTGATCCTGTGCGCATTGATGCACGGCCGGAAAAACGTGAGCGAGATACACGGGCACACGCCGAATATTACAGCTTCCGCGCTTTCGCAGCATCTCAATCTCTTAAAAACTTCGGGGATCCTCAGTTCGGAAAAACAGGGGATGAATGTGCGTTATTGGATCAGTGACACGCGCGTCATCGCGCTGATCGAATCCATCAAAGAGCAGTACTGCAAGGAGGAGCCTTTATGAAAATTCTTGTCAACAAACAAAAATGCCCGCAGAATCATGTGTGCCCATCTATTAAGGTATGTTCCAAGGGCGCCATCTCACAGGAAACGCCGTTCTCTCTTCCCGTTGTGGATGCTGAAAAATGCATCATTTGCGGGAAGTGCATGCAGTTCTGCCCAATGGGCGCGTTTGAAAAAGTGGAATAGAGAACTGAACGGACCGGATCCCGGTCCGTTTTCTATTCCACACCCGATCAGTTCACATATCGGTTTTCGTTCTCCCTGATTTTCGCAAGGCCGTCCAGCGTGGTGCAGATGAGCTTCAGCTTTTCCGCTGTCCCGATCTCACACGCCATCGCGGCCGTGATCTCTCCGCCGCACACCACCAGCATCCGGCACCGACGCAAAAGCTGCTGGCTGATCTGGCTCATGGCCCGCTGTTCTTCGGGCACGTCCTCGCTCAGATACTGCGGCAAACTCAGCCGCGGGCAGATGGGCACATATCCCAATTCGTATACCTTGTGGCAGTATCTGCGCAGAAGGCGGGGCGCGGCGTCCTGTGCCGCACAGATGTATGCAAATGCTTTTTCCATTTTCGTTTCAGATCCCTTCCATCCATTCAATAGGAAAGCAGGCATCCAATGTGGATGCCTGCCATCTCTGTGTTCATCTCTTTTGGGCATCCAATTGGATGCCCTGTTCTCCGTTGGACGCTTCCACCGTTCGTTCGTCACCGTCTGCAAGCGCCGTGCGCACACGGTCACCGCCCAGCCTGTAGTATGCGTCCGTCACTTCGACGCCCACTGCCTCATACCCTTCCTGCACAGCGGCAAGGATGGTCGTGCCCGCTCCCGCGAACGGGTCGAGGATACGTCCGCCCGGCACACAGATATGCACGATATCCCGCATGAGCTGAAGCGGCTTCTCCGTCACATGGATGCGTTTGGCCGGGTTCGTGTACCGGAACACGCCCGGCAGACATCCCACCGGACGGTCGATGGGAAGCGGGCCGTTGGACGCCCACAGCATGTACTCGCTCTGCTGGCGGTACCGGCCTTTCTGCGGCCGGCTCGTCATCTTGTCCCATACCACCTGACCGCGCCAGATCCACCCGGCCCACTGGATCGCATCGGAAAGGCACGGAGCCATACGCCAGTCAATGAACACGCACAGCACAGCCCCCGCCTTGCAGGCTTTGCGCACATCGCTCAGCCATTCCGCCATCCAGCGCGTCCAGCTCCGCTGGTCTTTCTGGTCGCCGTCAAAATCCGGCAGCGCCTTGTCCGCGCGCATGCTGCTGTATTTCTGTGTGGTCGTCCGGTTTTTCTCGCTGGGCTTCGCACCGCCGCTGGCATAGGGCGGGTCGGTGATCACCGCGTCGAACACGCCGGGCTTAAACGCACGCACGATGCTGAGCGTGTCCCCATGCAGGAGCGTCCACCCATCGCCGCCGCTGTGTTCCACAGTCAGTTTTGCGTTCTCGTTCATGATCAGATTCAGTTCATTGGTTTTACTCAGAGGCATCATCCTTGTATTATAGAGTAGTAGTTATTAGAGCCCCTCTCCAAGGGCTATGTGGGCAACCTCGCTGATCTCATACTTGTTGTTCATCTTTCACCACCTCTGTGCGCTGTTTTCCTTTTCTGTTTTTTGTGTGAATCTTGCGATATTCCCTTTCGTTGGTTCACGCCGGATGTAGGCATATCTCCGTCAAAAAAGACAAGGAATGCAGAGTTTCTTCCTCCTTCAATCTTTTCTCCTTTTCCTACGACACTCGCGCCGGATACGGATACATTGCCAACCACAGTACCATATATCAGTGCGCTTCCCGAAATTCGAGGCGATTTGCGTGTTCTTTGGTCCTTTTTGATTTCTGCATCTCCACGTATCACAGCTCGCTCTACAACAAGGCCGGATGTCACATGTGCGTTTTCCAATACCGCCGCATTCCCCCCACATGGGCATCGCCTGATATCACTGCCTGACCCGATATATGGCTTTTGTTACCAATCCAGGCCGACCCATATACCCGAGCATTGTCACACACAACAGCATCATCTGCAATCCAACAGGCGCCTTTCTGACTGAGATTTTCCTCGCACTGTACATATCCACCCAAGTGTCCTTTCGGAACATCAGGACGTACATCGCTTAAGGCACGGATCCGATGCAGCCAGGGATATTGGGGATGAGCGATCTCGCTGATCTCATACTTCTGATTCATCGAGCTTCCTCCTTTCTTCGCTGCTTACTTTTGGTCAGTCTTTCTCTGTGGGCATCGTTGCCCGCCGTGTAGATGGTATCGCACAGCAGATCACCAATGGCGACATGGTCGTTCTCCCATCTCTCATAGATGTAAGCCAGCGGATTCTCCTGATCCAGAAGCGCACGGACCTGCTGTTTGCTCAAAAAGGCGCTTTCCAGAAGGACCGCAAGTTCGCTCTTGATCACGAGTTCGTAAGCGTTGTCCATGACCGCCTGCGCGCCCTGGCTGAGCAGGCCGGATCTGTATTGTTCCAGCTCCGCATCCACTTTCTGCTGCAGGCGCTCCAACAGCGTGACGCTCATCGTTCTTCACCTCCGCGCTTTTTCTCTTTTCGAATATGTGCCGGATCGTGCGACAGGTCGCGGGGAACAGAAAGCTCCGTTTCAACATATTCGCTGATGATCCCCAGCGCCTTGTAATAGTTGTCGCAATGCGTCACTCGCCTGCGCATTTCCAGCGACTCCGCATTTTGGCCGTTTTCGCGCAGCAGCTTTGCGGCGCGGCCCATAATGGCGAAAATGTTGCCGTCATGCCCGACCAGTTCCATGGGAGGCCGGGCAGGTTTGACGGCTTCTCCGCATTCTTCAGCAATGGGCACCATTTCAAACCTCTCCGGCTGCCAGAAATGGACATTCAAAACACCGCCATCCACTTCGATATCCCTCTGTTCAAAACCTTCTCCCCAACCGTCCGAGTATTGTCCCGTGATATATTCCATCACGGAATTCCACTGGCGCTCCGACAAGTCTTGACGGAAGGTGATGACCGCACAGCCGCACAGTTTCCCATCGTGCACTTCGACTGTGGGCAGGATGCCGGCCAGTTTGCCCCGGATCTCCTCAGAGCCATCATAATATGTGAGCAGATCGTCTGCATACTGCTCCACAGCCTCTCGAACCGCTGCGTAATAGGGCATAAGTTCTCGCCCGTTCAAGTCCTGGACATCGTCGTCCGACCATTGATCGGGCACAAACTCCGCAGTAAGCGGTGACAACAGCTTGATTTTTCTGTTTTCTTCTATCTTGCTGAACCCTCCCTTTGATGCAAACAGGCCGCCCTGTGCCGGGCGGCCCGTTTCTCTTTTTCTTCTTTTGCCATATCCGCCCAATCGCATTCATCCCTGGGCGGCAAATTCATCTTGATTTTGTATTCTGCTGAGTAGTGTTTTGCGACCTGCAGTGCGGCCCACCGGCCTGCTGCATCATTGTCGGTGCAGATCTCCAGCTCCGTCACTTCGGGATGGTTTTCCAGAAAAGTTTCCAGTGCCAAAGGCTTTTTACATGGATGCCCGACAGAAGGCTCCACAGGCGCATAAATACCGCCAAGCGATAATCTGTACTTATTCGCCTGTCCTCTTTCCAGCGTCATGTGGGCCATGGCGTCCGGCGCGGCCTCATAGACGGCTACGCATCTGCTTCTCATAATGGGCGGGATACAAAAGCAAAAACGCTTGTCGCTGCCTGGCTGGTCCCGTTTGAATGGCCGCGGGAGGTCAGTTGTGCTGCGCAGCGTGGCATATCTTGGCATCCCCTCGTTATTCAAGCCGACAAACACACAGTTGTGATGCGGCGTACTTTCATAGAGGATGCCTTTGGAAATACAATAGCGGATCACGTCAATGCTGATTCCCCGGCTTTGCAGGTACAACTCTACATGATGTGTTCCGCGGGCGCCTGCCGGGAGCACAAACTGCTTTTGCTCTGTAGCTTTGGTCTGCGGCATATAGCTTGGAGCTTCCTGTTCCAGCATATATCTCACCGCCTCCAGAAAAGGCACACCTTCCACATGGATGAGATAGTCCAGCGCGCTTTTCCCTCCTATATCCCGGCTTTTCCAGTGCCACAGGCTGGTGCTCTCGCTGATCTTAAAGCTGTCGTGGCTGCGAAGTTGAAATTCTCCAGTTCCACAGCGCACCAGCTCGTCGGGACGGTATCGCTTTAAGAATTCAATGGCCGTCATCTGCTTGGCCCGTCGAATCAGTTCTTTTTCATAGTACAGTCTTTCGCCCTCTTTCAATGAAAAAACGGCCTGTGACTGTTCACAGGCCGCCCATTTTATCGTTCTTGGTTCCGTTTTCTTTTTTCTTCCCGTTGGATCTGCTTTTCCCAGGTTTTTGCCGTCTGTTCTTTTAAAAAACTGCACAGAGGCGTAAGTTCTTGATGTGTGTCCCATGCCTCCAGCGCGGTGTAGTAGGTCTTGCGGTCCTCTTCATGAATAATGATTGGCGGGTGAGAATGTATGACGAGAAAATAGTTCATCGCCAACCGCCCTGTGCGCCCATTTCCGTCCGCGAAAGGATGGATGTTCTCAAACTTTGCATGAAAATAGGCCGCTGCCGTTAACGCCTTTTCATGGGAGATATCATCCAGCTCCGCTACAAGCTCAGCCATTTCTTCCGCCACATCCTCGGGTGCTGCGCCAACTTCTTCCCTGCCTGTCACATAGTCATGATATTTGTACTCGCCGGGCCGTTCCCCCAACTGATACCTGCGTGTATCGTAGGTATTCTGCGTGAGCAGCCGCTGGAATTCTTTGATAAGCGCCTCATCCAAAGGCCGCCTCTCGTTGAACGCCGTCAGATACAATTCGTTTGCTGCTTTTGCATTGCGGATCTCAAACAAAGTCCTCAAATCGCCGGTATAGGATGTAACACCGTCCCGTTCAAAAATTTCGCGTGTATCGTTATAGGTGATGCGCTCGTTTTCTATTTTTCCCGAATGATACGCAAACGCAATGCTATGACCGTTCAAGGCCTCGGCAAGTTCCGCATCCGTAGAAATTTTTCTGCGCTGCCACAAGGCGACCGCCTTGTCGTATTGGTCCATCAATATTCCTCCAATTCGCAGTCGAACATTTCATCAGCGTTCTATATCCGACTTTCCGCGCCGTTCTTTCCCGCTGTAAGCCATATCCCTTTTCACATCGCGCGCCAGATCATCCCGGCCATATTCTCTGCTGCGGATGTGCGCTTTCAAGCGTTCAACCCGTTCCGCGACAGCTTTAGCAATTGCTCCCGCCCGCTGGGCATCTACAAAATCCGATCCGGCAAATACTTCCCGCACAATGTCATCCAGCCCGGCCAGCGTGGATACATCCAGCCACTGGAAATCCCGCACCAGCTGCAGCTGTTCCTCGTGCGTGCTCTTGAATGGTTTACAGGGCACTTTCGCTCCTGCCCGGATCTGCGGCGTCGGGGTTTCAAACCATAGCGAAGAACCGCTGTCAAAAACCGGCGCGGTGCCTATGAACTCCAGCGTTTCCGCATTGCGTACCGCGCCGAAGTTGCCCTGGTGCCGGTCCTCGTTGGCAATGAGATAGTCCAGCACGATCTGCTGGCTCATCGCCTGCTCTGCCCCTGCGATCCCCAGAGCGTTGCACCGTTCCAGATAGTGCTGATACAAGGAGATATGGTTGGGCTTTGCCTTTGTATGGAGCAGATACCATGCGGAAATATATTCCGTTTCCGGCGTGACGAAGTCCTCGCACACACTGTACGGCTGGCCGTCCATCATGTGCAATGTGTACTCCACGTGGGGGATGCCCAGCCGCTCCATGATCCTGCTGGCAATCACCTCATTGTACGGCTCCTGCCGGTTTACACCGCTGCCTCCTTTTACAAGGCATCGTTTCCCATCCAAAATCACCCATTTTTTCCGCAGCCATCCATCCGAGGTATTATCCGGGGACATGAGATCGGGCTTCTCCCCCGCGGCCCCTCCGAACAGCATCTCGCCTACATCGCCGGAAAAAGGATTTTCAAAGAAATTGACCGCTTTCCAGCACAGTCTGCTATCCTTTGGACAGATCCAGTATTGGTCGGACAGGCTGAGGCTCAGGCACTTTTCCAGAAGTCTTTGCGGTGTGGCGATGTTCAGTTCTTCCAACACATGGCGAAGCCCTGCACGGCTGGCCGGTATGGCGCGCCCCATCCACCACTCGTTGAGGGCGGCGCGGTCTGCAATACCTTTCCGCACACTGACGCCCAGAGGCAGATGCGCTGCATTGGACACATCATACACCGCAGTGATCAATCCAGTGGCCTCGTCCAATTCAACTTCGGCCACTGCGACTTCCTTGTGCATCAAGACATATTTTTTGAATGCTTCCGGCATTTGACCACCACCTGTTCCTTTTGATTATACCACAAATTGAGCTTAAAATCTTACAAAACCGCATCCTGCAATGCCTTTATTCGGTCCTCCCGCTCCCACGGAAAATCCGCACGCCCGAAATGGCCGTAGCACGCTGTTTTTGCAAAGATCGGCCGCGTGAGTTGCAGCGTTCGGATGATCGACAGCGGCGTCAGGTCGAACACATGACGCACCGCTATTGCCAGGCAATCGTCCGCGCACAGAGTGCCCGTGCCAAAGGTGTCCACCTCCACCATGACCGGCTGCACCACGCCGATGGCGTAGGCAAGCGTGACTTGACACCGGCTGGCGAGGCGGGCCGCCACAATATTCCTGGCAATATATCGCGCCATATATGCCCCGCTGCGGTCCACCTTGGTGGCGTCTTTACCACTGAACGCCCCGCCGCCGTGGGGCGCAAACGGGCCATAACTGTCCACCATGAGTTTTCGTCCCGTGAGACCTGTATCTGCGTCTGGCCCGCCCAGCACAAACCGCCCGGACGGGTTGATGAGAATACGGGTATCCTCATCGGGAGGCAGCGCCCGCAGGGCAGAAGTAAGCACCCCCGCCCTGATCGCCTGTGCCAACCGTTCTATCTCCGCATCTTCATGGTGCTGGGCAGACACGATCACCGTGTCCAGCCGCACAGGGCGCCCATCCTCATACTCTACCGTGATCTGGGCTTTTCCATCCGGCAGCAGTTCTGTGATCTGTCCAGTTTTGCGCGCCATGGCAAGTCCATGGGTAATGCGGTGCGCCAGCATGACCGCCAGCGGCATCCTCTCCGGCGTTTCATCGCAGGCGTAGCCCACCATCACGCCCTGGTCGCCTGCGCCAATCTGCCTTCCCGTCCCTTGTCCATTTCTTTCCTCCAGCGGGTTATTCACCCCCGCTGCAATGTCCGGGCTTTGCCTGTGCAGCAGAACATCCAGCGTTCTCCCTCTGGTTTGGTATCCCACATCCCGCAGTACACGCTCTACGATGCCCGGCACACGCGGGATATGTCGGCTGCTGGTCTCTCCCGCAACCGTGATGTGTCCCCGTGTCGCCAACACCTCGCAGGCCACATGGGACGCCGGGTCGTGTGCAAGGCAGTCGTCCAGCATGCTGTCTGCTATAATGTCGCACAGCTTGTCCGGGTGTCCCTCTGTTACCGACTCCGCTGTATAGTATTTTTTCAGTTTAACCACCTGCTCTTTCAAAATATATAAAGGGGCTGCTGCCGCAGCCCCTTTTCCGATTGGTTTCCTTTATTTGCCGATTCATAGCTCTAGAAGCGTCTGCTGCAGCATAGCTACCGCTGCCGGTCCTCATGTTTTGGCCCATGCCGTTTTGGCATCCCCTGTTCATCATACCTTGCCGGGTCAGCGGCGGGAATGTCCCAGCCGAACATACTGCCCCAAAACATTGCCGCCTGCTGCTGCTTTGTGACGCCCAGCTGCCTGTTCAGACGGCCGGCGATCTCTTCCGCCCTTTCTCCCGGCTCCCGTACTTCCAGCGGAACATACGAGCGCTCTCCGTAACGGACAAGGACCGGCATCTCCGTACCGGGCAAAAGGCAGCAGCAAAACTCCGGCAGACCGTTTCGTTTTTTAAACTGGTCAATAGCCTCCTGCGGCGCGCCGGGCAGCGTGACATTGTCATACTCCAGATACCCGGCGCCGCGTTCCGTATGCAAAAAAATCTGAGGGCGCAGGAACATCTGCCGGTATTTCTGCACCTGTGCGTCCGTCAGACTGCAAAAGTTTTCCCCGCTGATCCCGCAGATGAAAAACGGACCGGCCAGCGCGCCGTATCTTTCAACGGTACGGTTCATCGGCATCCCGTTGACCAGCCCTTCATCGTTGCAGACGATGCACACCTTTTCCCGCCATGGATACGCACAGTCGATCAGTCCGCCCACTGCTTTCTGCAAGGATTCCAGACCGTCCCCGATCTCCGCGGCGCGGGCGTACTGTCCCGGCTCTACCATTACAACTTTCATCTTCAATGCATCCCCTTTGCAAATGGTTTGAGGCTTGCCGTGAGCTGGCCGTAGCTCTCAAAATGCACGGTACAGCCCAGCAGGTAGGATACGGCCTCCGACCACTCGGCCAGCGGGTACTGTTCCTTACCTTTTAAATCGTGGAGCTGTGCCAGCGCGCGCCACTTGAGCTCCGGGAACAGCCGCAGGTCTGAAATATACCGCTTGTTTTTGCGGGCGATCTCATCCAACAGCCCGTTTTTCAAACCACACCGCTTCCTTCTCACACATACACCATCAGCGTACCGTCCGCACAGGCACAGCGTGCCGCAGAATACCCCTGTGCGCCAAGCTGCTCAAATTCCGCGTTCATCGCTTCCCAAAGCAGACAGT
>ENA-UOJP01002264-UOJP01002264.1-human-gut-metagenome-genome-assembly--contig:-C102-NODE-2264-length-16294-cov-7.072603_pt1 | contig 16294 bp, 13 predicted proteins | sample MGYA00242353_ERZ723900 | MGnify/ENA metagenome assembly ERZ723900
CCCAGAAGAAGTTTTATGTGAAATACCGTATCGTAACCCGGGGGATATTTTATGGAGCCAGAATGCTGTCTGAACAGCTGGACCGGGAATTTTCGAATTCCGAGTATGATAAACTTAAGAAGGGGACCGAAGGAACACTCCATGGTTTTCTGAATACGCTTCTGTCACCAGAAATGGACAGGAAGGAAAAAGAAGAGTCGCTGGAGCGGGATTACGGAATGAAAATGGAATATGAACTGGGAGAGGAGCTGAGTGAAATGTGCAATCTGAGTGAAGCGATTGAAGAGAATGCAATTAAAAAGGGGAAGAAGCAGGGCCTCAGGGAAGGGATTCTGCTGACTAAAAAAGTAATAAAGCTTTCTGCGGAGGGCATGAGTGAAGCAAAAGTCGCGCAGACATGCGGAATTACTCCGGAAGAGGTTCATGAGATACTGGAAGATTAATATAAAAAGTTTATTGTATCATTGATACCCGGATCCGGAAAAGCTATGATAAAGGTAGAGCGCTGATGTGGAAAACAGCTTGTTTAAGTTTCTGCAATTCGTTAGAATAACACTACAAAAGACTGGAGTTAGAAAAATGGTAGAAACAATTCAAACATACATTTTAATGCATAAGGAAATCCCTGTGGCCAAAATCCGTCTGGACAGTGCGACTGCCTCTGTTTCCGCTGTTGTAGAGTTATTTGACACGGCCCATATTCCGGTGGGTATCCCTGTAAAAAAGGGTAAAATTGACCGCGCTGCGCTCAATGCATGGTGGCAGGGACGGGCAATCCCTGCAAGCAGATCCGGTCTGCGCCATGCGCTGGAGGAACTGCACATCAGTTCCCCGCAGGCGTTATTGGAGAAATGCCTTGGGCTTTCCCTGTCGGACCAGTATTGGATTTGCCCTGCCGACAGACAGGTTTCATGGCATGAAGTTAATTTCTTTGAAAATTCCTTTTCTGAGGATGTTGGCAATATCCTGTTTGGGCACCCATCCGGCGGCGGAGAGGTAAGCCTGATGTCACCGGATAATACCTCGGATGGCTGGTTAAAGAAAAAATGGACGATCATGGATGGAAAACGCTTTCTGCTTAAAGGCGGCAGCGGCGCGACTCAGCAGGAGCCGTACAACGAGGTGCTGGCAAGCCGAATCATGGAGCGGCTGCATATTCCTCATGTACCTTATACACTGGCCGTGCCGGAGGATTACCCATACAGTGTATGCGAGGATTTCATTGATCCGGATACGGAGCTGGTAACGGCATGGCACATTTACCAGACACAGCCAAAACCCAATCACGTTTCGGTTTATCAGCATTATCTGAACTGCTGTGAAGCGTTGGGTATCCCCGGCGTAAGGGATAGTCTTGATCGTATGCTGGTATTGGATTATTTGATCGTCAACGAGGACAGACATCTGAATAATTTTGGCGCTGTCCGTAATGTCAACACATTAGAATGGACGGGCTGTGCGCCGATTTACGACAGCGGTACGTCCCTCTGGTTTGACAAGCCATGGACGATGATAAGCGCCGGGGCAAAGGCAGCCAGTAAGCCGTTTAAGACCACTCATGACGAGCAGATTAAGCTGGTATCCTCTTTTGACTGGCTGGATATTGACGCACTGGCAGGAATTGACGAAGAACTGCGGGAACTGGTAAAAGGCTCCCTCTTTATCGATACGACCCGTGCAGACGCTCTCTGCGCCGCTTTGCGGGGGCGCGTGGAACGGCTGGCTCAGGTAGTGGTTGAAAGACGAAATTTATATCCCATTGATGACCGTGCGGCTGATGTGGCGGAGGATGTAGCATACAGCGGGGAGGAAACCTGAAAAAGATAGTGAAACACTAAAAAACTGATAATTCATAAAGTGCAGCGCCGCCCGGCAGTGGTTTTTATCATTTCCGGGCGGCGTTTTTGTGCTGAGCAAGGGGAGCGAAATGCGGACAAAATCACTTCATTTTCTTTCTCTCCATAACCTCGCAACTTTTTTTAAATGATAATTACCAATTTTCCCCTTATGATAAACCTGTAACCAAGATACATTTGCAAATATACAAAAACCGGTGCAGGCATCTGTAAACAATACATATCCTGTATTCCGGATCAATGAACAGAAAGGAAGTGAGGATATGTTTGTAATGTATAATGCGGACACCATGAAGGTTCCGGTCAGGGTTTGGCTTAAGGAGGAAAAGGATCTGGAAAAGGGGTGTATGGAACAGGCATATCATTTATCCCGTCTTCCCTTTCTACATAAATGGGTAAGCCTGATGCCCGATACCCATACCGGAATGGGCATGCCCATCGGAGGAGTCATAGCTGCCAAAGGCGTGGTGATTCCCAATGCCGTAGGCGTGGATATCGGCTGCGGCATGGCTTATACCGAGACGAATATCCGGGTAGAGAACATCAAAAATGTAATGACCGGAAACGGCAGCCTGATTCAGGCTATTGTCGGGGATATCATGCGTAATATTCCGGTAGGCTTTGCCCACCACAAAACAGAAATGCCCTGTTACACCTTAGATGTCGCGTTTGAGGAAATGGACCGTTATGAAGAGGATGCCGAGCTTCTGGGCCAACTGGAGGCGGGATATTTTCAGATAGGGACGCTGGGAGGAGGAAATCATTTTATCGAGCTTCAGGAAGATGATAACGGATACCTTGCGGTGATGCTTCATTCCGGAAGCCGGCATTTTGGAAAATCCGTCTGCGATTATTTTCATGCCAAAGCGCGTGAACTCAATCAGAGATGGTACAGCCAGGTGCCCGATGAATACCGGCTGGCCTTCCTGCCGGTGGATACCAAGGAAGGAGCGCATTATTTGAACTGGATGCAGCTTTCCATGGATTTTGCCAAAGAAAACAGAGAAAAGATGATGCTGGCCGTGAAGGCAATCCTGGAAAAATGGATCGGAAAATATACCGATCTCACCCTGGAATTTTCCGGCGATATCAACTGCCACCATAACTATGCCGCCCTGGAGAATCATTATGGAGAGAATGTATGGGTCCACCGGAAAGGTGCGGTCAGGGCGCGAAACGGCGAACTGGCGGTGATACCCGGAGCCATGGGAAGCTACAGCTATGTGGTGATGGGCAAAGGAAATCCGGAAAGCTTCTGCTCTTCCTCTCACGGGGCGGGACGGCAGTATTCCCGGAAGGGAGCCATGGCGGCCTTCACCTGTGAAGAAGTCATGCTGGATTTGCAGAAGCAGGGCGTTATTCTGGGAAAAAAGGGAAAGGCGGATGTGGCGGAAGAAAGCCGGTTTGCATATAAAAATATCGAAGACGTCATGGATAACCAGACCGATTTGGTGGTGCCGGTAAAACGGCTGAAAACCATTGGCGTTATTAAAGGATGAAACTGTGGGAGGTTTACAGGGCCGTGTATTTTCGGGAAACCGGATGACACGGCGTGCCTCACCGGTGCCTCCGCCTCTGGCGGAAAGGTATTCCGGACAGTTTGCATAAGGATAAATTCCTGCCTGTCAGGAAAGTCCGAAAGATTATGATTTGTCGTGGGTTCGAATCCCACCGTGTACAACACGTAGCTAAGCGGGTATAGCGATCACATCACAGAAAAAAGAAACTGTTCCGTCTTCGCAGTCTCATTCTGCGGCCAGTGTCCCTTTGGATACCGCTTCGGCGGGCGTGAGGCAGGCGGCGCCGGGAACGGCGCATGCCGCCCTCCCGCTTTCAAAGAAGCTGAAAATCGGACCCGCCAATGGGTGAGGAAGCGGAGCAGGATGCTTTTTTCACAAGTAAGACAAGAAAGGAAGTAAGAGAACATGACAAACTTTATTATCAAAGAACAGGAATGCGGCTATCTGTGCAGGAACGGTAAATTCCTGCGTCTGCTCACAGCCGGTAAATATACATATCCCAGGGCTTTCGGCTATACGGTGGAAATCGTCCCTATGACAGGAGAGGTAAAAACCTGCGGCATCCCCGAGGAAATCCTCATGCAGGATAAAGGCTTCTCATCACGGGTGGTAAAGGCAGTTATTCCTGATGAATGTATTGCCCTCCGTTTTGTGAATAAGGCTTATCGGGAGGTGCTCACCCGGGCGGAAACATTGTTCTGGAATGTATATGAAAAGAACGAATTCCAGATGGTGGACATCACCCAGCCCTGTATGGAGGATACCCTTCCCCGTATTTACATGGATTTGATGCCTGCTAAATACTACAAGAAGATTACGATTAAGGACGGAGAAACAGGCCTTCTATACTATGATTTGCGTTTTGAAAAGCGTCTGGGCACGGGCACGTATTATTTCTGGAACTACGGCAGGGAAGTAAGCTGTAAGATTTTCAATATGAAAATCCAGCAGCTGGACATTACTGGCCAGGAAATCCTTACCGCGGATAAAGTGGGAGTGCGCCTGAATGTAGTGATGAATTATCGGATTACCAACCCGGAAAAGCTGGTGGAAAAGGTGGACGGCGTGGCTTCGCTGCTCTATACCCGTGCCCAGCTCATCCTCCGGGAGCATGTGGGCAGATACCGCCTGGATGAACTGCTTTCCCAGAAAGAGGAGCTGTCGGGAATCATTCTGGAAAAAATGAAGGCCAATGAGGAAGAATACTGTGTGGAAATTGTAAACGCAGGAATTAAGGACATCATCCTCCCCGGTGAAATCAGGGATATTATGAACACCGTGCTTGTGGCGGAGAAAAAGGCCCAGGCCAACGTCATTATGCGCAGGGAAGAGGTGGCTTCCACACGCAGCCTTCTGAATACGGCAAGGCTGATGGAGGAAAACAAGACCCTCATGCGCCTTAAGGAAATGGAATATTTGGAGAAAATCTGTGATAAGGTGGGTAATATTACACTGAACGGCGGAAAAAGTGTCCTGGAACAGCTTTCAGAACTGACGGTGGGAAAGGATGCGTCCTGAATGATTGCAAAAGGAGTATGAAATCAGATAACTACAGTAATAATGGATACATACGTATAAATTATCAGATAATTTATGCAAAAATAAGATATTATCAAATTATCTGATAATTTAAAAAAATTTCCTGTTTACAAATGATAAAAATTGCTTTATAATAACCCACAGGTCGCAAAGAGGCGGATTTAAGTCTCTTTGCGGCCTTTTTTGCGTATCCGGAGGATACGTGATGACAGAGGAGCAGAGATTAAAACGCACAGGGAGAGGAGTAAGAATATGTTTGATGTGAAAAAGGAAGTTCCCGAAGCACCGCTTTACAGACAGCAGTTTGAGCATGATAACTGCGGCATTGGTGCCTGCGTAAACATCAAAGGAACCAAATCCAGGGCAACCGTGGAAAATGCCCTGAAGATTGTGGAGAACCTGGAGCACCGTGCCGGAAAGGACGCTGAAGGAAAGACCGGCGACGGCGTGGGAATCCTGACCCAGGTGCCTCATACATTTTTTAAAAGGGTGACAAAGCCTCTGGGGATCCAGCTGGGCGGAGAAAGGGAATACGGCGTAGGCATGTTCTTTTTCCCGCAGGATGAGCTGAAAAGAAACCAGGCTAAGAAGATGTTTGAAATCATCGTGGAAAAAGAAGGACTGGAATTTTTGGGCTGGCGCGAGGTGGCCTGTGTCCCTGACGTTCTGGGTCAGAGGGCGGTAGAGTGTATGCCGTGTATTATGCAGGGGTTTGTTAAGAAGCCTGCGAACACGCCGAAAGGGATTGAATTCGATCGGAAGCTCTATGTGGCGCGCCGGGTTTTTGAACAGTCCAGCGACAACACTTATGTAGTGTCACTGTCCAGCCGGACGGTTTGTTATAAAGGAATGTTTCTGGTGGGACAGCTTCGTACCTTTTTTACGGATCTGCAGAGCGAGGATTACGAATCAGCTATTGCAATCGTGCATTCCCGTTTTTCCACCAACACCAATCCCAGCTGGGAAAGGGCTCATCCCAACCGTTTTATCGTCCATAACGGAGAGATCAACACGATCCGGGGCAACTATGACAAGATGCTGGCCCGTGAGGAAAATATGGAGTCCGAGCATCTTCACGGTCTCCTTCACAAGGTGCTTCCGGCGATTGACCCCAACGGTTCCGATTCCGCCATGCTGGATAACACACTGGAATTTCTGGTGATGAGCGGCATGGATCTGCCTCTGGCCGTCATGATCACCATTCCCGAGCCCTGGGCAAACAACAAGACCATGTCCCAGTCAAAAAGGGATTTTTATCAATATTATGCAACCATGATGGAGCCATGGGACGGCCCGGCCTCCATACTTTTTTCAGATGGGGATATCATGGGAGCCATTCTGGATCGCAACGGCCTGCGTCCCTCCCGCTATCTGATCACAGAGGATGATCAGCTGATCCTTTCCTCTGAGGTGGGGGTTCTGGATATCGAGCCCACCAAAATCAAGGTAAAGGAACGTCTGCGCCCCGGCAAGATGCTGCTTGTGGATACCCGGAGGGGTGAGGTGATTGACGATGACCAGCTCAAGGAAGCCTATGCATCCCGCCAGCCTTACGGCGAATGGCTGGATAATAATCTGGTGGAGCTGAAAAACCTGAAAATCCCCAATGAACGGGTTCCTGAGTTCTCCGCGGAGGAGAGGCACCGTCTTCAGAAGGCATTCGGATACACCTATGATGAGATGAGAACCAGCATCCTTCCTATGGCTGAAAACGGTGGGGAAGCGATTGCTGCCATGGGTGTGGACACTCCTCTGCCTTTCCTGAGCAAAACCTACCATCCGCTGTTCCATTATTTCAAACAGCTTTTTGCCCAGGTAACCAATCCGCCCATCGATGCAATCCGTGAGCACATCGTGACCTCGACCACCGTATACATCGGAGCCGAAGGAGATGTCCTGGAAGAAAAGGCGAAAAACTGCAATGTATTAAAAGTAAATAATCCGATTCTGACCAATACGGATCTGATGAAAATAAAAAGTATGAAGGAAGATGGCTTCAAAACGGCGGTTGTTCCCATTACCTATTATAAAAATACGAAGCTGGAGCGGGCGATTGAGCGTCTGTTTGTGGAAGCGGACCGGGTATACCGGGAAGGCGCCAACATTCTGATCCTCTCCGACAGAGGGGTGGACGAAAACCATGTGGCAATTCCTTCCCTGCTGGCCGTATCCGCCCTTAACCAGCATCTTGTCAAAACGAAAAAACGCACCAGCGTGGCTTTGATTCTGGAATCCGGCGAGCCCAGGGATGTCCACCATTTTGCAACCCTTCTCGGCTACGGTGCCTGCGCCATCAATCCCTATCTGGCCCAGGAGAGCATTAAAGAGCTCATCGACAACAAAATGCTGGATAAGGATTACTATGCCGCAGTGAATGACTATAACAAAGCCATTTTAAACGGTATTGTAAAAATCGCATCCAAAATGGGAATTTCCACCATCCAGTCCTACCAGGGCTCCCAGATTTTCGAAGCCATCGGCATTGATGAGGATGTGATAAATAAGTACTTTACGAACACAGTATGCCGTATTGGCGGCACCTCCTTAGAGGATATGGAAAAGGAAGTGGATGCCCTCCACTCCATGGCCTTCGACCCCCTCGGCCTTGCCACAGATCTCACTCTGGACAGCCCGGGACATCATAAAATGAGAAGCGGCGGCGATGAACATCTCTACAATCCTGCCACTATCCATACACTGCAGGAGGCCACCAGAAGAGGGGATTACGAACTCTTCAAGCAGTATACGGCCCTGGTGAATGACGAAAATTCCATCAAAAACCTGCGGGGCCTGATGGATTTCAAATATCCGGAAAAAGGAATTCCCCTGGAGGAAGTGGAAAGCGTGGACTCTATTGTCACCCGCTTTAAAACCGGCGCCATGTCCTATGGCTCCATCTCCAAGGAAGCCCATGAAACGATGGCTATTGCCATGAATATCCTTCATGGAAAATCCAATTCCGGCGAAGGCGGAGAAGATGTGGAACGCCTCAGCATAGGCCCGGACGGCTTAAACCGCTGTTCTGCCATCAAGCAGGTTGCCAGCGGCCGATTCGGCGTTACCAGCCAGTATCTGGTAAGCGCCCAGGAAATCCAGATCAAAATGGCGCAGGGAGCAAAACCCGGCGAAGGCGGCCATCTGCCCGGAGGAAAAGTATACCCGTGGGTTGCCAAAACAAGGCACTCCACACCCGGCGTCGGCCTGATTTCCCCGCCCCCGCACCACGACATTTATTCTATCGAGGATCTGGCGCAATTGATCTATGATCTGAAAAACGCCAACAAATATGCAAGAATTTCCGTGAAACTGGTATCCGAAGCAGGAGTGGGCACCGTAGCGGCAGGCGTTGCCAAAGCCGGCGCACAGGTCATCCTGATTTCCGGCTATGACGGAGGAACAGGAGCCGCTCCCAAGAGCTCCATCCATAATGCGGGACTTCCCTGGGAGCTGGGGCTCTCGGAAACCCATCAGACACTTATCCAGAATGGCCTGCGCCAGCGGGTGCGCATTGAAACCGACGGTAAGCTGATGAGCGGCCGGGATGTGGCGATTGCCGCAATTTTGGGTGCGGAAGAATTCGGCTTTGCCACGGCTCCTCTCATCACCATGGGCTGTGTCATGATGCGTGTCTGCAACCTGGACACCTGCCCCGTGGGCGTGGCAACCCAGAACCCGGAGCTGCGCAAGCGGTTCCGCGGAAAACCGGAATATGTCATCAACTTCATGCGTTTCATCGCGGAAGAACTGCGGGAATATATGGCGAAGCTGGGCGTACGCAGCGTTGACGAACTGGTGGGAAGAACGGATCTTCTTGCCCAAAAAGAAAACCTGACCCCGGCCCAGAAAAAAATAGACATCAGCGGAATTCTGGGCAATCCCTATGCCGGAAAACCGGGCTCCATTTTCGACCCGAAAAAGGTATATGATTTTGCCCTGGAAAAGACATTGGATGAAAAAGTCCTTCTGAAACAAATGACCAAGGCTATGGAGAACGGACAGAAACGCAGCATAGAAGTGGATGTCGCCAATACCGACCGTGCTTTCGGCACCATACTGGGTTCCGAGATCACAAGAAAATTCGGAACCTCACTGGAGGATGATACCTACCGCGTTCTGTGCAAGGGCGCAGGCGGCCAGAGCTTCGGCGCTTTCATTCCCAAGGGCCTTACACTGGAACTGGTAGGCGACAGCAACGACTATTTCGGAAAAGGGCTTTCCGGCGGCAAGCTGATCGTATACCCTCCCAAAGGAAGCCGCTTCAAGTCCGAAGAAAATATCATCATCGGAAACGTAGCCCTGTACGGGGCCACCAGCGGAAAGGTATTTGTGAACGGTGTGGCAGGAGAACGGTTTGCTGTCCGAAATTCCGGCTGTCTGGCTGTAGTGGAGGGTGTGGGAGACCATGGCTGTGAATATATGACAGGAGGCCGCGTTGTGGTTCTGGGCCATACCGGCAAGAACTTCGCGGCGGGCATGAGCGGCGGCATCGCTTATGTGCTGGATGAAGGAAATGACCTTTACATCCGCCTGAATAAAGAAATGGTTTCCTCCCATGAAATCACCTCCAAATATGACATACAGGAACTCAAGGAAATGATCCAGGAGCATGTGGCCTATACCAATTCCGAAAAAGGAAAGGAAATACTGGAGCATTTCGAAGAATACCTGCCTAAATTCAAGAAAATCATCTCTCATGACTATGAACGGGTACTCACCACCATCGTACAGATGGAGGAAAAAGGCCTGAGCGCCGAGCAGGCACAGATAGAAGCCTTCTATGCCAACATGAGAAAATAGCCAACATGATTTTCATACTGTGAAAAGACTGAACAGTCATTTTCATGGAAAAATACCGCAGCCAGCGGCAGAAAGTGAGGAAGACATGGGAAAACCAACCGGATTTATGGATTATGATAGAAAAGTAAGCCGTGCTGAAGAACCGGCGAGCAGAATCAAACACTTTAATGAATTCCACCAGCACCTGTCCAGAGAGGAACAACAGCTTCAGGGTGCACGCTGTATGGAATGCGGCGTGCCCTTCTGCCAGTCCGGCATGATGCTCTGCGGAATGGCGTCCGGCTGCCCTCTGCACAACCTGGTGCCGGAATGGAACGACCTGGTATACACCGGAAACTGGGAACAGGCCTACGAACGCCTGAAAAAGACAAATAATTTCCCCGAATTTACGGCCCGCGTATGCCCCGCCCTCTGCGAGGCGGCCTGCACCTGCGGCCTAAACGGCGAACCCGTTTCCACCAAGGAAAACGAATACGCCATCATTGAAAATGCCTACGAAAAAGGATATGCCGCCCCCAAACCGCCTAAACAGCGCACCGGCAAAAAAGTGGCTGTCATAGGAAGCGGCCCCTCCGGCCTGGCAGCCGCCGACCAGCTCAACAAACGCGGCCATACAGTCACCGTTTACGAACGCTCCGATCGTATCGGCGGCCTGCTCATGTACGGAATACCCAACATGAAACTGGAAAAAGATATCGTACAGCGCAAAGTAAAAATCATGGAAGAAGAGGGCGTCACCTTCCTCACAGGAATTGACGTGGGAAAAGACATCAAACCCTCCCAGCTCCTGAAGGAATACGATCGCATCATACTTGCCTGCGGAGCATCCAACCCCAGAGACCTGAACGCCCCCGGCCGCGATGCAAAAGGAATCTACTTTGCCGTTGATTTCCTTACAGCCAACACCAAAAGCCTCCTCGACTCCAACTTCACCGACGGTAAATACGTGGAGACAAAAGGCAAAAACGTCATCATCATCGGAGGAGGCGACACCGGCAACGACTGCGTGGGAACATCCATCCGCCACGGCTGCAAATCCGTGACACAAATAGAAATGATGCCCAAAGCCCCCGACCAGAGAGCCGAAGACAACCCCTGGCCCGAATGGCCCAAAATCTGCAAAACCGACTACGGCCAGGAAGAAGCAATAGCCCTCTACGGCCACGACCCGAGAATTTATGAATCCACAGTCAAGGAATTCATCAAAGACAAAAACGGAAACCTCAAGGCCGTTAAAATCGTAAAACTAAAACAAGAAAAAGACCCAAAAACCGGAAGAATGAACATGAAAGAAATACCCGACACCGAACAAATACTCGATGCCGACATCGTACTCATTGCCGCCGGGTTTCTGGGAAGCCAAAAATATATTACCGACGCATTTAAAGTAGAACTCAATGCACGCACTAATGTTAAGACGGAAGACGGAAAGTATAAGACAAACGCTGATAAAATATTTCTTACAGGCGATATGCACAGAGGTCAATCACTTGTCGTGTGGGCCATAAGAGAAGGCAGAGAAGCAGCAAGAGAAGTTGATGAGAGTCTGATGGGGTATACAAACATGTCGTCCCAGTAGGCGGTGCGAAAAGAAACGAAAGGAAGGGGGCTGTCGGTTAATAACGATTTTTAACCTCTGACAGCCAGTGAGGAGACAATCCCATAGAATCCGGGCTTTTTTTAAGCCGGAATTCTCTATGGGATTGTCTCCTCCTTTTTACAGCTTCTATTTTAGGGCGCCCCCCCCTTGGCTGGATTTTTTGAAGCACATCTTCCGCTAAACTGCTTTCTGCTCCTTTTTCCCTTCGTACGTTTCGATTTCTTGATGCAGGAACCGATGGTATTTCATGATGTTCCGTCCGGATATGGCGCAGCTGTCTCCCATCATGGCAGATGTAATAGTGCCATCCTCAAAGACGGCGTATGTCATGTTGTAATACTTCCCGATCTCTTCTTTATAAGCACGGGTTTTCCGCTTCTCATGATCCTGAAGTTTGATATAGCTTCGGATCCCGTTCCCTTTGAGATACACCAGATTCTTTTCACTGCAGTAGCCGCTAGCTTGTTTCAGTTGGAATTAGATAAGATAGCCAGAGGAAGCGCATTTATAAATATTACATTTGGTTCCGTTACCTGTATCATAAAAAAATATTCCTCTTCACGCATTTTGCTAAGTCTATATTCCAATTCTTCTTGAGTAGAACTATTTGAAACTTTAGTATAATAATCATATAAAACATCCCATTGGGAATCATCCATATCTATAAATCGTGAGGATTCCGGATAATAAAATGTAGTTAAAACTTTACCAGAACTTTCCCATGCTACTGCATTTTCCTCCATATTCCCATACTGCTTAAAGAGTGCTTTTTTCGTTTCCTCATAAGTAGAGTTATCTAGTTTAAATTGAACACCATACAGACCTACCGGGAATGATGAATCCGTATTTATATAGAACTGAGTTTCTGAACTGCTTCCAAAAAGTGTCTCGATTTTTTCATTCGTATATAATATTTGTGTTGAAGTTTGGTTATCAGACGAGTCAGTATTTACATTGACCAGTTCTATTATGTCATCCCGGCTGCTGCCCCATTTTAGAGGTTGATTCAGTATGGGAAAAATGAATGCATTATCCTTATGATTTATAAAGAAATAAACTGCCAATAGGCTTGAAATAATAACTAAAGAGCCAATAATTATTTTTATGATTATCTTTTTCATGAACCTCTCTGTATACACCAATCCCAATAAACATAGTCATTGTTACTAAAATCGATTTGGCCTTTTACGAATCCGAAATTACTGCCAGCATCATAATAAGTAGTCATATTAAATACTTTACCATAGTTCTGACCGCTAGCAGGATTAGACACTTTTACGCCATCACTAAACAGATCATAATATCTACTGCTGTCAGATATTGTTCCTCTTATATCAAATGCCTTAGCAGTAATTAAATTGGTGTTTTGATCAACAATATAGCCTGTAACATTTAAGAGCTTAAAATATACTATGTTGTACTGATTTACGTATGCATCCCAAAAGATAGTTATAGAACCGGCAATATCATATTTTCCACTACCTGATCCACCTTGATATACCTGTGTGGCAAGATAGGATGTGGTTTTATATTGCTTTACATTATTCACCTCACGAATTTCTTCTGTAAAACTTATTTTTTTTGCGTCAGAAATATGTCCTACACTTCGTGTACTAATAACAGGTACAGTTTCGATAACTGCGTTTTGTGGTATTGCTATTTCTGAATTAATCCTTTCTATTGAACTGGTTGACAAAAAAGATAAATCATTTGTCTGGGGAGCTGCATTAAGTACCAGAGAATTCGAATTCATTAAGACGATTGAAAATACAAAAGTTAAACAAATGCAAAATATTCTTTTCATAGACATCTCCTGTAAAACATGTTAACAGCTTCCTTTTGATAAACTCTGCATTGGAATCACCCTTTCTCTATATGATAAGTATATCATATATTATAGGAAAATATTGAGTCATTGGCGGTCAAAAACATGCATTTTACGCCAATAAGGAGCCGATTTTTGTCCACAAATGTAACAGAGTAAGCAGTGATTTTATAAATTTTAAGTAATATAAAATTATGGAAAAATGTTTTACTTTATTCATTCAACAGGATAATAATTTTAGGGGGATGTCGGGAAATAGATAGTCGGTCATGGATGAACGGAATTACCAGTTCATGCGCCGTCTGGAGAAGGAAGGCCTTATCACACGGAAAGAACTTTACATTGACGGGACAAAGCTTGAAGCGGACGCAAACAGATACACGTTCGTCTGGTGTGGAAGTCTCAACTATCACCTTGCCTGCCGGATGCCATCGATGCCCTTTATGCAAAGTACAACGCATTCCTGTTGGAGAATGGATATAGGCCGAAATACGACCTCGGGGATGCCCATATGTCCGTGATTGAAGGAATGGACAAAGTCAGGAAGGTCATCGAAGGAAACAGGAAGCGGAAGAATGCGGCAACCGGCTGATGGGGTATAAGGAATACTTTGAGAACATGGGGAAAGACCGGACAGATTATAATACGCTGATCCCCGTTTTGAAAAAGCACCAGGATGCGTTTGGAGATACTCTGGGGGCGGTGACTGCAGGCAGCGCAGCGCCCCTGCCCGTCTCCCTTCCCATCACAGCCACCCAAACGCCTGCACCATAGAAAGCACCAGATTCCCCACCCCATGCGCCATCCATCCAGGCACAATAGATCCTCCGGCCCCTTTCTCCGTCAACCACCCCAGCAGCCACCCGCTGAACCCCGTAATCAAAGTAATTACCAAAGCCTTCAACGGCGTAGTAACAAAGAAAAACATAACCCCATGAAGCACCCCGAACAACAGCCCCTGAACCACATTCCCCACAGCGAACCCCAACTTAGCAATCAGCCTTTTCCCAAGAAATCCCCGGAACAAAATCTCCTCCGAAAGCCCCGTCTGAATTATCCCAAAAAGAAAAGCAGAAGGAAACGCGCTCCATCCCATCCCTGCATAAGAACTCTGCACCGTAGCATCCGCCGGCAGCAGATGAGGAATCCACCAAACCTGCGAAACAACACAAAGCACGAAGAAAAACAAAATACACCCGCCCACAACCAGCCAGCTGCCCCTGACACCCTTCAGCCCGATCCACGAGAAAAAATTTTCCTTCCGTCTCGCCGTAACCAGCCACCATATAAAAGGAATCAAAGAGAACATAAGAACCTGAGAAATCACATTAAAAAACATCGATACCATATCCATAAAGAACCTCCTTTAGTTTGCCAGTTGAACCACTGTATTAATATAGTAATACAATAACCCACTCCCCAGCCAATGTCAAGCACATAAAAATAATTCCTCTTAAATATTGTCGTCACTAACCGCTTCCGCCTGCCGCCCGTCCGCCCATCCCCGCCGCCGAAGACATTTTTCAAGACTTTTCATCCGCACCCATTTTCAGCCTCACTCTGGACACCGGACACCGCGGGATGGTATGATACAATTATTATTACAGCAATCAATTGCTGTGAACTCTGACGGAAAGAAGAAAAGGAGAAGCTTATGGATTATCAGAAATTAACCCAGGGGGAAATCAAACAGGCGCTGGATTTTTCCGCCGCGCAGATAAAAAAGTATCTGCCGCAGTTTACAGATAAATTCCAGAATGCCTACAGCGTGAATCATTTCTACGAGCCCATCGATAACGTGGACTGGACCAACGGATTCTGGACCGGAGAAATATGGCTTGCCTATGAACATACCAAAGATGAGGCCTTCCGGAAAGCGGCGGAGATACAGGTAAAGGACTACCTCCGCCGCATCGATAACAAAATCATGGTAGACCACCACGATATGGGCTTTTTATACACCCCGTCCTGCGTTGCAGCCTGGAAACTCACAGGAAACCGGACAGGAAGAGAAGCGGCGATCAAAGCCGCAGACCAGCTCATCAGCCGTTTTCATGAAAAAGGAGAATTCATCCAGGCCTGGGGCGCTATGAATGCCCCGGAAAACTACCGCCTGATCATCGACTGCCTTCTGAACCTCCCGCTTCTGTACTGGGCATCCGAAGAAACCGGTGACAGCAAGTACAGGGATATAGCAGAAAAACACATCCATACCGCTTTAGCCAATGTCATCCGCGAGGACGGTTCCACCTGGCATACCTTTTTCTTCAACATGGAAACCGGAGAACCGGATCACGGGGCTACCTGCCAGGGCTACAGAGACGGATCCGCCTGGGCAAGAGGACAGGCCTGGGGGGTTTACGGAACGGCGCTGGGCTACCGGTACACCAAAGAGGCCAAATATGTGGATGATTTTCGTACCGTAACCGGCTATTTCCTGGAACACCTGCCGGAGGATCTGGTACCCTACTGGGATTTTGAATTTACCGACGGTTCCGATCAGCCCAGGGATTCCTCCGCTGCTGTCATAGCGGCCTGCGGTATGCTGGAAATGGCGAAGTACCTGCCGGAAGAAGATGCTGACTATTACAGGACAAAAGCATCTGAAATCATGAAATCCATTTATGACAATTATGCCGTAAAGGATCACGAAACTTCCAACGGCCTGGTGCTCCACAGCACCTATTCCAACCATTCTCCTTACAATACCTGCAACCACTGCGGTGTGGATGAATGCAACTCCTGGGTAGATTATTTTTATATGGAGGCGCTGACCAGGCTGTCAAAGAATTGGGAGCAGTACTGGTAAAATGCTGAATAATCAAAATTAGTAATGAAGATATATAAACAGAAAAGGACTGTTATACTGGAATATATTTCTGGTATGACAGTCCTTTTCTGTCGCTGTGAAAACGGTTTCTGATATATTTCATAAAAAATTTTTATTTGCACTAAAAAAGGACTTTCTAAAATAAAAACAGCCTTTCGAAAAAGTGAACTGAATAGAATCTCACTTCAAAAAATATGCTAATTGCACAATGAACGATTATGGTGACAAAAAAAATATACATTTTTACAAAAACAGGGTTGACATTACAGAAAGAGTGCCATATAATACAATCAAGAAACGGGTTTCAAATAGAAAATAAAACATACT
>ENA-UOJP01002271-UOJP01002271.1-human-gut-metagenome-genome-assembly--contig:-C102-NODE-2271-length-16225-cov-205.480705_pt1 | contig 16225 bp, 12 predicted proteins | sample MGYA00242353_ERZ723900 | MGnify/ENA metagenome assembly ERZ723900
TCATCGGGCATTATCTGAACATAAAACACTATCAATAAGTTGGAGTCATTACCGTGGGTCCGGTAAATGAATGACCGACAGCGTTTTTTCAACCGCAGACACATATTTCACCAGATAGAGCGAATCTTTATATTGCGCCACATTCTCCGTCAGCGGGCGAAAATATTCCGGATTAACATCAGGAATAGTCGCAACCCGGCAATCATTAGCGTGCCGGGAAGCATCACGCGTCAGCCATGTTACTTTATCCCGCTGTAGGTCAAACGTACTCCGGCAATTTTTACCGAACGCATAACTTTTCTCCCCGTCTTTATCGCGATAAATCAGCAGTGAACCGGCTATCCAGCGCACAATATGAAAGGAATCCGGATCGGCGTTGATGGCATCTCCATTCACAAAGACATGCGATTTAGTCCGCCAGATTGTATCCCAGGGTCCCGGATTACTTTTGCTTTCGCAGCTATTAGGTGAATAAATAATGGGACGACGTGTCCAGGGTTTAATGTCAAGAATAGAATACCCTTGCGCACTACCTAACCAGCGCCCCTGAAAGTAAAGATTGCGACGATCTTTCAGCACATCCGCGGAATCAAGTGAATTCATCCTTCCCCCTACCTGTTGCAGCGAATCCATATCGACCTGCTTTTCGCCGTGATTATCATCCGTGCGTTCGCCATCAAAATAGAGGCTGTCTTTATCGGCAGCAAAACGCCCCCATGCGCGGAATGTTGCGGCATCGACTTTCGGTGTTCCCGGCGGGTTCTGAACTATTTTCCCTGCCCATAAAATATGGCGGCCATCAGTCAACCAGTCGAAACGCCAACCACCGTTGGTTCTGATATAAGCGCCACCATCCACCCGCACAAAATCATTATTGATATCATCAGGAGAATCATATTCATCATCAGTGCCGTCAGATACACGGCGCAGTTGTTTGAACCTCACCTGCGGTAAATGAATATCCGGAAAATAGAGTCCGTAACCATCGCTATCTTCAACAATATATTTTGTTCCTTGCCCCCACGGTTGGTAATAAAAAGAGGCAGATGGTACGCCGGAGCAGGCTATTGAATTGAGTGAAAATAAAGCCAGTGCGAGACAAACGGGTTTAATTGGTAACATAGCGTCATCCTGATGCTGTTAGCGTGAATAGGTTATTTAAATAAGGGTTTAAGCCCGCTCGGGGGTTGCTTCACCGATAACCAACCTCCCTTGCCTAAGTTATAACGCAGCCATTCACCTTGTTGAGCGTGTTCTTTCCCAATTCCAGTCGCTTGTTGAGTGTAAAGCTGCCCGTCTGTTGATATAAACGTGTTAGTTAATCCCCAACTACCCCCTGCTTCAAGTGAATCGGAGAGATCCTCTGGCTTGAGATTAACCAATTCACCTTCGCCCAGGGCGTTAATTGTGACTTTATATATTTGGTTCTTATATAAACCGGTATTCCGAACAAACAGATAAAAATATTCCGGATCAACTCCCGCCAGCGTTTCATAAATACACTCACTGCCCGCTGGAGTGGCTTCATATTTGAGCCAGGACACGTTATTCAGACCAATATTAAAAGGTGCACAGCGATAGCTGGTATCCTCCAGCTCATAGTCACGCTCGCCGCTTTTATCGCGATAAACTAAGCGTTCGCCAGGCATCCAACGTTTAATCTGAAAAGTTTTGCGATCGGCGGGCAGTGGCTTGCCATTAACAATCACCTGCGAATTTGTCTGCACAACAAATTGCAGGGAGGAATCATGCCGCAGGATTTGAAATCCGTCAGCGCTTCCCAACCAGTGCCCCTTATGCCAAAGACTATTTTTATCACGCAGTAAATTCCAGATGTCCGTCTCTTCAAGCGTTGACATATCCACCTGCTTATCACCGCTATTATCATCGGTACGCTGACCATCAAAATAGATACTGCGTTTATCAGCAGCGAAAGCGCCGAATGCCTGAAAACTGGCAGCGTCGACTTTAGGTTTACCGGGGAGATTTTTCAGGACTTTGCCAGACCAAAGGACAGAGCGTCCATCGGTGAGCCAGGCATGTTCGCAATCCCCCTCATCATCGCAATCGAACTTATCGGGATTAAAATCGGACAGTAACCGGGAATCTTGTTTATTGGCTAAATTGGCAATGCGCCAAAGGCGGGAAAAATTAATATCTGGTAATTCGGAGAGGATCTCATCTTTTTCCCCCTTCTGTTCGGCAACATAAACCGTGCCTTTCTCCTGCTGGCGGTAATAAAAATCCGCGCCCCAGGAAGGTGAAATAGAGAGAGGTAATGCGGCGATTAATAACCAACTGCGCTTAACCATAATGAACTCTGCAACGAGTGGCAAAGATCCACGGTAAGCTCGCGCCTGAGGGCTGTCTATGATGGTAGATTTTTTTAGGAATATATAAAGACAAAGGCACCCGCAGGTGCCTTTCAGAGTTATAAACGCGGCATTACTTCGCCATGCGTTTTTTACCAATAAACAGCCAGCCCAGCCCCAGCGCGATAAACCACAGCGGGGTAACCAGCAGCGCCTGGCGGGTGTCATCTTCCAGTGTCAACAACACCAGAACAAACACAAAGAACGCCATACATACCCAGCACATCAGCTTGCCGAGTGGCATCTTGTAGATCGACTTCTCATGCAGATGAGGACGCTGTTTGCGATACACCAGGTACGAGCAAAGGATAATCGTCCAGACGAACATAAACAGAATCGCGGAAACGGTTGTAATCATCGTGAACGCGCCAATCACGCTGGGATTCACATACAACATCACCACGCCGCCGAGCAGACAGATACAAGAGAAGGTCAGCCCTTTCGCGGGTACTGCGCGCTTAGAGAGTTTAGCGAACGCTTTCGGTGCCACACCTTCCTGGGCCAGACCAAACAGCATACGGCTGGTAGAGAAGACACCGCTGTTAGCGGAAGACGCCGCAGAGGTCAGCACCACAAAGTTGATCACGCTGGCAGCCGCAGGCAAACCTACCAACACAAACAGTTCAACGAACGGGCTTTTCTCCGGGACTACCGAACTCCACGGCGTCACGGACATAATCACAATCAGCGCGAAGACGTAGAACATAATGATACGGATCGGAATGGAGTTAATCGCGCGTGGCAGTGATTTCTCCGGATCTTTGGTTTCCGCAGCTGTTGTACCTACCAGCTCAATCCCCACGAAAGCGAAAACCGCTATCTGGAATCCGGCAAAGAAGCCACTTAAACCTTTCGGGAACCAGCCGCCGTCATTCCACAAATGCGCGAATGACGCTTCCACACCGGTCGGTGACTGAAAGTGCATCGCCACCATGACCAGGCCGACGACAATCAGCGACACGATGGCGACGATTTTGATCATCGCAAACCAGAACTCCATCTCACCGAACATTTTCACGGTGGCAAGGTTGAGCGTCAACAGCAGCACTATCACCGCCAGCGAGGCGACCCAGTCGGAGAGATCGGGGAACCAGAACTGAGCATAAGCAGTGATCGCCACCACGTCTGCCATACCGGTTACAACCCAGCAGAACCAGTAAGTCCAGCCGGTGAAATATCCTGCCCACGGCCCGAGTAAATCGGAAGCGAAGTCACTAAAAGATTTGTATTCCAGATTCGAAAGCAGCAATTCCCCCATTGCCCGCATCACGAAAAAGAGCATAAAACCGATGATCATATAAACGAAAATGATCGACGGCCCGGCAAGGCTAATCGTTTTGCCAGACCCCATAAACAACCCCGTACCAATGGCACCGCCAATGGCAATAAGCTGAATATGTCGGTTTGTGAGATTGCGCCGTAGCGACTGTTCAGCCGGAGCCTGATCATCGGCAACGACTTTTACCTGATCTACCATGTTTTTTTCTTCCTGTACCTGTCTGTGTTGTTCAGGCTCTACGGCCTTTAGTCAGTCTATGATACGACGAATCTGTATCGGGACTCATCGATATTAGGTAACAATACGCGGGATGAATACTAAGATTTAGATCTAATGTTAATTTTATGTTTAAAGTGAGTGTCATATCACGGTGATAACGCGAAACAGCTCACAAAAATACACGCTTACAGGGTCTTTGCAACATAAAATAGCGCCGTTTGGCAAGCTGAAGGGTTTATTGCTGAATGCCTGCTCCCCTCTGGTTCGAGGGGAACAGAATGCGCTGCTTAGAGGATTTCCAGCAGTTCGACTTCAAACACCAGGGTGCTGAACGGAGGGATGGACGCGCCTGCGCCACGCTCGCCATATGCCAGTTCCTGCGGGATAGTCAGTTCCCATTTAGAACCCACCGGCATCAGAGTCAGTGCTTCAATCCAGCCAGGGATCACGCCGTTAACCGGGAATTCAGCTGGCTCGCCGCGAGCAACGGAGCTGTCAAACACGGTGCCGTCGATCAGTTTTCCGGTGTAATGAACACGAACGCGGTCGGTACGTGCCGGAATTGCGCCTTCGCCCTGGTTGATCACGCGGAATTGCAGGCCAGATTCGGTGCTATTTACACCTTCTTTTTTGGCGTTTTCTTCCAGGTATTTCACACCTTCAGCAGCCATCGCCTGGAAACGCTGACGACGAACGGCATCGGCGCGTTCGTGGATTTCACGCAGCGCGCGGTGCACCACATCAACCGGAACAGCCGGATGTTTGCCTTCCAGCGCATCGGCAATGCCTGCAACCAGTGCTTCTGGCAGCAGCCCTTCCAGGCCAGATTCACTCAGCTGTTGCCCTACCTGCAAACCAATGCCGTAGCTTGCTTGCGCTTCGATGGTGTCAAAAGTTGGGGTGGTCATCGTATTTCCTTTCTTAGGGTATAAAAGTAGCGGGCAGCATATCAGCCACACTTCTTTGGGTAAAACTTTGTCGCAGGAATGATGACAAATCCCGGGGAAAAAGAAACAATAGCAATATCCCGTATGAATATAATAAAGGCGGGTTTACCACGGACATCATAGCGTTAGCTTATTCATAGGCTATGATTGAGGAACAAGACGCGGAGCAGGAGGAAACCATGCCCGGGCGCTTTGAACTAAAACCAACCCTGGAGAAAGTCTGGCACGCGCCGGACAATTTTCGCTTCATGGACCCGCTGCCGCCGATGCATCGTCGGGGGATCATTATTGCCGCCATTATATTGGTGGTCGGATTTCTGCTTCCATCTGATGATACGCCCAACGCGCCGGTGGTGACGCGTGAAGCGCAGTTAGATATTCAGTCGCAATCACAACCGCCGACAGAAGAACAGCTGCGGGCGCAATTAGTCACACCACAAAATGATCCTGATCAGGTGGCTCCGGTCGCTCCAGAACCTATACAGGAAGGCCAGCCAGAAGAACAGCCGCAAACTACCCAAACACAACCATTCCAGCCAGATAGCGGAATTGATAATCAATGGCGCTCTTACCGTGTCGAACCCGGTAAAACGATGGCGCAGCTGTTCCGCGACCACGGACTGCCCGCTACCGATGTCTATGCCATGGCGCAGGTAGAAGGCGCGGATAAGCCACTGAGTAATTTGCAAAACGGGCAGATGGTGAAAATCCGTCAGAACGCCAGCGGCGTGGTGACGGGCTTAACCATTGATACGGGGAATAATCAACAGGTCCTGTTTACCCGCCAGCCGGATGGCAGTTTTATTCGCGCGCGGTAGATGAAGGGTCAACCAAAAGCCAGCTAAGGATCGTCTCTTTGATGACCTTACGTCTGGCTTCCAGTGCCTGCGGTGAAACCATACTGATGTGATAAACCAGGCCAAGCGTATGCTGGTTGATCAAATAATATCCTCCAAGCGCAGCAATATTAATATTCACCTGCAATGGGTCGATATCTGGCTTAAAAATATTGTGTTTCTTCCCTTCATCCAATAAGGATTCCATTAACTGCAAGTGCGCATGGTTAATTTCTAAGAGACGCTGTGATTTTGCATAATGCACACCTTTACTTTGATTTTCACTATGCACAATTTTTAAAAACCAGGGATTAGTAATATAATAATCCCATGTAAAATCAATAATTTTCTCAATGGCTTTTTGTGGCAGAAGATCTGAGAAATCAAGGGCCTTTTCTTTTTGTCGAATATCGTTCCAGGTATATTCCAGTACTTCAATAAATAAATTTTCTTTATTACCAAAGTGATGATAAACCGTCTGTTTACTACACCCCGCAGCCTTAACAATATTATCGACCCTGGCCCCTTCATAACCATATTCGGCAAATTCATTAACCGCGCATAACAGCAGCTTTTCCTTCAGGCTCTGTACGTTGCTGGTATCAAGATACATAACGCTTCCCCACGACCTCTTCAAGATAACTATCTTAACCCGATTAATTAGAAGCTCCAGTAAAAAGGATAAAAACTTGTACTTTCATCAAGTTATCAAATGTCCTGTGATCACTATCGCATATCAACCAACCAGATGGTTGATCTTTCTTGCGGCACGTCGCAAGCTAATTGTCACTTAGAAAACAATATTCAAAAAAAGAGAGCTATTGTATGAAATCCACTCGTCCTGTTGCCGTGATTACCGGAGCCGCTCGTGGTATTGGAAAGGGCTGTGCGCTGGAGCTTGCTCGTGGCGGATTTAACCTGCTGATTAACGATCTTCCCGATGCCGACAGCGTAGAAAAACTGCATATCACACAACAAGAATGTATAGCTGAAGGCGTGGAAGTGATTTGCTTCCCTGCCGATGTCGGCGATCTCTCCTTGCATGAAGAGATGCTCGACGCGGCGCAAAACCTGTGGGGACGTCTGGACTGCCTGCTCAACAACGCAGGCATTTCAGTGAAAAAACGCGGTGACTTCCTCGACCTCGAACCAGACAGCTTCGATCAAAACATTGCCATTAACACCCGCGCGCCGTTCTTCCTTGCTCAGGCATTCAGTAAGCGCTTACTGGCACAGCCGAAACCGGAAGCGGAGCTGCCGCACCGCTCGATTATTTTCGTCAGTTCCATCAACGCCATCATGCTGGCGATGAATCGCGGCGAATACACCATTGCCAAAACCGCCGTTTCTGCCGCTGCTCGTCTGTTTGCTGCTCGCCTTTGTAATGAACAAATTGGCGTTTATGAAGTGCGCCCTGGTCTCATCAAAACCGATATGACTATTCCAGCAACGGCTTATTACGACGAACTGATTGCCAAAGGTCTGGTGCCGTGGGGACGTTGGGGTTATCCGGCTGATATTGCTTCCACCGTCCGCGCGATGGCGGAAGGTAAACTGATTTACACCTGTGGTCAAGCGGTCGCCATCGACGGCGGCTTAAGTATGCCGCGCTTCTGAGGCTGAATCATGAGAGATCTGTTACAACGCCCGGATTTATTCAGTATCAATACCGCGACACTGGGCTATAAAACGCCGCTACCCGCCATTATTGATGCCTGCGCCGCACGCGGTATTGGCGCAATTGCCCCCTGGCGCAGGGAGTTGCAGGGTGAAGATCTCCAGCAAATCGCCCGCCAGCTTGCTGCCAGTAACATAAACGTTTCCGGTTTGTGCCGTAGCACCTACTACACCGCACCGACGCTGGCGGAGCGCAAACTGGCGATTGATGATAACCGCCGGGCGCTGGACGATGCCGCTGTGCTAAATGCCGCCTGTTACATGCAGGTGGTTGGCGGTCTGCCAACAGGCACTAAAGATCTGTATGAAGCGCGGGAACAAGTGAAACAAGGGATTCGCCAGTTACTGCCACATTCGAAAGAGGTCGGCGTGCCGATTGCGCTGGAGCCGCTACACCCGATGACCGCAGCCGATCGTTCCTGTTTGTGCACGTTACGTCAGGCGCTGGACTGGTGTGATGAACTCGATCCCGATGGTGAGTTTGGCCTCGGCGTGGCGGTGGATGTTTATCACGTCTGGTGGGATCCGGAGCTCGCCAGTCAGATCCTGCGTGCCGGAAAACGCATCCTCGCGTTTCATGTTTCCGACTGGTTAGTGCCGACCACCGATCTGGTCAATGACCGTGGAATGCCGGGAGATGGTGTCATCAATATTCCGTCAATTCGTCGGCTGGTTGAAAACGCCGGATTTAATGGCGCTATTGAACTGGAAATATTCTCACCGTACTGGTGGCAGAAAGATATTAACAGCACGCTGGATATTAGCGTCGATCGCATCGCGCATTATTGTTAAGGAATGATCATGAGTGACCAACCCGTTCTGTTCAGCAGAGCGGCGGCTTCTTGCCGCCTGACATTGAACCGTGAAGATAAATGTCATGCTATTAATGAAGAAATGATCGAATCTCTCGACCATTATTTAAATGAAATTGAAAACGACACCACATTACGATTAGTCGAATTAACGGCAACCGGCGATAAATTCTTTTGTGCGGGCGGCGATATTAAATCGTGGTCGGCCTATTCGCCATTAGATATGGGCAGAAAATGGATTAAACGCGGTAATGACGTTTTTAATCGCCTGCGAAACTTACCCCAATTAACCGTTGCGAATCTCAACGGTCATACCATCGGCGGTGGTATTGAACTGGCCTTGTGCTGCGATATTCGTATTGCCCGCCCCGGCGCGAAATTCTCTAACCCGGAAGTGATGCTCGGCATGGTGCCTGGCTGGATGGGCATTGAACGTGTGCTTAATCAGGTTGGTCCGGTGGTCGGTCGCCAGATGCTGATGCTGGGTAAACGCCTGACGGCGCAGGAAGCCCAGGCGGCGAATTTAATTGATGAAGTGGTAGAAAAAGAACAGGTGGAAAGCTGGATGGCGAACCAGTTAGCGCAGCTGGAAAAATGTGGTCCGGTGGCACTGGCACACATTAAACAACTGATTCTGACGCTGGAAAATAAACACGCCGATTACTCGCACCAGTTGCTGGCTGGATTAATGTCCGCCACTCAGGATTGCCAACAGGCGACGCACGCATTTGCCGAAAAAGCCGGCGTGAGCTTCCACAATCAATAAGGAAATTGTATGCGTAAGTTATCAACCGCCGAGACACTGGCGGCGCAAATTCAGGACGGCGCAACCATTGCCATTAGCGGCAACGGCGGCGGCATGGTGGAAGCTGACCATATTCTGGCCGCCATTGAAGCGCGCTTTCTGCAAACCGGACACCCACGCGATCTGACATTAATCCACTCGCTGGGTATTGGCGATCGCGACAGCAAAGGCACTAACCGTTTTGCTCACGCCGAAATGCTCAAACGCATTATTGCCGGACATTTTACCTGGTCGCCCAAGATGCAGGAACTGGTGAAAAGCAATGCTATTGAAGCCTACTGTTTCCCTGGTGGCGTAATTCAGGCACTGCTGCGGGAGATCGGTGCCGGACGTCCGGGGCTTTTTACCCACGTTGGGCTGGGATCGTTTGTTGATCCACGCAATGGTGGCGGTAAGTCGAATGAATGCACTACCGACGACCTGGTAGAACTGATTGAAATCGACGGTGAAACCAAACTTCGTTATCGCCCTTTCAAAGTGGATTACGCGATTTTGCGTGGCACTTATGCCGATCCTCGAGGCAACGTCAGCCTTGAAGAAGAAGCGATTGATATGGATAGCTATTCCATGGCGCTGGCAGCACACAACAGCGGCGGCAAAGTGTTCGTACAGGTACGCGATGTGCTGGAAGCAGGTACCATTGAACCACGTCGGGTCAAGCTACCAGGAATTCTGGTTGATGGCATCGTTGAGCACCGCGAACAACCGCAAACCTATCTTGGTGGTTACGACCTGACGATCAGCGGTCAACATCGCCGTCTAAGTTCTAACGACGCTATTGAACTGGTTAGCCATCCGGTGCGTCGCCTGATTGCTCGCCGTGCTGCGCGCGAACTGGTGGCTGGCGCTTCAACCAACTTTGGCTTTGGTATTCCTGGCGGTATTCCTGGAGTAGCGCTGCGCGAAGGCGTGCCTTATCAAAGTTTATGGATGAGCGTCGAGCAAGGCGTACATAACGGCATGATGCTGGATGATGCTCTGTTCGGCTGCGCCCGTAACGCCGATGCCATTATTCCATCACTCGATCAATTCGAATTCTACAGTGGCGGCGGCATCGATATCACCTTCCTCGGCATGGGAGAGATGGATCAATACGGTAACGTCAACGTATCCCATCTCAATGGCAATCTGATTGGCCCCGGCGGATTTCTCGAAATTGCACAAAACGCCCGTAAAGTGGTGTTTTGCGGTACGTTCGACGCCAAAGGCAGCAAGATTGATGTAACGCCAGATGGCTTGCATATCGCCCAGTCAGGTCAAATCCCTAAACTGGTTACCCAGGTGGAAAAAATCACTTTTAGCGCCGCCTACGCACAGCAAAGTGGTCAGGAAGTGTTGTATATCACTGAACGCGCAGTATTCCAGTTAACGGCAGAAGGCGTTGAATTAATTGAAATCGCGCCGGGTGTGGAGATTGAGCGCGACATTCTGCCGTATATGGCCTTCCGTCCGATTATCAGGCACCCACGCCTGATGGAAAGTAGCCTGTTTATGCCAATGGAGGATGCATGAGTCAGCTTGATGACACCATCCTTGATGCACTGACGCACGTTACTTTCCCAAAGGGTTTTGCACAGGCAGAACCCGCATGGGTTGTCACGGTTGACGGTGTTGATTACCCACTCTGGAAAACAGATGCCCTGGTAGTCGGCAGTGGTGCAGCCGGGCTACGTGCAGCTGTGGAACTTAAACGCCGCCAGCAAAATGTGTTAATCGCCACCGCCGGGTTATATATGGGGACGTCGGCATGTTCTGGCTCTGATAAACAAACACTGTTTACCGCCGCTACTGCGGGCAACGGCGACAACTTCACCAAATTGGCAGAGGCGCTGGCGAGCGGTGGGGCGATGGATCACGACACCGCTTATGTTGAAGCGGTAGGTTCTCTGCACACTCTTGGCGGGTTGCAATATCTTGGTCTGGAATTACCGGAAGATCGCTATGGCGCGATTCTTCGTTATCAAACCGACCATGACGAAGCCGGGCGTGCAACCTCATGTGGGCCGCGTACCTCAAGGTTAATGGTGAAAGTGCTGCTGGAAGAAGTACAGCGTCTTGCTATCCCAATGTTGACCAGTGCAACAGTGATTAAACTGCTGCATCAGCGTGACGAAAACGGTGAAGACCGTGTGGCGGGGGCAATCCTCGCGACCGGTCATCGCGCCCATAACCCATGGGGGCTAGCAATTGTGACTGCGCCCAATGTGGTACTGGCAACAGGCGGGCCTGGCGAGCTTTATCGCGACAGTGTGTACCCACACAAATGTTTCGGCTCGCTGGGGCTGGCGCTGGAGGAAGGTCTGACGCTAACCAATCTGACTGAAAGCCAGTTTGGTATCGGCACACCGCGCAGCACGTTTCCGTGGAATTTGTCCGGCACCTATGTGCAGGTGATCCCGTATATTTATTCCGTGGATGCCGGGGGTAACGAGTATAACTTCCTCGCGGATTACTATCGCACCACCCAGGAGCTGGCTTCAAACATTTTCCGTAAAGGCTATCAGTGGCCGTTCCACGCCACTCGGGTGATGGATTTTGGCTCCAGCTTGTTAGATATGGCAGTAGCGCAAGAGCAGCAATCAGGGCGTCAGGTATTTATGGATTTCAATCGCAATCCTGAAGCGGTGCCGGGTGACCTGCCCTTCTCATTAGATCGACTGGACAACGACGTTCGCGCGTATCTGGAAAATAACGACGCTCTGGCACCATCGCCCATCGAACGACTGCAACGAATGAATCCGCTGTCTATCTCGCTGTATAAGATGCACGGTTACGATCTCACCACGCAGCCATTGCAGTTTGCCATGAATAATCAGCATATGAATGGCGGCATTGAAGTGGATATCTGGGGACAAACATCCCTGCCCGGTTGTTTTGCCGTGGGGGAAGTTGCTGGCACACACGGCGTCACTCGCCCTGGTGGTGCGGCATTGAATGCCGGGCAGGTTTTTGCTGTTCGTCTGGCACGTTTTATTGGTTGCACGCAAAAACGTAATATTGATGGAGATATAGCACAGCTGGTAGCTCAGGCACTGGCTTCTATAAGAGAGATCATTACTCAGGCGCACGATAACGGGACCGGGATGCCGTTGTCGGTTGTGAGAGAAAAAATTCAGGCACGAATGTCTGACCATGCGGGATTTATTTGCCATGCCGATAAAGTCCGACGCGCCACTCGTGATGCCCTGCTATTGAACGAATTTGTCCAACGGCATGGATTGGCTATCAAACATGTGGGCGAAGTTGCCGAGCTGTTTATGTGGCGGCATATGGCGCTGACCTCTGCCGCCGTCTTAACTCAACTGACACATTATATTGATGCTGGTGGTGGCAGTCGTGGGGCACGGATAGTTATTGATCCACAAGGCAAATGCCTACCACAAACTCGTCGCGGCGCAAAAGAAGAATGGCGTTTTCGCTCTGAACTCGCTGAAGACAAAAATCACAAATTAACAATTCAATATTCGCAAGGTTCTTTTATTACCGAAGTAAAGTCTTTACGTATTCAACTGTGTATTAACGGTATTTACTTTGAAAAAAACTGGCCAGACTTTTTAAAGGGAGACATTTACACACAATAATTTCCAATATTTCCTCTGTACCTGATTTTTATTGCCTATTACATGGAAATACCAACAACCAGGGTTTATTAATATAATTAAAAGGTTTAAAAATGAATAAAATAAAGAATTATCGATGGCATATGATTGCCCTCGTATGCTTTATCACTGTAATCAATTATCTGGACAGAACGGCATTAGGTATTGCGGCTCCAACGATTATGGAGACAACCGGAATAACTAAAGAGCAATATTCATGGATTGTCAGTGCATTCCAGTTGGCCTATACATTAGGGCAACCGGTAATGGGCTTCTTTATTGATACCGTGGGTCTGAAGTTAAGTTTTGCGATATGTGCCGCAATTTGGGGCCTGGCGACAATGGGCCATGCACTCACCGGAACGTGGTCTGGTCTGGCATTTATGCGCGCCCTGATGGGTTTCAGCGAAGCGTCGGCAATTCCGGCGGGTGTAAAAACCGCATCAACATGGTTCCCGGCAAAAGAGCGTGGCGTGGCGACAGGTGTTTTCAATATGGGCACCTCACTCGGCGCGATGCTTGCTCCACCGTTGATTGCCTGGTGCATTATGTTTCATAGCTGGCAATTTGCGTTTATTGTTTCAGGTAGCCTTGCTTTGCTCGCGGCTTTATTTTGGTTCTTTTGTTATAAAGATCCGAAAGATGCCAAACGCCTTTCTGATGAAGAGCGCCACTATATTGAATCAGGACAAGAACAGCATCTTAAAACAGATAAGAAAGAAAAAACGTCAATCAAGCATATCCTCAGCCAACGTAATTTCTGGGGGATTGGCATCGCGCGTTTTCTCGCAGACCCGGCATGGGGAACCATTAACTTCTGGGTGCCGATTTTCTTCGTCGAAACGCTGCATTTTAGCCTGAAAGAAATTGCCATGTTCGTCTGGCTGCCTTTCCTGCTGGGCGATCTCGGCTGTTTAGCCAGTGGTTTTGTCGCGAAGTTCTTCCACGATCGCGGCGTGAGTTTAATTAACTCACGAAGAATTACCTTCACTATTGCAGCCGTCATTATGATGACGATTGGCCTGGTGAGTATTGTCGAAAATCCCTACATTGCCGTATTACTGATTAGTATTGGCGCGTTCTCGCATCAATGTCTTTCTACTGTAGCAGCAACTCTGGGTGGCGATCTGTTCAAAAAAGACGAAGTAGCTACCGCAGTGGGTATGGCAGGAGCCTGTGCGTGGAGCGGTCAGTTGATTTTCAACCTGTTTATCGGGGCATTCGTTCACATTATCGGCTTCGCGCCGTTCTTTATTGCCCTGGCTTTCTTTGACATTATTGGCGCCATTGCGCTGTGGACGCTTATCAAAGTTAAAGACGAAGAACCACAAGTACAGTTAGCGACAAGCTAATTATTTTACATAGAAACGCTATAATTTAGCTTTGTAGCGTTTCTATTTTTCTCATAAATTAAACGTCTCTTCCAAAACGTTCAGTATCTACTGGCATTGCTTCGCAAATTTATGATTTAGCGAATATATCGAAATAACTATTCTAAATTGCCCCCCTGAACGCCTCTGCCATTAACTCTTGCTCACGACCAGGTAATCGAAGACGCTCGGCAATGATTCGCCACTGACTGACAATCCCTCTAAAATTAGCAATAATGTCATCAGCTTCCGTCAAACTAAGTCGAAAATACTCTGCAACTTCTATAGCCAATTCCAAATCAAGTGCATTGTCATTTTCCGTAATATTGAGTTTTAGACCATCAGACCTGACCACAGGATTCAAATCATATGCCTCAGAAAGCCGCCAACCTTTTCCTGGTATCAAGATAAATCCATGATTGCGTAAATGATCATCGGTATTAGTAACAAGAATATTAAAAACAATCCTGGACCAGAGTTCCTTAAGGTCAGTATTAGTCTGCGCGCCATGTCTGATAAGAACATCTGCTAATTCCAGATAACTCACACCTGTAGAGGCATCTTCACCATCCTGATGCCTGGTTAGTGTCATAGCCGAAGCAAAATGCAGACGCCTTCCCGCATTAGTGCGGTCAAAACGACGAACCATAAAACAATGGTAATTGCTGGCAAATTTATGCGCCTGAGCAGGTGCAACATTCAGTCCACAGCCAACAGCAAGTGCATTAACGACCATTTCCCATCCACCAACATCATACTCATCTTTTACACTGGGAAATTTAGCGATGTAGAGATGCCCAGCTTCATCAACAACACTGGCTTTCGGACGTGCCCCCCCTAATGATCCCCCCGGAGCGATTAGCATTCTTAACCATTTTTGCCCCATTAGCTCTTTATTATCAGGATCTTCTTCAATTGCCCGGCTAGCCCTTTCCAGACTCGCTATTTCGGTAAATGGTGGGGCTGCAACATCAATGCGATTATCAAGAAACTCTCCAGCGTCTTCACGTTTGTATCGAAGAGCCCCAATCCGATAAAGATCATGAACACCTAATAGATAATCAGACTCATAAAGGTGGGAGTCTTTATCACATAACCCGTCTCGAATATCCCTCTCAAAACGACGCTTCATTAGCATACGCCCCCAACGATCCGGGCAGGAATCACTAAATGCACCAAATTTATCCTTTGGAGGAATTGGGTACTGTGCTCCCTCATACAACATTATTTCAGGATCTAACTGAATGAAATTAAGTGAAGGATCAGCAAGCGCCTTTTTATCGTACTCAAACTCAAATATCTCACGCGCCCGAGTGCGGCGACTGTGTAAATAACCAATACGCGCAGGACCATCCAGGCCTTCCCAATCCGCATACACTCCGATTAATGCCATAATTAATTTCCTTTTAACGGTTTTTTTATCGGTTTTAATAGTGCTGCAAGAGAGGTTGATGTTTCTCCTGTAATAGATGGCGTCGAGCCTTCTGCCAGTGCTGTTAAATCCGTGGTGAGATGACCTTCTTTCTCGTGCCTCATCTGCAATGAGGCTGTCTGAGAACCTTCTTCATTCTTACTTGATGCACGAGAAAGCCCTCTTTTTTTAATCAAACGGGAATCCTGGAGCTGACGCCCTAAGTCGTCTTCAGCTGCAAGCTTATTTAAATCCGTTTCCAGGCCCAAAACCTGCATCACAGACAAATATGCCCCTATCGTGACCCCTGCACTTCCTGACTCCAGAGAGCGCAATGTTATTGGCGACATCCCAGCACGTTCAGCAACTTGCTTTGCGGTAAGCCTGCGTCGTAAACGAGCAAGTTTCAGCCGCTCACCAAATTCACTAAGCATCTGATTCGTATAAGGGAGTAACGGTGCTGTTTTTTTACCCATAGTGATAATATTTTATCTTTTTATGGCTATGATAGCCATAATATTAGCATTTATTGGATTGAACGCACCTGCAAAGCGTTCAAGATTACGAAAGTGATGATATTTTATCTTTTTATATATAAAAACAATAAAATAACAGCACATTCATATATAACATATTGTTTTTATTATCATACAAGTGAGACGATCGCTGTATTGATGCTTTTGTCGTGTTTTACGCGTAAAAAACATGACACGAACTACCAGCGGCGAGGCTGGGGGCCAGGTATGGGTACTGCGAACTTTTTATAAAAGGAATAGCAAGAGATTTATGGAGGGAACGTCTGTTTCTGCGGTTTTTATCACTTAAAAGCAAAACGCCGACCACTGGTCGGCGTTTTTACGTCTCGTTGAATAACGAATTATTCAGCTACTACGTTTAC
>ENA-UOJP01002273-UOJP01002273.1-human-gut-metagenome-genome-assembly--contig:-C102-NODE-2273-length-16215-cov-4.888985_pt1 | contig 16215 bp, 18 predicted proteins | sample MGYA00242353_ERZ723900 | MGnify/ENA metagenome assembly ERZ723900
ATGTAACAAAAGATGATGATGAAATTAAAATATCTGTTGCAATAATTAAAGATGGCGAGGTAACGTATCAAGTTTATGGGAAGAATGGAAAAACACTTGATGATACAAAGTATGATTATGAGATTGGCTCAATAAGTAAAACTTTTGTAGGTTTGATGCTTTCAAAAGCCATAGAAGATAACAAAATAAACTTAAATTCATCTATTAGTGAATATTTGGCCCTTGATAAAGACAAGTATTATCCAACAATAGAGCGATTGATAACTCATACCTCTGGTTATAAAAGCCATTATTTTAATAAACAAATGGTAAGTAATTATTTCCGCCAAAATAATGATTTCTATGGTATTCATAAAAACGATATTCTGAATAAGGTTAAAAATATAGTGCTTGAAGATAAGGATTATAAATTCAAATATTCAAATTTCGGAATAGCTGTAATAGGGCTGGTTTTAGAACAGGTTTACGATGAAGATTTCGTTACTCTTATGAATGACTTTATTGAAAATGATTTAAACCTCAAGAATACGAAAGTTGCATTAAGCACAGGGAATTTAAGTGGTTATTGGAATTGGAAAGAAGATGATGGCTACATTTCGGCAGGAGCAATTATTTCTAACATTGAAGATATGATACAATACCTTAAATACTATATGAATTGCGAAGATAACTATATTAGTAACACTTATGCCGAACTAAAATCAATAAATGCCAACAATTCTATTTATGAAAAAATGAATATTAGAATGGATAAAGTTGGAATGACGTGGTTGATAGACGAAAAAAATAATTTTATTTGGCACAATGGTGGTACAAGTAATTTTAATAGTTATTTCGCGTTTAACAAAAGTAAAAAAATTGGTGTTGTTGTTCTTGGGAATACTTCTCCTATTAAGAAAGTGCCTATGACAGTCATTGGTGTAGATTTAATGAATGAATTAAAATCTACTTCATAGAAAAATAAAAATTTGCAATGGTGGTGTATTATGAAAAATATTTTAATTCATGGGTTAGGTCAAAATCATAAAAGTTGGGATGAAACTATCAAATATTTAGAGATAGTTAATATAGATGTTCTTTGTCCTGCACTCTTTAAAATATCAAGTAGCGATAGCAGTGATTATCAAAACATATTTGCTGCTTTCTCTGATTTTTGCAACAATCAGGAAGGAAAACTGAATTTATGTGGGCTTTCATTAGGTGGAATACTGGCATTGGATTATGTGAAAAAGTATCCAGAAAAGGTAAACTCTATTATTATCATTGGAACACCTTATGATATTCCAAAAGCCCTTTTCAAAATACAAAGTATGATATTTCACTTTATGCCAAATTCACAATTTGATGATATGGGCTGTTCAAAAAAAGATTTTATTACTTTAGTAAACTCAATGAGCGATCATAACATAAAGGATGGTTTGGATAAAATTAATTGCCAGAGCCTAATATTGTGTGGAAGTAAAGATAAAGCGAATATGAAAAGTGCTGAACAAATTAGCAATAGTATAAGAAAAAGTGAATTTAAAATAGTCAAAGATTCTTCCCATGAGGTTAATGTTGATAACCCAAAGGAACTTGCACACATAATTTATGATTTTTGGAAGGGATTTCGGTAGCACAAATTCCACTTATTTGTTTAATTACATCAATCTTTTATGACGGCGATACGCCGTGCGGTTTTATTTATATGGCTGCTAAAGATGATTTAGCCTTTATTATGTTTTTTGCAGTCGACAAGAATATTCGTTCAAAGGGGTATGGGAGTGAAATTTTAAGCAAAGTCCAGTCCATATATCCAGATAATAAAATTATTGTATCCATTGACATATGTGATATGGATGCTGAAAACATCGATGATAGGATCAGAAGAAAACATTTTTCTACGTTTTTAAGGAAGTACAGCAACGGTGCCATGAAACCTAAGATATGGAAAGGATAACTTTCCGTTTATCAGGTTGTGAAAGCGGGCTTTGGAGGTTTAGCAATGAAGAAACTATATAATATTTTGAAAATAGTATTGTTGTGCTTCATCGGAGTTTTTATAGGGAGCAGTATTTATCAGTACCATGATTACAAAACACACCCTGATATATACGTGTCGCAATCCGCTCCGTGGTATGTGAGTATTGAGATTCGGGGAATACTTACAGCCATTATTGTTATGGCTATTCTTATAACAATGCTGATTATAAAAAAGAAAATTAAGTGAATTAATTCTAGCTTATAAATTAGAGCTGCTTCTGGACATTTTGTACAGAAGTGACAGGGGCAGCAATCGGAAAGGAGGACTAAACTATGAAGTGGAAAAAGGAATCTCTTGTTTCATCAATGCTATTTGCGATAGGTGCGGTAATTTGGATTATTACTATTCCCCAAACCTACAACCATAAAGGAATCTTTGATATTTTGCTAGTGCTGCATTGTTGCTGTGCATTATTGTTTAGTGCGGCGGCTATCGCTTTTTTTATTAAGTATAGATGTAGCAAGCGGAATAAGGACGATAAATAACTTTTAGTGGCCAGAGGTGGCGATTGGCTGATAGGAGTTTAAAAATGGATACTCAGGTATCACCAGCGGGAGTAATATATTTTATAATTGATGATAATAGAACAGAAATGAAATAACCTTTTGGGATAAGTGGTACTTCGAGACATTTTGGTACCGTTGTTTTTAATTGCGGATGAGTAAAGACGAATTAATTAAAATCACAAGAGAATACACTGCAAATATTATATCGGCGGCAGAGCAGTATATCAAAATATTTAGAGAATACCTTAACAACACCATAACAGAGGAATAACTTATAGATAGCGTTGCTCCTCTAAATATTGAAATTTAAAATGGCTTTCGGACGGGCGGGTGACCTTATAGCGAAAATACCCACTTCGGCGGAGACTGGAATATTCCTTTTGTGCTGATAGTGATTATCCTGTTGCTGGTTTCTGTGTCCTGTATTTTAGCTGTTTATGCATCAGCGAAGCATATTCGCAATATGCCGATTACCGCAACAAAAAACGGGCTATAATATTTTCCTTTTAATTAAGACGGCTAAGAGAAATCAAGGCCGTCTTATTTTTTGAGTTTTTCCAACAAAATTGTAATCTTACAGTAAGGTTGGCGTGCTATCCATTCCACATGAAAACAATAATGTATTATTGTTTTCATGTGGAATGATAGTGGCATTTTTGGGTATCTTTGGCTGTAATCCGGCTTCTTATGCGCTTTATCAAAAAACACAACTTTAAAATCTTCGGCTGGTATCGAATTGGCCTTGCTGTGGTTGCAGCGGCTTACTTCGGTTTTGCCGCATTGATACGAATACCGACGAAGGCCGGAGTTTAAGAACAGAAAGAAAGGCTGCGCGCCTATGCCGAGCAACAGCATTATGTGGTTATTCTTTCCACCTCCAGAGCGAATAGAAACCATTCACAGAGAAATCAACATATTCCTTATGATCTGCTTGTATAAATTCAATTGCTGAACCCAATCGGCCTTCTTCGTTTTCAGAGTAACCACGCATTTCCATATATTCAATCAGTAAATTACTAGAAGAAGTTGGTTTAGCAATAATTACCTTAGGATAATCTTGTATTTCTGCATATTCGGTATCGGTAAATTGTATTTGATATAGTCCACTTATTACTGAAAATAAATTTGTCACACCAAATTTGCTCATAGCTAAAAATATTGATATTCCTACCAATACGATTAAAGTAGATAATATCAATACCACTATTTTAGCCTTTTTTTTCATATGATTACTTCCTCATAAAGTATAAATAGACCGTACTACCCTTAATCCATCTAAGGTGACCAACAAAATTATTATATACTATCGCCTTGTCCTGTCAAGGTGGCTAAGTGAAGCAGACGGAGATTTTGCCGTATTTTTGTGGGGTACAAAAAATAAAGAAATAGCGGGAATGCACATATATTCGGTGTATTCCCGCTATCTCTTTTCTGGTTAAATCCTATTAAAATTCGTCCCTAAACAAAAGGGCTATGAGCATGTGACATTACAAGATATTGCAGATGCCTGTGGTTTGACAAGGGGGGCAATCTATCATCATTTCAAGGGAAAAGTAGAAATGATAGATGCCGTTACTGATTACATGTTTAACGCAGCTACTTTCTATCAAGATATTAAAGTAGACGCATCGCTGAATGGCTTAGAAAAACTACGACGCTTATTCGTTGCTTCTATGACCGACGATGAACATATAAAGATGTACGCCATGCTCACACAAACATTTTATAAAAGCCCTAAGTTAGTATCAGCATATTTACTTGACTGTCAAAATTCAGTTATCCCTATAACACAGGAATATATTGAAGAAGGCATAGCCGATGGTTCCATTAAGGGCGACAGTTCTGAATATCTGGCAGAAATTGTGATGGTTTTTACAAATCTCTGGTTAAGTCCGCTGGTGTTCAAAACGACGAAAGAGAAGCTGTTGCTTAGAGTAAAGTACACTAAGATCATGTTGGAGAGCATCGGACTTCCTCTTATAAATGACGAAGTTATTTTGGCTATCGAACAGTTTCACAAGCAATGTTTATGTGCTACTAATTGCAACAGCAGTTCTGATCGCTGCAATAGGGCTGTTGGCCAAAAAAACCTTTTATAGCTTGGATAGTAAATAAATCAAATAACATCATAACAAATTGCCGGACGACGGTAAAAGAAAAAAGTCGTAGTTCTTTAATCTCTAATGGAGAGCGACGATAATAACAGTCTGCGAACAGCGGCATAGGGGAGTATACCACTGTACTTAAATGTATTGTTTTCAATAACCTAACCGTTAAAAAAAGGCTTTCCCCATTATCGGATAGGTGCGGCCACAAGGATGAACTATATTATAATAAATAAACTTCATTTTGGTTCTCTCTGCGCCTGGCTGGTTTGCTATAAGCTGGGCGCTTTTGGGGTTTTCTGTCGTCTGGGGCACATGAAGCGCTGATGGCCCAAAAAGGACTGGATGCAGAGATGTTTGAGACGCAGAGGGAGTGGTATCAATGAGTGCGGGAAAGAAAAAGTACAATCGAAATCAGCCGGAAGGTATCCGGGCAATCACCATGTTCTGTATGATTGTATTTGTCTGCGTGAGTTTTTATGAGGTTTATTTTTGGTCAATGGGAGTATATCTATTCCGGCTGAAACCTATGCTGATCGTTACGCTGATTCTTGCATTCATCCCGGCCATGGCGGCGCAGGCCATTAATGTAAGAGTGTTCACCATTGCTTCAGCTTTTATTTTATTGTATGATGTACTCATAGATGTGGACACATAAAGAAGAAGGGTTCCCTAAAAATGAACACTATGTCCCATCCGGGCAAATTTTAATGTCAGTGAAGAGGAACTGGAAATATTTGATCGGAAGTTTCCTGAGAAATCGAAACGAGAAGCGAGAAAAACGGATTTGACATAACCGGATGACTCCGGTGTTATAGCCTTCTTTTTGACGTAAAATCAATATATTAAACAGGAGAAAACAGAGAAAATGAATCAGAAGAATACAGTCGTATTAATCGTAGATGTACAGAATGCCCTCATGGAAGCACATCCTTTCCGTGAAGAAGAACTGACAGATAATCTGAAAGCCATTATCCATAACGCCAGGCAGACGGGCCTGGAAGTGGTATATGTGCGCCATGACGGCGGTGAGGGGGACGAGCTCGCCTTAGGGACGCAGGGCTGGCAGATATTCGATGCCGCAGCCCCGCAGGAAGGAGAACGAATCTTTGAAAAACGCTTTAACAGTGCCTTTAAAGATACCGGACTGGGGGAATATTTAAAGGAGAAGAAGATAACGGAAATTATTCTGGGAGGCCTGCAGACAGAATATTGTATCGATGCCACATGTAAGTCCGCTTTTGAACGGGGCTTTCACGTATGGATTCCTGCCCATACCACTTCTACCTTTGATAATGATTACTTTACGGCAGAACGGCTTACGGAGTATTTTGAGAAAAAAATGTGGGACGGAAGATATGCGGATGTAAGGCCGGTGGAAGAAATAATTGAAAAAATGAAAAACTTCCCAATTTCTTAATAATTCCTTCAGGGAATTAAGAACTTATTTAATCTTTAATCACAGAATGAACACAATTGAAAGGTATGATATTAACAGATAGTTGATATACAACTCACTTAACTATCTCCCCCCTCATAAACAGCCTTCCGCCATTAAAAACGGTGGAAGGCTGCTTTATTTTACCAAAAAAGGCACTGCGGCTTTGCTGTCCTGAACAGCTCTCCGCAGTTTTTTGCCTAATAATTATCTTTATCTGTAAATTTGGCATAATATTTGGGATCAGCAAAAGCGAAGGTGTCTCCTTCCTGCTCCAGAACCCATTTCTTGAGGGGTGTCTCCTGAAGCGGCACACAGACGATGCCGAGAATTGCCATGGCAATGATTCCTCCGAGAACATCCATAGCTGTTACATTGGAGATCTGGCTGCAAAGATAGATACCGGCAGGAAGAAAAAGAACATAAGCCGTAAAGAATCCCGGGCAGTAAATGAATTTCTTACCGGCCTTGCGGTAACGTTTCAGAGAATAACAGCCAACCACAGTATGCGCCAGAACTTCGCCGAAGCTGAGCATGATGATACAGATGGCGACCATATTGGACATTCCGCCAATCTGGGCGGGAACAGCATAAATCAGCGGGATGACCGCGAGACCTATGTTTGTGATCATATCGGTAAAACGGCTCATGGGATAGCGGTCGAGATACCTGCTTCCGAAGTCCTTTGGCCCAAAGATAATATTATAGATATAATGCAGGCCTCCCGGGCATTTCCATTCTTCCAATACATGGAGCGGCATGATGACCGCCAGGAAAGCGCCGCCCTTTGCGCCGGGTGTCCAGCTGTCCCAGTTGAGTATGAGTAAAAAAGCAACGATTACGCCGAGAATGCCAAGGCAGACCAGCCATATGATGTCGCACCATTTATCCAGTTTTTTAACCATTATTTAATCCCCACTTTCTGTAGAATGGAAGGCTTGCTGTCATGATAGATTTCCAAAACCTTGTCTTTTTTATAGCCATACATTTCTTCCTCTGCAAAAGGATAATTGTTCTTTCTGTTTTTCATAAGGAATACCGGCGCAATGAAGCAGATAATCATGGCGGCAAACGCACCGGGAATTCCGATCCAGAGCTGTCCGGCCTTTTCCGGCAGACGAGTCACCACATACCATATGTAATAAATGGCCACAGGGGCCTGCAGAAATAAAGTAGAGCCGAGGCCCGGATTATAAATGTCTTTCAGTGAAAAATTGATCAGCAGCGCATGGGCGCCGAGCTGCACCAGGACACAGAGCACCTGGGAAGCGCCAAGCCAGATGACGTCTGGAAAGCAAATCGCCAGGATATAGAAGGTGTAGCATAAAAATACATTGCAGATAAAGCACTGCTGCGCATGAAAGGGATATTTATAAGGCGCTTCTTTTTCCCGAAAAGCTGCCATGTTGGTAATAGAGGGCATTCCGCCGGGGAAGGCATATTCCTCCGTCTGATGAACCAGCATTGCCATCCAGCTAAATATCAGGATTGTCTGTATGCGGGGCAGATTACCGCAGCCCCAAAGCCCCATGAAAAATGCGAGAAACACAAAAAGAATTCCTCCAATAAGATACCAGTATCTTCTCCAGAATTTCATGACATTCCCCTCACTTTTTATGAATGAATTGGCTGTAATATTTCGGATCTGCGAAAGCAAACATACCTTTTTCCTGCCTGATAACCCATTTTTTCAGCGGAGTTTCAGACAGAGGGATGCAGATGAGCATCATAACGACTAACAGGATCACGCACCACAGCCAGTCCCTTCCGGTGATATTGTTCAGGCGGACAGCCAGATAAATGCCGCTGGGCAGGAACATCATGTAAGAAGTGGCAAATCCGGGATTGTAAATCGTTTTTTTGCCGTCCTTTTTATACCAATGCAGAGTCATAAATCCGGCGCAGGTATGCGCAAGAACTTCGATGAAGCAGAAGAGCATCATACAAAGTGTGACTGCATTGGAAAGAGAGGTTACGCAGGAAAGAAGCAGATAAACAAGGGGAATCCACTGTAAGCCGACGTTGGTAACCATATCCGTCAGCCTGCTCATAGGATAGCGGCTCAAATCCAGTCTGTTCTTTTCTTTTAGGCCAAGCAGTGTGTTATAAAAATGATGCAGGCCGCCGGGAAATTTCCATTCCTCCAGCACATGAAAGGGCATGATAACAGCGGCAAACACTGCACCCTGAGCGCCGGGCGGCATGTTATCCCAGAAGAGGGCCGCACAGACAGCCGTGATGACTCCGGTTACGCAGATAAAGATAATCCAGTCGATGTCGCACCATTTGTCTAATTTCCTTACCATATTATTTTGCCTCCTTTGCAGCCTTTGCCGCTTTTCTTTCTTCCCAGAGCTTCATGACGTGCTCTTTGTTATAGCCGTAGAGCTCCCGGTCGTCAAAGGGATACTTGGAATTCTTGTCTTTCATAAAGAGGATCGGAACAATAAATGTCAGAAGCAGCATGGCAAGAGAACCGGGAATCCCCCACCATAGCTGGCCGGCTTTTTCCGGCATATAACGGACCACATACCAGATGTAATAATTCGCGACGGGAGTCTGCAGGAAAGCAGTGGATGCAAGGCCCGGATTATATTTACTTTTAAGCCGCACATTCATGGCGATTCCATGTCCCGGCAGCTGCCAGACTCCGGCAAGCACCTGGGATGCGCCCATCCAGATCAGATTGGGAAACAGGATAGGAATGATATAGCTCAAATAGCAGAAAATCACGTTGCTTAAGAAGCTCTGCCGTGCATTGAGAGGATACCGCTCAGGATGATCCACTTCCCCAAGCCCGGCCATGTTAGATATGATTGGAAAACCGCCGGGGAACGCATACTCCTCAAACTGATGCATAAGCATTCCCATCCAGCTGAATACCAGAATGATCTGAATTGTGCCCAGACGGTAACAGCCCCAGAGCCCCATGATGAATGCCAGCAGGACAAAAAGGATTCCTCCTATGTAATACCAGTTCTTTCTCCAGAAAGTCATGTTGAATACCTCCTACCAAATATAAAAATTTGACAAATTGCTTTAACTCCATTATGCTAAACACATAGGGCTTAAGTCAACAGACTGTTGATTTGGGATTGTGCTAAGACCAACAATCAGGAACCCAATTTTTGTAAAAGCAACATTTCGTGCTATTTTGTTGAGGTATTGATATGGAAAATCAAAGAATCCGCCTGAGCAAGGCCATGCTGAAAGCAGGGCTGCTGACGCTTTTGAAAGAAAAGCCTCTGAATCAGATTTCTATTTATGAACTCTGTGCAGCCTCTCAGATAAACCGTACTACATTTTATAAATACTATGGCAGTCAAACCGACCTGCTGAAGGAAATAGAAGCAGACTTTTTCGCGCAGCTGGATGAGGATTTGAAACCCATTATCGAACAGAACCCTGAGGCGCTTATCTCCGTTTTGAACCATCTTCATGAACAGAGGGAGCTTTTCTGTACTCTTGTCAAAGTCATTCCCACACAGGACTTTGCGGAGCATCTGTTTACGATTCCAAGCATCGCCAGGATTTTCCGGAATATGGCGGATGCCGGCAATTATTCGGAAAGTGAAGCAAAGTACATCCGCAGGTTTGTTTTTCAGGGAACCTTCGCCGTCCTCTGTGATTGGCTGGGAAGTGAAAACCCGGAACCGGTGTCGGAAATCGCCGGGGTCTTAAGCTTGCTGAAAAGCAGGCTGTAAGGCATAAATTTTCTTTTACGCACGGAGATTATAGCAGCCGCAGCCAATCTTTACGATATTATACAGGATCTGCGCGGGACATCTCGGTTGAAAAAAGCCTCTTTCTGTGCTATCCTTATCTAAGTATTTTACTCAACAAACTAAGCAATGATCAGAAAAAGAGGAAATGATATGGCAGCATTAAAGACATTACTTGAGAATCTGGATGTTACGGTAGTGCGGGGAACAACGGAGCTGGATGTACCCGATGTCGTATACGATTCCAGAAAAATTACAAAGGGATGTTTGTTCATCTGTATAGAAGGCGCCAATTTTGACGGCCACAGCGCAGCGGCGCAGGCAGTGGAAAAAGGAGCCGCGGTTCTTGTAACACAAAAGGAAGTGGATATACCCGCAGATGCGCAGGTGACTGTACTGAAGGTGGAAAATACCCGGTATGCCATGGCTTTTATTTCCGCCGCATGGTTCGGGCATCCTGCCCGCCGGCTGAAGACTATCGGAATAACAGGAACCAAGGGAAAGACCACCTCTGCCTATCTGGTGAAATCCATTTTAGAGAATACCGGATTTAAGGTTGGTCTGGTGGGCACTATAGAAGTTATCATTGGAGATACTCATATTCATTCGGACAATACCACGCCGGAATCCTATGTCCTTCAGTCTTATATGGCCAGGATGGCGGAAGCCGGATGTGATGCGGTGGTAATGGAGGTTTCCTCCCAGGCGCTTATGCAGCATCGGAGCCAGGGCTTCGTATTTGATTACGGAATTTTTACCAATATAGAGCCGGATCATATAGGGCCCAATGAGCACAGCAGCTTCGAGGAATATATGCACTGCAAGGGCATGCTTTTCAGGCAGTGCCGTGTCGGGATCGCCAACTGCGATGACGTACACTGGGAAAAGGTGATGGAAGGGCACACCTGCGAGCTGGAAACCTATGGTTTATCCTCTCAGGCTGATTTGCGTGCGGAAAACCTGCGGCTGACCAACCATAACGGCCATCTGGGAGTGGCATTCCGGGTGGGAGGGCTCATGGAGTTCGACGGTGAAATCGCCATGCCGGGCCGGTTCAGCGTCTATAATGCGCTGACGGCCATTGCCATCTGCCGGCACTTCGGCGTTACGGAGGATGCGATAAAGAAAGCGCTGAAGGAAGCTAAGGTAAAGGGCAGAATAGAAATGGTAAAGGTGTCGGATGAATTTACGCTTCTCATCGATTACGCGCATAATGCCATGGCTTTGGAAAGCCTTCTGACTACCCTGAAGGAGTACGATCACGGCCGGCTGGTGTGTGTATTCGGCTGCGGAGGCAACCGTTCCCGGCTTCGCCGCTATGAAATGGGTGAGGTGAGCGGCCGGCTGGCGGATTTGACTGTTATTACATCCGATAACCCGCGCTTTGAAGAGCCCCAGGCTATTATTGATGATATCAAAACAGGAATCAGTAAAACGGATGGGGAATATATCGAGATTTGCGACCGGAAGGAAGCTATCGCTTACGCTATTGACAACGGCAGGCCGGGAGACATCATCGTGCTTGCTGGTAAGGGGCATGAGGACTATCAGGAAATCAAAGGCGTCAAGCATCCTATGGACGAAAGGGAGCTTATTGCAGAGGTCCTGAGGGAACGCGGCAGATGACGGAACGCTTTCTGTTTTCGGGGAAAATATAAAAGAACATAAGAAAAAGAAGATGAGGTATACATGCAGGGCAGATTTGCAAATATTATAGTGGATATTTCCCACGAAAAGGTGGACCGCCCGTTTCAGTACCGGGTCCCGGAAGCCCTTTCGGGCATCCCCGAGCCCGGTATGCGGGTGAGGATTCCCTTTGGCAGCGGCAATAACCTGCGGACCGGCTATATTATAGAAATGACGGATGAACCGGAATTCGATGTGACCCGTCTGAAGGAAATCCATTCCATCATAGAGGAGGGCGTGCAGGTGGAAGGCCGTCTGATACGGCTGGCCTTCTGGATGAAGGAGCATTATGGCTCCACTATGATAAATGCGCTGAAGACCGTTCTGCCCGTAAAGCAGAAGCTGAAGCAGCAGGAGAAAAAAGAAATCTGCCTTCGGGTAAGCAGAGAGGAAGCCAGAGCGGAGATGCTGGAATGCGAACGAAAGCATCAGCGGGCCAAGGCCAGGGTTCTGCAGGAGCTGATAGAGGAGGAACGCCTTCCTCAGATGTTGGTGGCCAGGAAACTGAATATTTCCCCGGCCACTTTTCGAAGTCTGAGGGATGCCGGGCTGATTTCCATCAACAGCGTCCCTTATTACCGGAATCCGGTAAAGCTGGATGCGGACAGGGAAGAGGGGCATCGGCTCAGCAGGAACCAGCAGGATATTGTGGATACCGTGACTGCGGATTATGACAATGGGATCCGGCAGACCTATCTGCTGAGGGGAATTACCGGCAGCGGGAAAACGGAAGTATATATGGAACTGATTGCCCGGATCATTGAGCGGGGAAGGCAGGCCATCATGCTGATCCCGGAAATCGCGCTGACTTACCAGACGGTGCTGCGTTTTTATAAACGCTTCGGAGATCGGGTGTCCATATTGAATTCAACCCTTTCTCCCGGGGAAAAATATGATCAGTGTGAACGAGCGAGGAAAGGGGAGATCGATGTTATCATAGGCCCCCGCTCGGCGCTTTTCACACCTTTTCCGGATATAGGAATCATCATTATAGATGAAGAGCATGAAAACAGCTATAAAAGTGAAACCATGCCGAAATACCATGCGAGGGAAACGGCGGAGGAGCTGGCAAGGCTCCATGGGGCCAGCGTCTTTTTAGGCTCCGCAACCCCTTCCCTGGACAGCTATTACCGGGCCAGGCAGGGGCGTTACAGGCTGTTTACCCTGAATGAACGTCTCACTGGGGGCGAGCTTCCTGTGGTTTATGTGGAGGATCTGAGAAAGGAGCTTAAGGAAGGAAACCGTTCTATTTTTTCTGCTAGGCTTGGCGCTCTTCTGCAGGACAGGCTGGAAAGAGGAGAGCAGAGCATGCTTTTTCTCAACAGAAGAGGCTATGCGGGCTTCGTTTCCTGCCGGATGTGCGGGCATGTTATGAAATGTCCCCACTGCGACGTATCGTTATCCGAACACAAAAACGGCACGCTGGTGTGCCATTACTGCGGTTTCACACAGCCGGCCGTGAAGCTGTGCCCGGAATGCGGATCCAAATATATCCTGGGCTTCAGGGCCGGTACGGAACAGATTGAGGAGCAGCTCCATAAGCTGTATCCGGATAAAAAAGTGCTGCGTATGGACGCGGACACCACGAAGACAAAAGACAGCTATGAAAAGATTTTATCCGCATTTTCCGCGGGAGAAGCGGATATCCTGGTGGGAACCCAGATGATAGTCAAGGGACATGATTTTCCCAATGTGACGCTGATGGGAATCATGGCGGCGGATATGTCCCTGTCGGTGAACGATTACCGGGCGGGAGAACGTACCTTCCAGCTGCTTACACAGGCCGCGGGAAGGGCCGGAAGAGGAAAGAGGCCCGGAGAGGTGGTCATCCAGACCTACCAGCCCGAGCATTACAGCATCCTCCATGCGGCGGCCCAGGATTTTGAGGGCTTTTATGAAGAAGAAATCCTTTACCGTCAGCTGCTTTCCTACCCGCCGGTATCCCATATCCTGGCGGTGCAGGTAACCTCCTTAACGGAGAAGGGCGGCGAAGAGCTGGCCGGAATTCTTAAGGCCCTGGCGGAAAAAACAGAAGAAGGCAGAGAGGAACACACGATCCTCATCGGCCCTGCTCCTGCCTTTATCGGCAGAATCAATGATATTTTCCGGTATGTCCTCTATATTAAAAATCCGGATTATGATATACTTATCCGGCTGAAAAACCGGATGGAACGTTTCCTGAAGGAACAGGAACGTAAAGATGAAAATGTACAGTTTGATTTTGATCCCATGTCCTCTTTTTAGTACGGTATTGTTTCGAAACTCAGACTAAGCAAGGATTCTCCAATCCTCTAAGGTGGTGAGAGGAATTGCCGGAAACAAATCAAACGGCAGTGGTGGGCGTAAGAAAAATCGGTATCCCCCACTGCCATGAGGTCAATTACGTGCGAATGTAATATTCGGTCGCACTTCGACAACATACCGAGCGTGGATTGAAACAAAAGAAGAAAGGTGGAAGAAGAAAATGGCAATCAGAAATATCAGAATTATGGGGGATCCCATTCTGGAAAAGGTATGTAAGGAAGTAAAGGAAGTGACTCCCCGTATAAAGGAACTGATTGAAGATATGTTGGAAACCATGTATGATGCCAACGGCGTGGGCCTTGCGGCTCCCCAGGTAGGTGTCCTGAAAAGGATTGTGGTGATTGATGTGACGGGGGAGGATCCAATAGTCCTGATTAATCCCCGTATCCTGGAAACCAGCGGAGAGCAGACAGGAGGCGAAGGCTGCCTGAGCCTGCCCGGAAAAAGCGGAACGGTAACCCGTCCCAATTATGTGAAAGTAAAGGCTTATGACAGAGAGATGAAGCCTTTTGAAATAGAAGGAACGGAGCTGTTGGCCAGAGCCTTCTGCCATGAGATCGATCACCTGGACGGCCATATGTATGTGGAGAAGGTGGAAGGTGAGCTGACGGACGTGGAAGAAGTGGAAGAATAAGAAAGGCAGACGTATGAAAATAGTATTTATGGGAACTCCCGAATACGCGGTGGGAGCATTGGAAGCGCTCTGGAAAGCGGGGCATGACATAAGAGCGGTGGTAACACAGCCGGATAAGCCCAAGGGAAGAGGAAAAGAAGTGCAGATGAGCCCGGTAAAGCAGTTTGCCGTTTCGCATGATATTTCTGTTTTCCAGCCCGTGAGGATTAAGAAACCGGAAGCCGTGGAACAGCTGAAAACCTATGAAGCGGATGTTTTTGTTGTGGCGGCCTTTGGACAGATCCTTTCTCAGGAAATCCTGGATATGCCAAGGTTTGGCTGTATCAATATCCATGCCTCCCTTCTGCCGAAATACCGGGGAGCGGCGCCGATTCAATGGGCGATTATCAACGGGGAAGAAAAGACAGGCGTTACTATCATGCAGATGGATGCAGGTGTGGATACCGGAGATATGCTTTTTAAATCAGAAGTAGCTATTGCGCCGGAGGATACCTATGCCAGCCTTCAGGATAAGCTTGCCAGAGCAGGAGCCGATTTGATTGTCCCGGCGCTTGCCGCTGTTGAAAAAGGGGAAGTGAAGCTGGAGCATCAGAATGCTTCAGATAGCAGCTACGTGGGAATGATTGACAAATCCATGGGACAGATTGATTTTGCCCGTCCTGCGGCGGAAACCGCGCGATTGATAAGAGGATTAAATCCGTGGCCCAGTGCGTATACTTCTTATAAAGGGAAAAAGCTGAAAATCTGGGAGGTTTCTCCCTGTGAGGAACAGGCGGAGGGAGCACCCGGAATGGTGAAAAAGCTGGATAAGGAAGCGATTTACATCAATACCGGGGAAGGTGTACTGAAGGTGACGCAGCTGCAGCTGGAAGGCAAGAAGCGTATGCAGGTGAAAGATTTTCTGCTGGGCTGCAGAATGGAAAAAGGAGAAATGCTAGGATGTTAGGATACGGTTATTATTTTGACCCCACTTATTTACTTGTAATTATCGGAGCTGTGCTTTCTATCTGGGCCAGTTCCAGGGTGAACAGCACCTACAATAAATATTCCCGTGTACGCAGCATGACCGGGATGACAGGCGCGGAAGCAGCCAGGATGATATTAAACTATAACGGACTCAGCGATGTTCGGGTGGAGCATGTTTCGGGCAGCCTTACCGACCATTATGATCCCAGGACCAAGGTGCTACGCCTGTCGGATTCCACCTATGGCTCGGGAAGTGTAGCGGCTATCGGTGTTGCCGCTCATGAATGCGGCCATGCGGTACAGGACAAGGACGGTTATGTGCCCTTGAAAATAAGAGGCGCGCTGGTGCCTGTGGCCAATCTGGGTTCGGCGCTGGGCCTCCCCATAGTGATATTAGGCCTGATTTTCGGCCTGAGCTATACCTTTATACAGATCGGAATCTGGGTATTCGCCGCTGCCGTATTGTTTCAGATCGTGACGCTGCCCGTGGAATTCAATGCCTCCGGGCGCGCCCTGCAGATGCTTCAGAGCTACAGGATACTCACAGAGGAAGAGACCGGCTATTGCAGAAAGGTATTAAGCGCGGCGGCTCTCACCTATGTTGCGGCCGCAGCATCCTCTATTCTGCAGCTTCTTCGTCTGTACCTGCTGGCCGGCGGGAGAAGAAACCGCGACTAAAGCCTGTTTGGAAATCCGGCGGAAGCTGAAAGGATTGGAGTACGTATGAAGACGGAAAGCGGAATAAACACCAGAGCCCTTGTACTGGATATTTTATTGGAAATGGAAAAAGGGCAGGAGTATGGCAGCCTTCTTCTTAAGAATGTATTGGAT